>Ga0194135_10001328_pt1 | contig 14659 bp, 13 predicted proteins | sample LitLau_LLRF_2013_FD_134024 | JGI IMG/M metagenome (GOLD analysis project Ga0194135, IMG submission 134024) | Freshwater sediment microbial communities in response to fracking from North America - Little Laurel Run_MetaG_LLRF_2013 (version 2) | ecosystem: Environmental > Aquatic > Freshwater >...
GGGGTCGACGATGAAGTTCTTGCCGGTGACTTCGCTGACCGTCGCGATCAACGTGCTTAGTTCGGCGTCCTTGAGATTCAGGGTCACTTCGGCGCCGCGAGCAGCAAAAGCTGTATCCGTGAAGCTGCCGACGCCGGCAATCGCGACGATCAGCGCCAAGCCGATGCTGTGCAGAGTCTTGCGTAAATTCATGACAGTCGTTGTCGGTGCTGAGCGAAGTGAAGAGCGTGGCGACCTTTGCGCGGTCGCTTTACTGGCCAAGGTTTAGGTTGAAATTCTGCGGTTGTCCGCCGCGGTCCACGGTCAGATTCAACTGCGTGTTCTGGCTCAGATCGCTGAGCAGCTGCAAGGACTTACCGGGATCGTTTAATTGTACGCCGTTGACTGCGGTCACGATGTCTCCCGGTCGCAGTCCGGCGGCCGTGAACAGACTGCGGTCCTTGCCGGGATAGATGCGATAGCCGTTGACGCCGTTCCCGGTGTTGACCGGCTGCACGCGGATGTAATCGGCTACTTTCGAGGGATCGGTGAGCAACTGGCTGCGAATCGCACCCAGCGCCGCTGCAGTGTTCGCTGCCTGTGCTGGCTGTTCCTGAACCGGCAGTGTTGACGGCAGCAGACCGGCTGCACCGACAGCATCCTTGTCCAGACGCAGTGTTTCGGGCTTTCCGTTGCGCAGCAGGATCACGCGGTCTGGAAAGATCGCCTGCAGCGTGACTCCGCGCGTGATGTCGTCGCCGACGGAATAAGGCTTTTCATCGCCGCCCTGCGTGCCGATCAACGCCCGTGAATCTTCCGGTCTCCGACCGTCAGCGAGGATGCCCAGCAACGTGAGGTTCAGCTGGGTATCCGGGGCGCTTGTGATGTCTGCGAGTACGGGAGTGGCTGGTGGCGCGAAAGTCCCGAATAGCGCCGCATTGGTAATTGCATTGATATCGACTGCATTGCCGGCGCCGCTGGTGACGAGCGGGGGCGGAATCGGCTTCCACGCAGCAGCGGCCGGGGTGGGGATGAGGACCCAGACTAAATGCGCCAGCAGCCTAGCGATGACGATCACCAGGACCAGGCTCGCGATCATCGGCACATGCCGGCCGTAGCGGGCATACAGTGCTGGTGCCGCTCTTGGCAGCGTCAGGAGGGTTTGAGTTGAAAAAGTAGCCATTGGCTGCATCATAGCGGGCGTTTGTGACGTGCGGAAACTTTCTTAACGTCATCAAGGCTCGCCAGTTGCGAACCTCGTGTCCAGCTGCCGGTCTGGTGACTGTGGAAATGGTGCCGCGCGAGGCAAATCGGCTACGAGGTGATTGTTTGCCGGCGTGAAGATGACGCACTTGAGTGGCGGCGCAAGATTGGACACGGATCGCGATCTTGCCTTGAATGCAGCGCCTGCTACCCCATCATCTGTGCGACGTATTTCGGTACACTCAACGCCATGTCGGATCAAGACTCTCCACACACTCCTGATCGTGATTCAGGTACTGGCCTTGTCGTCGAGGAAGCTAAGCCGCGGCTGCAGCAACCCCCTCTGTACAAGGTCGTCATGGTCAATGATGACTTCACGCCGATGGAATTCGTTGTGCAAGTCCTTCAGATGTTCTTTCACCATTCCCGCGAGAAAGCGGTTCAGATCATGCTGCAGGTGCATCAGGCAGGCCGCGGCGTGGCAGGCGTGTTTCCTGCCGAAATTGCTGAGACCAAAGTTGCGCAGGTCAATGGCTTTGCCCGGAAAAATCATCATCCTTTGCTGACGGTCATGGAAAAGGCCTGATTCCGTCGGGAATGCGTGTTACAGCCTCCAGACCCGAGAAGCCCGGACGCGGTAAGTCGTCCGGGCTTTAGTGTCGAGCAGGAGCGCCGTTTTCAGTTCGTCTCCACGCGTTCCAGCCGCTCAGCCGTCTGCAATAATCCGGCATCGCCGAATGGTTGGGCCAAGAATTCTGTCAGCGCGTGAGGATGTGTCTGGAAGACGTCCTGCTGCACTGATGTCATGGCATTCGGCATGCCCAGTGCCGATGTCAGCGTGATCGAGCGCAGGTTCAGCGGTCCGGTGGCGGCCATGTCGCGGAAGATCAGCCCGTAATAGCTGAGTTCCCTCCACTGCTTGCCGGTCTGCATGTCCTTGGCATTCTGCGCCCAGGCCATTGGCCGCTCGGCCATGCCGCCCACCAGAGTTGACACCGGTGTGACGGCAAGGTGGTATCTGCCGGGAGCCAGCACCTCGACTTCCGCGCCGATCACCATGTTGCCATCGCGCATGGCATCCTTGAACCGGCCCGTCAGACGCGCGCCCCGATTCGAGAACAGCAGCCCGCCAAGCGCATCGCGCGGATCGCCCTTGTCGGTCAACGCTTGCACATGAACCGCAACGCTTTCCGCGAAACCGGGCAGGGGAGCACGGACGCTGGGCATGTCGAAGCTGGCGGTATAGATCCCGTCACCCCTGATTCGATCATCGCCTTGACTGTTGTCGTGATAGCTGACCTCACCGATCGGTCCGGAATCCTCGCCCACAATCTTGGCAGTGATTTCACGTGCAATGTTCCGCCGCGGATGGTCCAGAAACTCGCCGAGTTTTGATGCCGTTGGTTCGGCGTCCCGAAGCTCGGCATAGAGCAGAACCTTTTCGCCGAGTTCGTAGGAGATCGCAGAGTTCCAGACGGCAAGCGACGGACCCTCTCCGTTCGGTCCCGGAAGGATCTGTTTGCTGATTGCTCGACCGGCCAGAATCGGGTCGATGGCGTCGCGGATCGGATGCGAGGAACTCGGATAGCGCGCCTGTTCCCTGTAGGAATCTGCTTCTTCAAGTGCCAGTGGACGCACAGTTGGCTCCGCGGCGCTGGCTACGCTGGTCGCCATCAGGACCGCACCCAGAAATGATTTCAAAGAGGTCATGTCGATCGCTCCGTGTTCAGTACGGTGTGGCGATGAAGGCCGCGGTGGATTCCGCGCTCTGGACCGTGGTGTTGGGGGCGCAGGCGACGCCATTGCATAGCCAGATCCCGTCCGGAATCTGTCGACGCTCATCGCTATTGCTGTCATCACGCTCTTCGTCATAGGTTTCGTGTGCCCCATCGAGATTGCGATAGCCGCTGGTCTTCTGCTTAGCGTTATTTCGGCAGGTATTGCTGTTGTCGTAACTGGTGCCCGTGGAACCATTGCAGGCGAAGATCGATGCGTACTGCACCACGCCATCGTCTTCGCCGGTCAGACAGGCGCTGGAACCGAAGATCGCCTTGTAACCCCCGGTCAGATAGATCAGCTTGGATGGCGCATTGGTGAAATTCTTAACCTGTACGTCTTCGCCGGACCGGAGCCAGTAGGTGGCGTCATCGCAGCTCTGAATGAAGCTCGCGATGACATTGCAGGTGCCGTTCAGCTGCCCGCAGACGGCATCAGCGCCCTGGGAGCCGCGATGCGTGCCCGCTGTTGTGATCGCGTAACTCACGCGCGCCGCAGCCGTTGCGTAGGGTGCCCCGCCGAAGTTGTAGTTGGGATCGGTGGTACGGCTGTTGCCGAGGATGTAGTCCATGATCGCGCCGCCCATGCTGTGCGCGACGACGATAAACGTGCCGCCTTGTGCAAAGGTCTGTGCGCACTTGTGGCCTCCGCCGTCGGCGATTCCATTGGTCGCGGCGACGATCTCGCTAGCGACTTCGCCGGTAGCCTGTGCGTCGTAATAGCGACGCGTGCCGTTGTAGCCCACCACGTAGTAGGACGTCGCATAGTTCTTCGTGGCTGTCCGGACGCAGTCGTGGGACCCGTCGACCCAGTAATTCCGGGCCGCTGACTAGCTGGTGTAGGTACTGGTGTCAGTCTGCTTGCCGTGGACGAAGATCAAGCAGGGCGCAGCCTGTGCCGTTGCAGCAATGGCAAGCAAGCCGAGTCCGGCGAAGAATCGAAATATTTTGCTTAGAGTCATTGGGTTCTCCCTGAACGCACAGCACGACTGCTGGAGTCGCGCGGAATGGGTTGACGATGGCTGTGGCGATTCCTGCATTTCTGCCGCCGCACTTTCGGAAACAATTTAATTTTCTCGCTTTTCTACGCTTATGAATCGCGCTTGGGAACGAAAATGCTGCCTTCCGGCGTCCGGCCATGACAGCAATCAGTCGCGCCTTGCACCGGTCCTCGGTCCGCTTCAGCCGCCGGGGGAACCTGACGTCGTTCTGGTGCGTCTTTTGCGTCCTGCACAAGTGTGCGCAGACGGTTCATGATGCGCACTGGAAATACAGGTGTTTGTCCCCACGATAGTGGCCGTACACATTTAAGGACGCGATTATGCTCAGCGATGAACTGCAAAAGGCTTTGGATGCCGCTTTCCTTGCGGCACGCAGTGATGGTCACGAGCTACTGACCGTCGAACACCTGCTGCTGGCGTTGTTGTCCGATTCCAATGTCAGCGAAGTGCTGACGGCGAGCGGCGGCGACCTCGATAAGCTCGAAACGGGCCTGCGCGAATACATCGCGCAGAACATCCACTCCAACAAGGACGCTGCCGGCAATCAGGAAGTGCAGCCCACGCTGTCATTCCAGCGGGTGTTGCAGCGAGCCATCTATCACGTTCAGGCCTCGGGCAAGAAACGTGTTTCGACGCTCAACGTGCTGGTCGCACTGTTCGCCGAGAAAGACACGCATGCCGTGTTTCTGCTCAACGAGCAGGGCGTCACGCGTCTTGATGTCGTTAACTACATCAGCCACGGCATCGCCAAGAACAATCAGCCTGCCGCTCCCGAGAGCACGAACGAGAACGAGGACAAGGAAGAGTCCGGCAAGAACTCGGGCAAGAGTGCGCTCGAGCAGTTCACTGTGAACCTCAATCAGCGCGCCATTCGCGGGCAGATTGATCCACTGATCGGCCGTGCGCACGAGATGGAGCGTGTCATGCAGACGCTCTGTCGGCGCCGCAAGAACAACCCGCTGCTGGTGGGTGAGGCGGGCGTTGGCAAGACCGCGATCGCCGAAGGCTTGGCCTGGCTCATCACGGAAGGCCGCGTGCCCGAACTGCTGCGCGATGGCATTGTGTTCAGCCTCGATCTGGGTTCGCTGATTGCGGGCACCAAGTATCGCGGCGACTTCGAGAAGCGCTTCAAGAGCGTGATCACGGAACTGACCAAAACGCCGGGTGCGATCCTGTTCATCGACGAGATCCACATGATCATCGGCGCCGGCGCGGCGTCTGGTGGCGTCATGGATGCTTCGAACCTGCTGAAGCCGATGCTGGCTTCAGGCGAACTACGCTGCATCGGTTCGACGACCTACCAGGAGTATCGCGGCATTTTCGAGAAGGACCGCGCGCTGTCGCGTCGCTTCCAGAAGATCGATGTCGTCGAGCCGACTGTTCCGGAAACCATCCTGATTCTCGAAGGCCTGCGAGCTCGCTTCGAGGAGCATCATCAAGTTCACTACACGACAGGCGCCTTGCGCTCGGCTGTGGAACTGTCGGCCAAGCACATCACCGATCGTCATCTGCCGGACAAGGCGATCGATGTCATCGACGAAGCCGCGGCGCGTCTGCGCCTGTTGCCGGAAGCCAAGCGTCGCAAGACCGTTCAGGTCCGCGACATCGAGGAAACCGTCGCAAAGATTGCCCGCATCCCGCCAAAAAGCGTTTCCAGCAACGACAAGGATCGTCTCGCGAATCTCGAACGCGATCTGAAATTGGTCATCTTCGGTCAGGATGCGGCAGTTCAAACGCTTGCGTCGTGCATCAAGCTGGCACGCTCCGGCCTCGGCAATCCGGACAAGCCGATCGGCAATTTCCTGCTTGCAGGTCCGACAGGCGTCGGCAAGACCGAAGTGACTCGCCAGCTCGCGAATCAGCTGGGTATCGAATTGATCCGTTTTGATATGTCCGAATACATGGAGCGTCATACGGTGTCGCGTCTGATCGGCGCACCGCCGGGCTATGTTGGCTTCGATCAGGGTGGTCTGCTGACGGAAGCCGTGATCAAGCATCCGCATGCGGTTGTTTTGCTCGATGAAATCGAGAAGGCGCATCCGGACGTTTTCAATCTGCTGCTGCAGGTCATGGATCACGGCACGCTCACCGACAACAACGGTCGCGCAGCGGACTTCCGCAATGTGATTCTGGTCATGACGACGAATGCCGGTGCTGAGGAATCCTCGCGGCGTGGCATCGGCTTCACCGAACAGAACCACACGACCGATGCCCTCGAAGTCATTCGGCGCAGCTTCTCGCCGGAGTTCCGCAACCGCCTTGACGCGATCATCCCGTTCGCACCGCTTGGTCGGGTCGAGATTGCAAGCGTCGTCGACAAGTTCCTCATCCAGCTCGAAGAGCAGCTGGCTGCGAAGCATGTCGTGCTCGAAGTGGAGCAGGAAGCGCGTGATTGGCTCGCCGATCACGGCTACGACGTCAAGATGGGTGCGCGTCCGATGGCGCGCACGATCCAGGAAAGTATCAAGCGTCCGCTGGCCGAGGAATTGCTGTTCGGCAAGTTGGCTAATGGCGGCCGAGTCAGTGTCGTGGTGACCGACGATGGCAAGCTTGGCTTCGAGATTGAAGCCAAGGAAAAGCCGACACCTGCGGTGGAGCCGGCCTAGCTTCTGGTGCTTTAGATCGTTTCAAACAGGGCCCGCCTTTGGCGGGCTTTGTTTTTACAGCTTCTGGTAGATCGCGCGGAAGCGGAAAACCTCCGCTGAATAGTTCTGCGAGAAGGTATAGCTGTCGACGTCGACATGCTTGTTCAAGGCTTTGACGACGTTGCCCTGACCACAGTTGTAGGCAGCGGTCGTCGCGCGCTCAAGCGTGTCGGGATCGAGATTGAGATTCGCCGCCAGCAAATAATTCCGCTTCTCGTCGAGTACCGAGACGGCTTTCGTCGCGGTCTTCAGGGGATCTTGCCAGTCGCCGGAGTTGACAAAATCCGGGTAGGAGCCAATATCGATCTGCCAGTAACCGAATCCGTGATATTGCTTATCGGTCTCTCCGGGTCTCTGGCCATAGTCGCCCTTCATGCGAATGTGGACTTCGGCAGGATTCAGACCCTGGTTGACGTAGCGTGTAATCAAAAATCCGGTTTCTCGCGCGACCATTGCGCCCAGCCAATCCTCGGAATACGCAGAACCGGCTACTGCTGTCTGGATCGCGCCGCCGAGGTTTTCCTTGATCCACAGCAGCAGCTGCGGGCTCTGGCGGATTTGCGAAATGGTCGGTTCGCCATCTGGATTGAAGCCCAGCGCCATTGCCGCGCCGATGGTCAGACTCCCTACAACGCCATCGACTTTGAGCTTGTTGTCTTTCTGGAATTGCCGCGTGGCTGTGTCCGTTGCCGCATCGAAAGCCTGCGAGGCCGAGCCGCAGTCATAGCTACCCTGCGCGTTGAGGAAGCGCTTCCAGCGAGCAACGAATGGATCATTGGACCCGAGTGCAAAAGACATGACCTACCCCCACAAAACTCTGCAGTCATGATCCTAATGCTTGAGTCCGGGAGTTTGACTGCCCGATCCAGAATTCCTGCAGAAGCCCGTGCGCCCCGTCACAGAGCGGGCGCACCTGATTGGACTTACTTGTCGCGAAAGGTGATGCGACCTTTGGTGAGGTCGTAGGGCGTGAGCTGTACCGTGACCTTGTCGCCGGTCAGGATGCGGATGTAGTTCTTGCGCATGCGCCCGGAAATATGGGCGGTGACGATATGACCGTTTTCAAGCTTGACGCGGAACGTGGTGTTCGGGAGCGTTTCAGCAACGATACCGGGCATTTCGATGTGATCTTCTTTCGCCATTAGGGCCACAGATTAGACGGGAGCGGCATTATCGGGTAAGGCGCCCGCAGCCGCAATCTGATCGAGCCGCTGCCAGCCCGTTGGCATCAGGACCTCCATCGGCTTGAACGACTTCTTGTAGTCCATCTTTGCGCTGCCCGGCACCCAGTAGCCAAGATAGACGTGAGGAACGCGTTCGACATGCGCACGCTGAATCTGCGTCAGGATCGCGAAGGTTCCGAAACCGCGCGCGGGCTCATCCGGCTCGAAAAAGGTATAGACCGCCGACAGGCCGCGAGGAATGCGATCAACCACGGCCACGGCCTTGAGTTTGCCGCTCGCCCGGAATTCCCAGAACTCGGTTCTTCCCCAGCCGCAGCCCAGGAATTCGCGGAATGCTTCGGCATCTTCCGGATCCATGCCGCCACCGGCATGACGTGCACCGAGATAGCGCCGGTAGAGTGCGTAATGTTCTTCCGTGAGCTTGCGGTTGATGGTCAGTTCCAGATCCGAGTTCCGCTTGAGGCAGCGGCGCTGGGCGCGATCCGGTTCGAACTCTGCAGTAACAATGCGTGCGGAATGACAAGCACGGCAATTGAGGCACATCGGGCGATATGCGTAATCTCCGCTGCGTCGAAAGCCCTGTTCGAGCAGGGCTCCGTAAAGCCCCGGCTCCAGCGGGAATGCGGGATCAACGAAGGCGCTTCGTGCATGACGCTCGGGCAGATAGCCGCACGCGTGCGCACTTCCCATCAAAAGTCTCAGGCTCTGCATGCTCATCGCGATGACTCATGCAAGATCAATGCGCGGATGATCAACCTTCCGCACTCGCAACAGGTCGTGACAACAGACTCGGGCGATGCCGGCGTTCATCGGGAACATCGACGTCGTAATTCCAGCCGCCATCGCGACCCGACTGCTGCACCGCTTGGCGCAGTCGTACCAGAAATTTATCTCGCGGGATCTCGACGGCACCCAGCGTCTGAAGGTGCTGGGAGGCGATCTGACAGTCGATCAACTCGAAGTTCCAGGCCCGCAGTTGCTGGCACAGCCAGTACAGTGCGAGCTTTGAGCCATCGGTCTCGACACTGAACATCGATTCGCCAAAAAAAGCCCGGCCTAGCGCCACGCCGTAGAGGCCTCCAATCAGGCGCCCGTTACGCCAGACTTCCGCTGAATGAGCGTAACCATGTTCCTGAAGTTCGATGTAGGCGCGCTTCATGTCCGGACCGAGCCAGGTGCCATGGCTGCCTCGACGCGTTGCCGTGCAGGCGTCCAGTACCTGCGGGAATGCGCAATCCAGCGTCACCGCGTAATCGGGATTGCGGATGCGCTTGAGAAGCGAGTGCGAGACATGGAACTGCGATGGTTCGAGCACTGCGCGAGGGTCGGGACACCACCACAGAATCGGCTCATTCGGGTTGTACCAGGGAAAGATGCCTGACGAGTAAGCGCGGACCAGACGCGTGACGGAAAGATCCCCGCCGATTGCGAGCAAGCCGTTCGGATCCCGCATCGCGCGATGCGGCGCAGGAAAGGCCTGGTTCGGATCGCGTGGATCGAGCCAGTGAAGTCGAACAGGGTTATCCATCGTCGCGGGCCTCCGTTTCGCCGCGTTTGTACGGGGAATGCGATTCGAGCACGGCCTCGCGCATTTCGACGTACCCGCGTTCGCGCTCCATCGCGTGATCGACAGCGTCGCGAAGGCGCGGATCGGCCAGCCAGTGCGCTGATCGCGTGACCTGCGGCGTGAACCCCCGGGCCAGCTTGTGTTCACCCTGGGCGCCCGCGTCGAAATGCTTGAGTCCCTCGCGGATGCAGTAGTCGATGCCCTGGTAGTAGCAGGTTTCGAAGTGCAGGCTGTGATAACGATCGGCCGCACCCCAGTGACGCCCGTACAGCGTATCGCCCCCGACCAGTGTGATCGCGACTGCCACCATGACCGCGTCCTCATAAGCCAAGACCAGTCTAACCGGCGTGCCGGATTTTCGTCCGTAGTCGAGAAAGAATTCCCGCGTCAGATAGGGCGACTGGGCGCGTTCCTCGTAGGTGTTTGCATAAAGCGCGTAAACCCGCAGCCATTCGGATTCGGAAAGATCATCTCCAGGACGCACGCTGAAAGTGAGTCCCATCTCGGCAACACGGCGTCGCTCGCGCAGGATCTTCTTGCGTTTTTCGCTCGTGAATGTAGCCACGAATGCCGTGAAGTCGGCATAGTCGTTGTTATACCAGTGGAACTGCACATCGTTGCGCTCGATGGCTCCCGCAGCCTTCATGGCAGCGAAATCTTGCTCTTCGAGGAACAAGGCATGGTACGAAGACATGCCGGAGCCTCGCGCAACTTCAATCACCGACTCGATGAGCACTTGGCGATTTGCGTCGTCTTTCGCTCCAAAGCGCGGCCCGGCGCAGGGAGTGAACGGGATGGCGGTCAGCAGCTTCGGATAGTACTCGCGCCCGATGCGACGACTGGCATCGGCCCAGGCAAAGTCAAATACAAACTCTCCGTAGGAATGTCCTTTCGCATAGAGCGGAGCGATTCCTGTAATGCCGCGGGCATCTTCGAGCACCGCATGGCAGGGAGACCAGCCGAGCTTCGGCGACACGCAGCCGTGTGTTTCAAGTGCGGACAGGAACTCATGCCGCGTGAACGGATAATCGGCAGGAAAGAACGAATTCCAGATTTCCGGGGACAGCGCTGATGCGCGTTCGATATGTCGGACGCGCATCGCGCGGGCAGCGATTCCTAGTGGAAGGTCAAGGCTGCGACTTCGACATTGCGAAGTGCCCATTGCACACAGGTGTCGTGCTCGAAGCGCGAAATTTTTTCTTCGTCAGAAGGTGGCGCTGCCTCGGCCAGCCTGCCATCGCAATCGAACTTGATCGCCGCACCCGCCGTCTGGATCTTGAGCTCCGACGTGGCCTCGTCATCCCAGGACACCTGCAGGTAGCGGACACGACTCTCGGCAAACTCTGGAAGCTTGTTGGCGCCCGCCGCAATCAGCGCGGCCTCCTCGGGGGAGAACTCCCGAATCGAACCGTCTTCACTCAGGACGAAATGGCGAATCTCAGTGCTCATGATCCCTCCGTCAAACGCGTGACTTCAGAATGATGCTGGACGACATCCTTTTCAAGGGATGGCGAGTGGGGGTCCGCTGATATACTTCAACCTCGAATTCCAGCCCGCATGCCGTGCGCTCCTTCCTCGACTTCAGCAAGTTTCGAAGCAAGAAACAAGCCGCCAAATCCTTGACCCGGAAGGGCGCGGTGAGTGTCCCCGCCGCTGATGCCAGCTGGATAGAGCGCCTGCCTCACGAAGCGGTCCTGCTGGGTTGTGTCGGCATTTCGCTTTTCCTGCTCGTGGCACTGGTCAGCTTCCACCCTGACGATGCGGGATGGTCCTCGTCCGGTGCCGGCGGACCTACGCGCAATCTTGCAGGCCCGGCAGGTGCCTGGCTCGCAAATGGCCTGCTCAGTTGTGTCGGTTATGTTGCATTTCTGCTGCCTTGGGCTGTTCTATGGCTAGGCCTCGGAGTTTTTCGCGGATTCAATGCCTCCACGCGCCTTCCGATGGTCGTACGCGGTATGTCCTGGTTCGTATCGATCTTCAGCTTATCGGCGCTGGCCTCCCTCTACCTCGGGCCAGCCAGCCACTGGATTCCGCAGGGTGGCGGCGGCATTGCCGGCAGCCTGATCGGACGTTCGCTCGAAGATGTGCTCAATCCAGTGGGTGCCACGCTGCTTCTGCTGACCTTGTTCGTGGTCGCCTTGCCACTCGCCATGATCTTTTCGTGGCTCGTCGTGCTTGATGCCATTGGCGGACGGGCATTGTCACTCTGGACTCAGATGCGGCCACAGCCGTCGTCGCCTGACGACGATCTCGCCGCCAGTGAGGCGCTCCTTCCCGAGCCCGTCGTCAAGGAGCCGCGGAAGCGCAAGGCTCGGATCGAGCCTTCGATCTCTGCGCTGGATCTTGATCTGCCGCCTGCTGAACCGCTGCCGCCGCCGGACTCTGCGGCACTGGCAGCTGCGGATCGCCTCTCGGATGAGCCGATTCCTCCACCGCCGTTCGATCTCGACGACGAACCGGCCGTGACAATCGAACCAGAGCACGCCGCGATCGAGCCGGCCGCTGCCTACAACACGCCGGTCGAACGACGTGCTGCATTGGTGGAGCCGGAGCCTGTCATTGCTCCGATCGAGCCGCCGCCAAAGCCGAAGAAAGCGCCGATGAAGCCGGAAGCAGTCGCCGTGCCCGCCTATACCGGGGATCCGCTTCCGCCGCTTTATCTGCTCGATCCGCCGCGTCCAAGCGGCAAGCGCTACACGCCCGAGGAGATTGATCGGCTGTCACGCGATCTCGAACGTCATCTCGCCGATTTCGGCGTCAAGGCACAGGTCGTCGACGCCATGCCGGGTCCGGTGATCACGCGCTTTGAGCTGTTGCCCGCACCGGGCGTGAAGGGCGTGCAGGTCACCAATCTCTCGAAAGATCTCGCCCGCGCGCTGTCGGTAGCCAGCGTGCGCGTGGTTGAAGTCATTGAAGGCAAAAGTGTCATCGGTCTCGAGATTCCGAATCAGAAGCGTGAGATGGTCTCGTTGTCCGAGATTCTTGCGTCCTCCTCGTACGTTGGCGGCAGCTCGCCGCTGACCATGGGCATGGGCAAGGACATTGCCGGACATCCGCTGGCGGTTGACCTCGCAAAGATGCCGCATCTGCTGGTTGCCGGTACGACGGGCTCCGGCAAGTCCGTTGCGATCAACGCGATGATTCTGTCGATGCTGTTCAAGAGCACCGCAGAGCAGCTGCGCCTGATTCTGATCGACCCGAAGATGCTTGAGCTTTCGGTTTACGAAGGCATTCCGCATCTGCTGACTCCGGTTGTCACCGACATGAAGGACGCGGCCAACGCGCTGCGCTGGTGCGTTGCCGAAATGGAGCGGCGCTATCGGCTGATGTCCGCGCTCGGCGTTAGAAACCTCGCCGGCATGAACAAGAAGGTTGTTGATGCGCTTGAGGCTGGCGAGCCGATGGTCGACCCCATCGCTGCCGTGCCGGACCTGTTCGCGGAGAATCCGATCGATCCGCCGACGCTGGAGGCCCTGCCGCACATCGTCATCATCATCGATGAGCTGGCCGACATGATGATGGTGGTCGGCAAAAAGGTGGAGGAGCTAATCGCGCGCATCGCGCAGAAGGCGCGTGCAGCCGGCATCCACCTGATCGTCGCGACACAGCGGCCAAGCGTGGATGTCATCACCGGCTTGATCAAGGCCAATATTCCCAGTCGCGTGGCGTTCCAGGTTGCCAGCCGTATCGATTCACGCACGATTCTCGACGAAATGGGTGCGGAGACGCTGCTCGGCCACGGCGACATGCTGTATCGACCGATCGGCGCTTCACGTATCCAGCGATTGCATGGCGCCTTTGTCGACGATCACGAAGTTCACAAGGTCGTCGCTTATCTGAAGCAGGTCGGCGAGCCGAACTACCTTCCGGAAATTCTGGCGGGCGAGCCCGAGCAGCGGGAAGCGCCCGAGGCCGGCGCGAGCGACGTCGAAGCGGATCCAATGTACGACAAGGCCGTGGCTGTCGTGCTTGAAACGCGCAAGGCGAGCGTGAGCTGGGTGCAGCGGCGCTTGAGCATCGGCTATAACCGCGCTGCACGCATGGTCGAGCAGATGGAAGCGGCGGGCATCGTCGGACCCAGCGGGCCAGGCGGCAATCGCGAAATTCTGGCGCCAGGTGGCCGGGACTGATCGTCAGACTGATTCGCGTGACGCGTTCAGGCGAGCGTCAATTCAGAGCCGTCCACGGCGCCAATCCGCAACGGGGCATCGCGATGGCTTAGCTGCAGCACCACTTGAACCGCATGGCCGCGCGTTGGGTGGGGTGCAAGATCAAGCACATCACCCACGGCCTGTGCAGTGCTGCCATCACTGGTAAAAACCGAAGTCCCACGCTTCACGTCGTGTGCTTCCGTGAAGCCGACGAAAAGACGTCGCTTGAGACTGCCGAGATAGTGCAGTCGCGCCACGATTTCCTGACCGGGATAACAGCCCTTCGCGAAACTGATGCCTTCGAGCTTGTCGAGATTCAGCATCTGCGCGACGTGCTGTTCGCTGGTTTCGGAGTGGATTGCGGGGAGTCCGGCCACGAGATCAAGCAGTCTCCACGCAGTTGTTCCAACGGGTTTCGCGCGTTCCGAGAGTCGTGGCCACAGCGTCATCAGAGCATCGACAGGGCCATGCAGGCTGTAGCGTGCCGGTCCGGCCGAGGGACGCCGAATCACGATCAGCTCGCCCGATTCCACACAACCCCAAGTCAACTCGGGCACAGGAATTCCCGCCGTTTCTAGCAGCGCTCGGGCATTCGGACCCGATACGCCGAAGCCCGCAGCTTCCGCACCTGCGTCGTCGAGCGTCACTTTCGAGCGCATCACGAACATGCGCAGACGCTTGAGTGTTGCCGCGGCCACGCTGGCCTGCGTCTCCAGCCAGATCGAATCGGGGCGGCGCATCAGTGTGAAGACGGCAAGCACGCGTCCTTTCGGCGTGTTGTAGCTGCTGATCTGTGCGCGGCTGCTCGTCAACTCGCGCAGGTCGTTGCTGAGCTGCCCCTGCAGGAAGGTCTCGGCATCGGCGCCGCGCGCGCCAATGACGGCATGGTCGGCCAAGGGCGCGACGACGTCGGCCGTCAGCGCTGTTGCGCCTTCCGCACGCGGATCCCCGAAATCGGGGATGTCGTGATTCTCGAAGCGCGCGCCAGAGGGCTGGAGCCTGGCGTATATGCCGGACGCGCCATCATTCCCGGATGACGCTGAAACCGTTGCCAGCTGTGGCGAAACCTCTGAAGCCTTGGTAGTCAAATGACCCATTTCGTTGCCATGAATGCGTGAATTTTGTCACACTAGACGGGCTAAGCAGAGACAAAC
>Ga0194135_10001329_pt1 | contig 14657 bp, 12 predicted proteins | sample LitLau_LLRF_2013_FD_134024 | JGI IMG/M metagenome (GOLD analysis project Ga0194135, IMG submission 134024) | Freshwater sediment microbial communities in response to fracking from North America - Little Laurel Run_MetaG_LLRF_2013 (version 2) | ecosystem: Environmental > Aquatic > Freshwater >...
GAGGGAGTGGGGGTGGACCGAGACCAACTTCAGTTTCCACGCAAACAGGCACATGGAATCAAGCAAATTTTGACATCAAGACAAGGAAAAAGCAAACGCGCTGGGCCCGCAGTGTCACAGACAGAATTGCCTTACATGCGCTCGTATAATTTACAGGCAATTTAAAACAGTTAATTTTGAGGTGCAGCGTGGTGTAACAGCAACAAAACAATAAATTGGTGAACAAATACAGGCTGAGGCACAGCATGCGCGTAGTGACATCACACAACTTACCTCTGTCCAATGAGTGTCTCTTTTGTGCTCGTCCATCAAGTTCATCGATTGGTCCTGGGTATCCATTTCCACTCCCAAATGTTCCGTTCCCATTCGTGCCATTCCCATTGGTGGGAATATGGTAGGCTGGGACTGGGATTTGGATTGACTTCAATTCCAAATTACTTCCTCCAGGTGAGCTGCTCTCCTCTTCGGGACTCAATTTCTTTCCTAAACTATCAATACTGGATGTCCGAGGAGGAAGCGGTGGCTTTTGGACTAGTCGAGGTTCCTCAGAATCCTACAAACAGAAGCATCTATATCAAATACATTGCCCAAGGCCCTCCAGTTATCCTCAGTGACGATGTGTACAATTTGATGCAAAAATAACCATGCGGTAAAGGGAACTTTGGTAATCTGAACTTAAGCGGGAAATTTCAGAAATGGTATCATGCAAAATGGTCGAGGAGGCGACAGTTTTCAAACCTTAAGCACGTCAACGTTGGCGTAGACTGGTTCCCTTGACCTGGGTTGTTCCAGTGCTCGCCTCGGCGCCTCTGGCGTTTGAGAATCCGTTGAAGAAGATGAACTGGAACTCGCATCTCCATCATCGCCTCCACTGTGTTCATAACGCTTCCGTCCATGACGAGGTGGGGTTTCAGTTGGACTTAGAGAGTCCCTGCCTCTTCTAAGCATTTCAGCGTCTCCACATCCTTCCAATCGCTAAAACCGAGAATAGGGAATAGGGACAGAAATAATACAAAATATAAAAAAAAGCCATTCCAAAATGATAAATTGCAAGATAAAGAGTAATTCCGCAGGCAGAAATCAAATTCTAGTTTTCTCGTGCAGTAAGTACTAGAACTTATAAGGTTATATTAGAACATTCGGTGCAAATAATGAAAACGTACCGACTGGGAATCGAAGCTCGTCAATTGTTGACTTGGTGGAATCTGAGCATGGAATGCAATTTTGGCAATCCAGTTTTCCATTATAGCCTCTGTATCTGCAGCAAACAAATATTCGGACCCATCCGTTGGCTTGATTCTGCATTTTAAAAAAATCAGGCAAATGAATAATCGGGGGGAATTGGGCAGTTGAGTAATTTAAATCACAAAAAACGACAAATACCTGAGAACGTGTTTTCGTTTCGTATAGTCCGTAGCCTTTTGACATTTGGCTTCGTAGATGACGATTGGAGTGCTACTGGCTTTGCTTGCAATCAAATCGTCACGATCTTTGAAGAAACAGAGTAAATGTCCACAGAGGACGACATAAAAGTGTTTCCAGGACCGAAGAGCTGCTTTCTTTCCGCCGCATTGAAGCTCGTGCTTTCGTTCCAAGAATCCTTCGATTTCTGCGGGTGGAAGATCCTCAACATTTTCCATTTTCTTCAACTTTCGGAAGCTTTGAGTTCGTCGGCGTGTGTTGAAACTTGGAGTTCGTTTCGGTTTCTTTCCACCATCACTCTTGAAACTCTCGGATCTCTTCACGTCACCTAACGGAGTCAATCAAAATTATTCATTCACCTGGTTTCAATCTATAGAAAATTAAATTCCCACTGAAAGCAAGCTATTTAACTGAACTTAATTCTAAGATTCAAAACTACAAAACTATTGAGACGGGATCAAATGTACTGAAGAACAGCGGAAAAAATAAATATTTAGCAGAACTAAGAAGAACTCGAAAGAGACATTTTCAAAAGCAAAATGGACACATGCAAAAGAAAGACGAAGTGACCTCCACCTCTCCCAACAACGAGACTCACCAACAGTTGCGACGGTAGTCAGAACTGGATTTTTGAGTAAACCCGGATCACTTCCTGAATTAATGCAAGATGAAGATTGGAAATTATAAATTTAAAGGGTTAGAGAAGTCAGAAGTCGCATGCAAAACAAAAACTTCCCAGCGTTTGCGTTTTGAAAATGAAAATCGTCATGCAAAAATGTGTTTAAAAACTCAGGTCATTGGTTAAACGTATTTAGCGTCCCCAAACTAGTGCCGTTGTCTGACTTACCTCTGCGAAGTGATCCAAAGAGATAACTGGGATCCAGAAAATGACCGCTAAGAATTAATAACAAATAGAAATTAGAAGGAATCTACATATCCAGCTCACCCTCGGAGGCGCCAAGATCTAAAAACATACCGACTAGATTCATTCAACTTCTCGGTTGAGCGTGATTGTCCATTGCCCAACTTTTCAGTGTCGTTGCCCAATTTGATTTCTTGGGTCCGTCGTCTCTCATCTTCCCTCTTTCTCTCTTCAGTGATTCTTAAGACTTCCTTTCGTTTGATGGCTTCCACCCTCTCCTTCTCGACCCTCTTGGCTTCCTCCTTTTTAGCCTCCTCTTCCTTGACACGCTGACTCATAAAGGCATTCTCAATTAGTGTCTTCCTCTTCAAGGCTTCCAATTTGTCCCCTTGGGCCTCAATTGTCTTTTCAAAGTCTTCGTGCTGACGAATGAGTTCCTCCACTTCGGCTATTGACTCTCCCACTGTCGGATCTCTGATGATTGGTTCACGAGTCGAGAGCCAAGACTCCAAGTGGGAAACATCACGGAAGAATAGTTGACAATCCAGGTTGTGCTCTGAAACGTGAATAGAAAAATTGTAGACGACCGTCTAAATTGTGTGTAATTTGCGTCGTTTCACGGGAGAGGGATGGGGGAAGTTGGGTCCTCTTACGTTCTAGTAAACTGGAACTGTCAAACTGTTCTAAATCACAACCAATTGGAATCTCCATTGTTTATAAAAACCTGACTAGTTTCACTCTTGTTTCTTTCAGGTGTTTCGGATGACTGAGGAGTACAGTTTAGGGGAAGGGGAAGGAATGCTAGGTGGTGCGCAGGCGCTTATACTACACGGTATTAGATAAATCCCTTTTACCATAAATTTCCTTCCTGGCGGCACAAATGTTCCGTAAAAAGTCCCATCGTTGATGAAGAAGTTTCACCTTGTCTTCTATCTCATCTGCGAGGAAGTGACCCTCACGAATTAAAGTCTTTCCTCTTAAAGAGAAAGAGTCAACAGTCTCCTGTCGTCCATCAATTTCCTTCCGGTATTCCCTGTGTCGGGAGATCAGTGCCTCTGCTCCGGCGACATCCTTGGCAAGTTCTGGTGCTGTAACTTTTGCAATCGTCTCGTTGACCCAAGCAAGGAGTTCACGAAAAGTATCAAAGTAGGCTTGGAGGTGTTCTGCCTGCTGAAGCTTGTCTCTTCGAATTGCAGCCTTCTCGAGGAGCTCATTCCAGGCCTCAACCGTCTCCTCGTGCTTAACTTCAATGTGCTCACGTGCATCTGGGAAGAGCTCTGCGAGTCGTTTTGCTTCAGATACGACGGCTTCAACTTGATCCTTCACCGCTGCCAAATCCCGTTCAAAAGTCTGATGCTTCCGAACCAGAGCTTGGATACTCTCCAAGTCATGGCCGTAATCCTCAGTGCTAATCGCTGCATCCTTCTCAGTGATCCATTGAATCGTTTCATCTGCCGTCCGGTCAAACATGTGAACTTGTTTGGCTCCATGCAGAGCCTCCTGTCGAGCACTTGCCAACTCCTTAAATTCTTCCCACGTGTGTTGGATCTCCTTCACCTTGTTCGTCACTTTCTCGGGTTCTGGATGGCCTTCATCGAGCAGATGTTGCCCGGCGTGGTTTACTCCAGCAATACGGTTCTCACCAGCATTGTTGAGTGTAACCATGAAGGCTTCAAACTTTTGAATTAGGATTTCTACGTGCTCAACGTCCCGACCATAGTCTTCTGAACTGGCAATATTCATTTGCTCTTGAATAAATTCGCCCACTTCGTCAGCATCTCGTAGAAACTTGAACAGTTTCTTTGCATCAATGAGACGTTGTTTTCGCTTGTCACTTAATTTCTGCAACTCTGTGTAGTGTTCCTTGGTGGCTGCAGATACTTTGGAGATGTTTTCCGAGTCAAAATGTTTTCTTTCTACCAATTCATGGCTAAGCGAGTAGAGTTTCTCAATCGTTTTCTCAAACGTCACCAAATCCCTCTGAAGGACTTCTAGTTTCTTAATGAGGCCTTGTACCGAATCCTCGTCCTTCCCATAGTCATTTGATGCAAAATATGGGCGTTTCTCTCGCATCCAATTCTCCGCTTCGTTTGTCTCGGTGTAGAACGTTTGTGATTGGACAGCATCCAGTAGGCGAAGTTTTCGAAGTGCGGCTCCGTCCTTCAAACTGGTCAACTTTTCTTGCATTTCCTGAACTTTGCTGGAGACTTGCTCAGATGCAAAATGATTGGAGCGTATCATCTGGTGCCCACGTGATGTCAAGCTTTGAACAAATGGCTCATGGGTTTGGATTTCAGGTTCTAGAGCTTGGTGTTTTTTCAGCAGACTTTGAACGCTCAAAAGAGAATTTCCTAAATCAGTTGAAGTGACGAGTGGTTCTTTTTCCTTCAGCCATTGGAGCTCATCCTGAAGATCACGAAGGAACTGGTACAGTTTTAGCGCGTCTTCCAAGTTGTCTTTCCGAATGTGAAGAGGCTCTTGGAGGGTATTGTAGCGTTTGACGATTCCATCAACCCTCGTCTGAATTTCCTCCTTTAGAAAATGATTGGCTTTCTGGAAGGCCTGAATAAAGAGGAACCATAGAATAAATTAGTTCTACCCCTGCGTATTTTTTGTAACTAATTAATTGGTTGAGTTAGATTCCAAAATGTGAATGCCCATGTCCCAAAAAAATCAACCTTAGCTAACGGTTATTTTATAATTATAATTGATTTGTAGGGAGATGTATGGCAGAGAGAGAAGAATTTATAAGTTAATTTACCATTGAGGAGTCCTTGATTTGTTCAATTTGTTCAGAATGATTTGCGAAGTCTCGTTCGAGCTGCTGCCATTTCTTCAGTAGATGTTGGACTGATGCGAGGTCTTTCCCATGGTCTTCAGATTCCAACTGTTGCTCCAACTCATCCATCCAGCCATCAAGGTCGTCCAAGTTTTGATTAAAGAGGAGAGACTGGTAGGCTTCATGTAGCCGATCCCGTTTGAGACTTGAGGAATCTTGTAACTGTCTCCACAAGCTCCGCAAATCATCCAGTCTGTTGGAAATCTCTTCAGACGCAAAATGTTCCTTTTCTGTTGAAAGCAACTGTTCTCCTTCCTGGTAAACACTGGAGACTCGACTTTCGTTTGCCCCCAACTCGGATTCAAAGCCTTGCTGTTTCTGGATTTTACTTTGCAGATTTGTTCCGTCACGGTAATTCTCATCTCCGGCAATTTGCATCTTCTCCAGAATCCAACCTTCTACTTCATGAACATTTCTTAGGAATTGGTGGAGAGCTTTGGACTCACTCAGTTTGAGTTGCCGGGCAGCAGAGTTCTTTTTGAGTCGGCGTTGGAGTGATTCAATCCCTTTGAGTCGATTTCGAATGGTCTCACTCGAGTAGTGATTGGAGTTTAGAAGATTGTTTCCAAACTTTTTCAATTCTTCGACTCGGCCCAGTTGGACTCCCATCGTCTTTTCGAATTCAGCATGTTTTCGGATGAGGCCCTCCACTGCTGAGATCGAGTCTCCAAGATCATTGTTGTTCAAAAAGGCTTCCTTATCCTGAAGAAGGGAGTCCGCCTCGTCCGCAAAATTGTTGAATAGTTGAAGTTGGTGGGATTGTTTCAATTTCAATTCACGCTGGTCACAGCTTTCATTTAGTTTCTTTGTCATGGCTGCTAGTTCTTCAATGCAGTTGTTCAATTCTGACTCGGCTGAGTGTCCTTCCTTGATGAGGCGCAATCCAAATTTCGTTAGCAATTGAAAACTCTCCTGTCGCCCAATGATCTCCGCTTTTCGCTCCTCGTGGAGTTGGAGGAGGGCTTCGGCTTCAATGGTCGAGTTTGGCAAGTCTCCTGAATTCATTTTGCCAACCATGTCTTCTACCCAAATCTCAAGGTCTCGTACTTCCTTGGTGAATTTTTGGAAGGTATGGGCCTCCTGAAGAACATGGCGTCTTGTCAGACACGCATCGCTAAGGATATCCCAGCTGCCTTGAAGACTATTTAGTTTCTCATTCAGTGCAGAAGCAGAGTCGGGGTACTTCTTGCTTAGTTTCTCTTCTTCTTCCGTTAGATCCATCAACTTTTGGCTTATAGCGCTTACATCCCGATCCAGCGTCTCCTGCCTCCGCATGAGGAATTCTACTGAATCCAAGTCCTTTCCAGTGTCTTCTGATGAGAGGAGAACCAATTTCTCAACGATCCTTCCCTTGGTATCATCTACATCTCTGTTGAAGGCGTGAATTTCTGAGGCTCCACCCAGTATCTCTCTGTATTTCTTTAGAGCTCCTGTCAAATCCTTCCATTTGGAATTGAGTCGATTTCTTCTCTCATCAATGGCCATACGCGTGACATTGTGTTCCTTCTTGGGCTGCTGACTTAGGAGTTTCTCAGCAAGGCTATTGATGTGCTTGATCCCTTGGTCGTCCACGCGCATATCCGAGTTTACATCATCCAACTTTTTCTGGATCTCTTGACAGTGCTCATAATCCCGTCCGACGTCCCCTGCGCCTACAAGTAACTCCTTCTCCCGAATCCATGTTTCAACTTTTTCCACTTGGTTGTTGAAATCTAAAATGCCTTGGGCCTCTTCGAGTCCTTTTCCGCATTTCTTGGATTCATCAAGGAGTGTGTTCCAATTACCAAGAAGTTTTTCAAGTTGTCTGTCAATTTCATTGGATTTCTCATGGTCACGGTGTTTCAACTGCGTTCCATTTTCTAAAATTTGTTGAATTCTGGAACCGTTTGCTTCGAGTTCGGACTCAAACGCTTGATGCTTCTTCAACTTCTTAATTTTCGATTCCAAGTCCACAACGGACGACTGGGAGGTTTCGTATTCCAGCTTTTTCTTCTTTTCATCAATCCACGACTCTGCTTCGGCAACATCCCTTAAAAACTGGGCATAGAGCAGTACGACGGAGAGCCGTTCTCGCTTGTGTTTACACAATGCTTTTACTCTGTGTCGATGCTCGGCCACTTCCTGTAGTTTCCCCTTGACTATGGATGATTCAAAATGATTCTGCCGAACAAGTTTATTCCCGTGCTCATCCAGGAGGTTGAACTTCTCATCCTGTGTAGCAATTAACTTTTCAAAGGCGTCGTGTTTCTTGACAGCTGCATCTGCTTCCTCTACTGTGGTCCCAACATCTGGATTGGAAAGAGTCAATTCCTGACTAGTGCAAAGGGAGTGAAGTTGTTTTCCATCTCTGAGGAACAGTTGAAGGTCGATGAGTTGGTCGAGGTAGATTTTCTTCTTTTCCCAAGCCAAGAGCAGTTTCTCCTTCTCCCGGAACAGAATTTCTAATTTGTCTTTTACTTCTGATGATGCGGAGTGTCCATCGGAGATCATCGTGTTTCCCAACTTTTTCACAATTTCAAAGTTTGCCTCTCTTGCCTCGATCTCACTCTTGTGACGCTCATGTTCAGCCATCAAGGTCTGAGCTGCCTGAATATTTCGAACTTTGTCATGAGTGAGCAAAGCTGCCTGAAGATTTCCTGCCCAATTCATCAGATCTCGAACCTGGAATTAGAAGGAATGAAAATTAATTTGGCGAGAGCATGGGCTGAAATCAACTACAGAAAATATTGCCTTACGGCGGATGAGAATCTATGGAAATCACATGCTGCCTGAAGTTCTTCCTTCTTGTTGACAGCACGCTCTTGGAGTTCATTCCAAGTTTCAATCACGGCCTTCTGCTCGTGCTTGATATTTTCTGCATTTGTTGGATATGTAGTTTGCAATTTTTCTGCGTCCTCAACAAGGACCTGAAGAGATTTAAAGTCAAAAGAAAGGTAATTAATTAGTTACACGGAGACTAAACTTTGTGAATCAGCTAATGAAGTTACCTGGAGTTGAGCTTCCAATGCGAACAAGTCGTTCTCAAATGATTCATGGAGTCTAAGCATTCCTTCGCATGCGTTCACGTCGCGTCCTACACCCTCTGGGATGAATGAAAGTTTCTCTTGGATTCTCGCCAAGGCATCCGCGACGTCCCGATGGAAGCGATGGATCTCTCCAGCCCCTTGCAGTTTGATATCTCGAGCTTCGATGTGGCCCAGCAAGTTCTCCCATTTTTTGCTATAATAACATTACAGGAAAATGTAAGTTAGCATTAAAAATCGCGCCAAGGATACCAAACTAAATGTTAATTATGATGAATTAGAAGTTTAGAAGCAGGAAATCATTTTTTTTTGTTAATCAGCTTACCAAACGGTTTCGTGTTTGAGAGCAACTAATTCTGGAATATCATCACTACAAAATAGGAAGGCAAAGGAAAGTTTTTATAACCAAAAGAACCAATTACCAAATTAGGAAAATGCTTCAGGCAAAAAAAAACAACCCCAAAAGCAGTTATTTCGAGAATTTAAACTACAAACTCGAAAAGTATTCTCATCTTACTGTAGATGCTCATCTTCATTCTGGATTTCAATGGAGTGTGAATTGCTACTGCCAATTAGTTTCTTGGCCAATTCATCCAGGAGTTTGAATCGTTCCGAGTTGGCATCCACTCTCAGTTTGAAGTCGTTGAATTTGGAATGGAGCATCTGAAATTTAAATTAAATCATATTCAATCTTTATCCAACGAATTACGCTGTTAACTAAGTTTATAAATTGATTTTCGTTGAAAACGAGCCGCTCATAATTGTAAACTACTTACGAGTAAATGCTCATAGTCTTGACCGTAGTCATCAGACTTTGCTGTTTGCAACTGATCATCAATCCACTTCTCAAACTCATCTGCTTCCAAAAAGTATTCATGACGCTGCATAGTCTCCATGAGTTTCCGTCTGCGTTCATTGGCTGCCTGTTTCAGGTTCTTCATCTGCTGAACAATCGCCTCATGCTTGTTATTAATTACTTTGGAATCGGGATGCTTGGCATTGACCATTGCCTGGGCCATGTGTCCCATTTCCTTCACGAGACCATTGTACGAGTCCATTTCAAGCTCCAATGCCTAAATCCAAAGTTAAAATTTGTTTCTGCCAAAGTTAAATTAGGAAATGGAGGTACTGGAGCCGATAGGTTACCTTGTGTTTGGTGAGAAACTTGACTGACGCGTCCTTATCCTTTCCGTAATCTGTGGAAGAAAGAAGGCTGTTTTTCTCGTTCATCCACGTTTCAACCTCAGAAGAGTCATTGAAGAATTGCTGAGCCTTGAGTGCCAGTTCCAATCGTTTGTTCCTGTCTTCTGCAGCTTTCTCCAATTCTTTCCAGGCTTCCTTTAATTTCTTGCATTGGTCTTTCACCTGAAATGATAAAAGATCAGTGAATAAAATAAAATCAGATTCGGGATGGAACAACTTAATGGTTGACACTTACGTTTTCCTTTTCGGGGTGTTTCTGTTCCAAAAGTTCCTCTCCTTTTGCAAGTGTCTTTTCAATCATAGGCTCGTGTCCCTTAATTTCCCCTTCCAATTTCTTGTGTTTCTTGAAAAGGTTCTGTGCCTGATGTAAATCTTGGGGAAGTGTTTCCGACGTTGTAGCCGTGAGTCGTTCTTTGATCCACTGCATTTGAGCTTCAATCTCAAACGTAAAGTCGTGGTATCGGAGAGCCTCTTCGATATTTTTCTTCCTGGTGGTAGCAGGGGCTTTCAGTTCATTGAGTCTCTCTCGGCACTCTTGACTCTGTTTCTCAATATTCTGGGCATCAAAGTGTCCATCGGATCCCATTTCCTTCCCAAGATTCACAAGATCTTCAATTTTTATGTCCCATTGTGTAATGTCTGCCTCAAGGATTTGATGCTTCTTAAGCATCTGTTTACACGCTCTCCGATCCGATCCAATTTCTTTGGAGTCCAACGTGTTACCCATTTCATCCAACTTCTCTCGAACATTTTCTAAGCGCTTGTAATAAGAATGTTGAGCATCGGCTTGTCGCAATTTGTTTCCCTTCTCATTCGAAAGTTCACGAAGCTTACTCCAGGCATCATTCAGTTTCTCTAACATCCCTTCAATTTCTGCTTGACGGTAGTTGTCATTTTCCTGAATCAGTTTCTGACCGGAACGGTTGATAGAACGTAGTCGGATTTCATTGGCCCTCAATTCACTGAAAATTGAAAATTTTAGAATTGTTAGACACATTAACTTACTCATCTTTTGAGCAAGTGTTTAAAAGTTAGCATAACGTGGAACCGGAAACTACGTACTGCTATTTAAAATGGTTGTAATTTGCGTCGCTTAGCAGGAGAGGGAGTAAGGGAAGTTAGGTTCTAGTTCTAGTCGTAGAAGCCAACTATTACTATACTAATTTCAGTAAGTACATTTAAAATCAAATCCGCCTACCTCTCGAATGCTTCGTGTTTCTGCAACTTCCGCTCTAGATTTGTCAAGTCCTTATAGGACTCATCAGTGGCTGTCGATGCTTTTTCCCGTATCCACTCCAACATTTCGTCAACATCTGTTTTGAACTCGTGATATTTGAGGGACGTAGTTAGAGCCACTTTCCGAGCCTTTGATCGATCTTTGACGGCTTGGCGTTTCTCCAGTACGTGATTTCTCCTCTCATCAATGTTCTTGCTATCGAAATGTTTGGAATCAATCAGCTTCGATGCCGATTCACTGAAGGCTTTTAGTCGCTCATCTTGGGCTACGAGCGTGTTCTCAAAATCATTGTGTCTCTTGATGAGACCTTCAACTTGATCCAAGCTTTTACCCAAATCATTAAAATCAAGGAAGGTTTGATGCCCAGAAGTCGCCGTGTCAATGTGATCCGCCTCTCGAATAAATACTTGTAAGTCCCTGGCCTGTTGGAGCCAATTGTCTTTTTCTTGCCAACCCCGATGGAGTACCGTTCTGCCTTCCCGAAGTTCCTCGATTCTTTCACTGACTTCAGTTGCAGATGGATTTCGATGGAGGAGACTAGTTCCTAACTTTATGACTTCATCAAATTCATCCTCATGAGCCCGAAGGTCATCTCCTAAATCCGAATGTTTCTTCAGAAGAGCTTCAGCCATTGAAACATCTCTGGCAGGCTCATGTGACTTGAGCATCTCTTTCGTGTCCCCAACCCAGTTTAGGAGATTCTTGGAACTGTGCATGAAGATTTGTTGACCAACAGCTTCCTCTAGAAGGGCCCTTCGATCAATTGCTGTTCCTTTTAGTTTCTCCCAAAGGACTTGAATCTCATACTGACGGTCGTTAACATTTTGGTTCTCGTGAGGATAAGACTGTTTAACTGCTTCACCAAGGAGGTACACTCGGTTCACTTTCTCTTCAATTGGAGAAACTTCGCGTTCCAAGTTTTGATGGCGGCGTTGGAGAGCTTGGACAGTTTTCAAGTCTTGTCCCATATCTATGATTTGAACCAGATTCACAATTAGAGAGTATTAATAAGCGGATCCTAGTTGCGAGTGAAAGGACATGAAATGAATTTCCAGGGAGAGCAAGAGCACAGAACATGAAGGATTTTAAAATTAAGCATTACCTTGAAGATTAATCTGAGTCATTTTCTCAAGCATCCAATCGCGAGTCTCGTCGCAGGTTCGGTTGTACAGTTCAACACTAGAAGCTCCTTCCAGGGATCGTTCCTTCATTATTTTTAGCTGATTGAGGTGGTCGTAGAGCTGGTGAATATGTTTCTGGCGCTGACGGACTTTATCCAATTGGGAATGTCCTGCTTTCACGAATCCTTCTACAGTCTTATCAATTTGTTCAGTACGCTTGCTACTCGCTGATAAATCAGTCAAGAATTTCTAAAGAAAAATAATTTCCCGAAATTATTAGCATTAACTCAAGTTGGGGTCTCACAATTGAGTGAGAAATTGGTAAAGCTTTACTTCGAATTTTCTTTTGGCACTTTCAACGTTCTCATCACGATCATCCGTTTGTAAGATTTTTTCTTTCTCGCGAATCCATTTTTCAAAGTCATCACACTCCTTGTAGAACGCAAAGAGACGAATCGCATCTTCCAAATACGCATGTCGTTTCTGGAAGAAATTAAAGACAAGTGATTATTGGAATGTTCATTCCATTCTCATTCTGTAATTTTGAATTTTGTTTCCATCGTAACCATAGTTCATCAGTTTTAGTTCTTCAAAGAATTTGTAAACAAATCATTATTATTAAGAAGAGTTTTCTTAGAGGATTTCTCAGTTTCTCTCAAAAGTCCGGAAAAGCAAATTTATTCACCATTTCGTATTAATTAGATCGAGTAATTTGGGTAAAAAAGTATCGGCTAATGTCGGGATTGAAAGTTTTCCTCAAACTTCTGAACACAGAAGTCACTCCAAAAGCTGCTGCCATCACCGGAGTAGGAATGGGGTTTGGAATTGCTTACATCGCAGACAAAGGGATTTTTGATGGCCGCGGTCTATCTCAGAGAAAGAAGATAATTAAAGAAGCTGTGTCGTTGGATGCTATTTCAATCGGGTAAGAAGGTTAGAAAGTATGAGTGGCTCAGGATGTGAGATATTTGGAAAGTACTGTTAATTAGTTTCGTTTTTTCTTTGTTTTAAATGTAGACTCAAATCTCTGTTTCCGGATCCAGAGATTCGTAATATCGTGTCCATCAACATTCAAAATTGATTTCAGTACTCAAACGATCGCAAAATTACTCCGTGGCCAAAACTAATTTTCAAGAATGCCATATACTTCTGCTCCGGAAGAAATTCCCAAGGATGGATGGATTCATCGATTGTTTTCAAAATTATGACTATTTCCTTACTCATTGCAAATCATGACTGACAACTTGGAGAAATGAATTAAATTAACGGTCGACTCACCTTTGCAAAGTTACCAATTTCATGATATCCCGTATTGACTCGGGTCTGACGCTTTTCCACTGGTTCATTCTCCTCCACTGGGCGTTTCCCTCCTCGTGCTGGAAGGAACAGAGATAGAAATGAATCATATAAATAGTTTGGTAACTGAATTCCACTGGTAAAGAGTCACATACTTGTAGGTTTAGGACTTTTGGTTTTCTTCACCATCACGTTCTGCAGAACCATCTTAGTTTTCTTGACTCGTCGAACGTCACGTACAGTCTCAGGTTTCCGGGCCTGGACTTGGACAACTTTTGGCTCAATTTCTTTAACGTAATTAGCAGGAACGAATCCATCCGTCCCATTGGCTTGGCGCACATTCCACCAGTCGTTATTTGTCTTGTTCAACAGGAACATTACCTACGGAAACAACATTGAAGATGAGATAACTCAATTATGTGGTAAATTAAATTTTCGTTTCCGTTTTCATAAAAACCAAAGTCCTCCAATGCTTGGTTTTCAGAAGACATTTGGAAGAAATGGCTGACGGTCTATCATTCACGGATCGTCTCTCAAACCTCTTCAGTTCCACTAATGGAAAAAATAATACAAGACGGGACTTTAAAGACACCCTCAACGACTCACTCAAATTCATCTCAAATTTTACAACGCCAAATCCAGTTCATTCCCAGGAGGCGAGCCTTAATTTATCAACCTACGGACCATATCCAACCTCGGGCAATAATACCCTCAACACAACCCCAACTTTAGAACCCAACTTCGGCAATCAAACGGAGACTTCCATTTCCGCCCCTGTCCCTGTAACTGAGAATCCACTTCTGGCTGCCATTAATTTGGAAATTAGCTTCCGAATATTTTATTCATTTGCTCTCATACTCCTCACTATTCTGGGGATTTTGGGGAATCTTTTAGTTGCGATTACAATTCTGAGGAAAACCCCACTCTGGGTCACGAAGCAAGTAACCAATGTCCTCATCTTCAATCTTGCAGTAGCAGACCTATTCATATTAATTGGTGGAGCCCTCCCTGGAATCGTTGGTACAATTTTGGGAAAGAGTCCCTTGGATCCACTGACTTGCAGAATTCAGGGAAGTTTGATACTTTCAGCCTTTCTGGCGTCGATTTGCACCTTGGGAATTATCAGCATCGACCGATTCATTGTAAAACTTACATTACATCTCTTCTGTTCTAAACATTAAGGAATTGGGCTATTACTTAACTGTACATTTTTGTATTTCTTCCCCAGAACGTGAACTCGGTCTTACAGTATCCAGAATTTATAACAATGGATACGCTAATTACATTTTGTTTAATATCTTGGATTCCTGGAACTATTTCCGGGATATATTTGATTGCCCACACGGGATGGGTAAGCGATTTCCATAATCAGTTTTTAGCTAATCATCAAATAAGTCCCTAACGTTTATAAATTCCAATTGAACAGATAAACTATGAGTCCAGAGCAGGAGTTTGTGATCTAGCCTGGGACGGAACAACCCCGAATCCCCTTACATGGAGTACATTGACGTTTGTGCTCCTTTTCCTAATTCCTGCGACATCTTCCCTACTCTTGAATCTCCCAACAGTCGGAATTCTACTTGTCAGGCGAACTAGAAGTAGAGTACAGCGAGCCTCAACACCGGCACCCCCGAGACCCCGATTTGTCCCGGCC
>Ga0194135_10001330_pt1 | contig 14656 bp, 11 predicted proteins | sample LitLau_LLRF_2013_FD_134024 | JGI IMG/M metagenome (GOLD analysis project Ga0194135, IMG submission 134024) | Freshwater sediment microbial communities in response to fracking from North America - Little Laurel Run_MetaG_LLRF_2013 (version 2) | ecosystem: Environmental > Aquatic > Freshwater >...
CGTAAGACTTAGTTTGGTTCGATTCAGTGATTCTGAGGTCAGGGACTTGAACTAGAGTACGCAATACGCTTAAAGACCAACTCCGAAGCCGAAAGTTGCAGTGCCTCTGGAGTGGGTTTGCGAGTCTAATGTACCAAGCAAAACAGTACAAAGAAGTTTGGTCTTATTCATTCCATTAAGAACTGAGATATCGAGCTCACGGTCTGACCTCGAATGAGGTTTAAAGTAGAAATGAAAAATTATTTTCTGCTTAAAATATTTGTATTTATACTTTCTTACAAGTAATTTCTTTAGCATCAAAGTAAAATGCTGACTATTTCTATGTATGACTAAATTATATTTCTTGCCAGATTTTTCTGAAATACATATTTATATTTGTAGTCTCCTATTTTCATTCCTATCTTAGCGCTTTAATTATGTTGGAATGTTTCGAGCGCAAAAAAAATCACTGAAATAATGTTTGAGCAGAAAATATGCACAATGTTTTTCTTCGGCTGAAAACTTGGAGTATATATTTCCCCAACATAAAAATTATAACTACTTCTTGAAATGTTCCTCTGAAGCATAAATTTATATTTAAAATGCAAAAATATATAGTGTTCCTTTTGCATGTTTTTCCAGAGAATACCGGTATAAGGTACGTTCAATATTTAAAAAAATGCAGCTCGTATATGCTGCTTGTTACCTTGACACGAAGACTCATTCCACGAAGATGAGACCAGTTAGTAAAAATTACAAAGCCTGTAGTGTTTATGAGTGCGTTTCTCGTACCGTGTTAGTCGACAGGACTACTCATCCTGACAAAGTGAAGCTCAGGTACTGGGTTTACGTTAGTGATGACTTGAAATGGTATCCTGAGTTTCTTAATGCGTTTTATTTACAGTTTTGCAAAGTAATAAAAGTTACAGAATTATTTTCTTCGTCTTCATTTTCTGCATCATTTTCTTGGCAGAATTTGTCTTAAGCATATATTTTTTTCCTCAGAAAAATAAGTTTCAGGAGATTTTTCTGCAATGAAAAAAGTTGTACTAATAATAGGCAGGTATTTGTAAAAGTACACTTTACACTGTCTACACAAACCACTCATTTAGAAGACAGTACTCTCACAAGTGTCCCGATTGAGTTTTAAGCTTCAAGAAGAAATTCAAGATACAGAATAGTTTTCTTTAACCCAAACTGTTGAGTGTTTCTTTGTTCAAAAATGTTTGCACGCATGTCTCGCCAGTGTTTTACTGAAGATTTTTTTTATCTGGAAACATACAGATATACTTGTATCTCTAGGTAGGCTTTTTGAACGTACATTTATATTTTCCAATCCCTTGGGAGAGGGCTCTCCCACTGTCACACATTTCCCAACAATTTTTAGTTATTAAAGTTTTCGAGAAAAATTAAAATACTAAATGATTTTTCCAACTATAAAATTTCTTGGCAGGTTTTCAAGAAGCTTAAATTTATCTTACAATGTGCAAAGCTTCATATATTTGAAGGCAGCCTTCTTGATTTTGAAGCATTACCTAACGATACACTGTTATTTTTCAAAAACCTGGGAGACTGCTCTCCCACTCACACAAGCATCCCAATGATATTTAAGTAATACATTTTTTTGGTATAAAATTTGAGATATAGAATTTTTTTATTTAGCACAAAAGAATGAATATTTATTTCCTTAATAAAATACTAGTAAACTTCGCTTAGCTTTGTATAGACCAGACCCATACTAACTCCAGATGCACTGCGACTTTCGGCTCCGAAGTTGGTATGAGCCCGTTGTGTATTTGAAGAAAAAGGCCCTGATCTCGTTATATCTGTCCTTTGTGAACAAAACGTGGCCAAACGACTTTCCTTCTTTCTTATAGTTTGTCAAGTTGACACCTATACCAATCCCGGAGGTACTGCGACTTTCGGGTTAGAAAATGGTCATTTACCCTAATGTATATTCAAGTTCAGGGCCCTCACTTTGATATATCTGTCATTAGTGTGTGGAGTCTGACCAAACTCCTTCCTTTTGTTGAGCGTTGATAAATACGAACGCATACCAACTCTGGAGGCACGGGGACTTTCAGCTTCGGAGTTGGTCCTTATGTCTAGTGTATATTCACGGTTAAGGCCCTGACCTTCGTAAAACTCTTTACGGAGGATAGATTTATTTTTACAATTGAGAGAAAATGAAACTAAATTATTTTCCCAAACTGAAAAGATTTATTCCTACCACAAAATTATGATTAAAGACATAAAGAAAGCTTCATAAAGAGCTTCATAAACACCCCCAATTCTTGGGGGTCTTTATGAAGCTTATTCATTTTTACTACCTACAAAGTTACTTGTATTTCTAGGTTGGCTTTCTCCGACCATACATTTGTATTTCCAATAACTTGGGAGACAGTGCTCTCGCATTCTCACATGTATCCCAATGATAGTTAAGCAATACAGGTTTGTGATGGGAAATGAAACTCAGAAGTATTTTCTTAAAAACTGTTTCAGTACAAAAAAGGCTGATTTACATATTCAATAAAAGTACGAGTATAAATCTGTTCTCCGGTTTTTATGAAACAAATCTTTATTTATTTTAACAATCTACAAAGCTTTTTCTATTTCTAGATAGCCTTTTTTAAAGCACACATATATAACTTTCAATCACTTGGGAGATTGTGCTCTCCCACTCTCAAAAGAATCCCAAAGATATTTGAGTAATGCAAGTATTTGAGAGTAAAGGAAATCAGAATTGTATTCTTAACCTGAAAAAATATTTTTAGCGAAAAATTTGGACGTTGTATTTCTTCAATGGATTAGAAAGCCAATATTTCTTGGCATGTTCTTGTAAAGAATACTTTCCATATTTACTTCACATTTGGAAGGCTAAACTCTGGCAGCATTGCCGCACTTGCTGCTTGTTACCAGGTCACGGATACTCAACCCGATAAGATGAGACCATTTAACGAATGTTGATTACTTTCTTTGTCACAAAATATTGAATATTTATTTTTTCAATAAACATTTTAGTATAAATAGGTTGTTTTTGAAGCATTTAGTTATCTTTAAACATTCAAATATATTTGTAATTCTTCGTTGGCTTTTCTTGAAGCATACTTTTGTATTTTCTAATCACTTGGGTGACTGTCCCAAACTATTAATATCCCATTGATATTTAACGAGTACAAGTATTTGAGAGGAAATGAAATCAGAATTATTTTGTTAACCTGAAAAGATTTTTTTAGCAGAAAATTTGGACGTTGAATTTCTTCAATACATTAGAAAGCCAATACTTCTTGGTATGTTCTTGCAAATACTTTTTGTATTTACTTAGCATTTGAAAGACTAAAGTCTGGCAGTAGTACGGCTCTAGCTGTTAACTGCTAAGGCACAGACCTTCAGCCAGAAAAGATGACGCCATTAAACTGATGTTGACGCCGGTAGTGTCTATGAGTGCGGTTCTCGCACCGTGTTACTGGCCACAAATACTAGTCCCTACGAAATGCAACAAGTGACTGTGTGGGTTTAAATTATGACCCTGCGTCCAAGTTCGGATGCCTGTTGCCAGAACACAGCTTATTTTGAGTGGTATTAAGTAAAGATGATTTTCATCCTCCAGAAAGTTTCAAGAACAAACACAAGATACAGAATGATTTTCTTTAGCATAAAATTTTCAATATTTGTTTCTTTAATAAAAATGTAAGTAGACATTTCTTGGCAGTTTCTTTATGAAGGAATATTTATTTTTACAGTACACAAAGTTATTTGTATTTCTAGGTAAGCATTTATTTCAATATACTTCTATATGTTGCAATAAATCGGGAGACTTTGCTCTCCAATTCTCACAAGTATCCCATTGATATTTGAGTAATACAGAGATTTGAGAGGAAGTAAAATCGAAAAGATTTTTAGTAGAAATGGTAAACGTTATATTATGTCTATGCATGTTGTTTAAAGAATACTTTTATATTTACATAACATTTGGCAGGGTTAACTCTGGCAGTAGTACGGCTCCTCCTGTTTGTTTCCAAGACACGGACCTTCAAGCCGATAGTATGAGACCGTTATACGAAACGCTGTTAGTGTTTATGACTACGTTTCTCGCACCGTGTTACTAGGCACGATTCCTATTCCCTGCGAAATGAAATCAGTGACTGTGGTGATTTAACTCATGACTCCTCGTACGGGTTTCAAATCGAGTTGCCAGAATACAGCTTCTCTCGAGGGCTAATAAGTAAAAATGATTTTCATCCAACGGAAAGTTTCAAAACGAAATACAAAATACAGAATAATTTCTCAAAATGTTGAATATTTATTTCTTCATTAAGAATATAAGTACGCATTTCTTGGCAGGTTTTTTATCAAGCTTTGATTTATCTTTAAAACATACAAATATGTTTATATTTCTGCATAGGGTATTCATTTATATTTTTGGGTAGCCTACATTTTTATTTTCCTATCACTTGCGAGATTGGGCTCTTCCTCTCCCACACGTATCCCAACGATTATTTAGTAATGAAGTCTTTGAGAAAAAATAAAACTAAATTATTCCTCTAACTGAAAAATTAAGCAGAAAAAGGTGGACGATTTATTTTTTCGATAAAAATACTAGTACACATTTCTTGGTAGATTTTTTATGAAGCATATATTGATATTTTAGTATGCAAAGTATTATATTTTTCGTTGTGGGATTTTTTAAACTTATATTTATATTTTCCAATATCCTGAGAGACTGCTCTAACACTTTCACAAGTATCCCAATTACATTTAAGTAAAATAATTTTTTCAGAAAAATTGAAGATGAAGATTATTTTATTTAGCACAAAATGTAGAATATTAATTTCTTCAATAAATATATTAGTAAACATTTCATGGCTTAGTACACAGCCATACCAACTCCAGAGGCAGTGCTACTTTCGGCTCCGGAGCTGGTCATTAAGCTAAAGCTTATTCGAGGCCAACGCCCTGACATCGATTTTTTTGTCCTAAATGAACCGAATCTGACCAAAGTACTTCCTTATCTTTTTGCTTTGTGTAGTAAAGACCCAATCGCAACTTTGGGGTGAGGAGTTGGTTTTGAGCCTAGTGTATATTCGAATTTCGAGGCCCTGTCCTCTGTATCTCTCTCCTTGGTGAACAGATTCAGACAAAACTACTTCATATTCTTCAAGATTAGTTGAATAGATACCTAGTCCAACTCTAACGGCACTGCAACTTTAGGTAACTGAGGAAATTAGAATACTTCAGTTAAGCTACTCGAAATCAATGTCATATGCATTAATTACTATATGAATACATCGGAATTCTTCCGTTGTGCACAAGAAAGACACCGTAAACAACCACGAGGACAGTTCCTAGAACAAATCTACAACCTGATTCTGTTGATTTTATTCATAGTAGATTTTATTTAATTTGAATACTACGTCTTTTTGTCCTTTTTAAACTTGTCCAACTTTGGCATCTCCAACAATTATAAGATTTCTAAACCTTCACAAAACAGTTCGTGTTCATTGTAATCTGTATTACTTTTCTTGATTCCGTTTGATTCGTCAGAATTGTCTCCGCAATGGTTTTTTCGATTGAAAAAGAGCTTAGTATTAATGTTTTTTCTATCTATTGCATTTGGGCAAGAAAATCTATCCTCATTTTGTGATCCTTCGGCTGTTATTACTGAACCTGCCGAAATATAGAAATAACAAAGTTACAGAATCGATATATAAATTGAACTAAAAAGATGTCTTTAGTTAAGATAAAACTTGATTAAGTTAATCTGCCTAACCAAATCTTTAATAAAATCAGAAACCATGTAAGGATTATTCGTGAATAGTTTTCTTGCCGGTAACCTCGAATTTTAGAGGACGAGCTCAGGAAAACCACAAAAATGGTTAATTCTTGTCTACAAGTAAATTCAGCTGACAAACCAGAAAAGAGTTCATCAGAATTCAAACAGTGCAAACTACTGCAAACAACCAGACAATAATTTTATCAGTACACAGAATCATTGTACACGAAAAACATACAATTGCTAATCTTTAGTTTAAAATTTTTGATTCATATTTCTTTTTCGCTATTGTAAATGTAAGTACGTATTAACCATCTTCAAAAATTTGCGAAGGAAGTAATTGTACAAAAGTTTTTAGCCTAGAACAGCCGACAATCTTTTACAATCATCGTAAAAAGTCCTGAAGGTGCAGGCAAGTCTAAAAGCTATTCAAAACATCACATTAAAATAATTGGGGAAACATTTAACTGCCACTGTAATTAATTTGCAGTTACACAGTGTGATTAGTACAAAAGTCAAAAATCGCAAGCGTCGTGAACTGATCAATGAAGTTTATTCTCATCTGAATTTCCAGCGGCTTTAATGCTTGCAATTTATATACAGTATATGTTTGTCTGGAGCGGCTCTCTTCTCGTTTTTGTTTAAACCGAGTGATTCATTAAAAACATAGACCGATTTGCGAAGAATTTTAAAGAAATCAAGCAATAAAGCTAATGGTAGCATCTTTGAACCATATATGCATTTCAAGCTGGTAAACTGTGATTTTCTATGGCGAATACCCGTTTTTCAAGTGATGTCTTCAAATATCGACAAACAGTTTAGGAACTCCAAATTTGGCTCTAAATACGCGTCTGCCAGAAATTAAATCCTCTTACAAGAAGGAAAAAAACTAACGATAATGACGACGCTTCCAAAATCACGGTTAAAAGTATTATATGATTCGAAAGTAGTTGCAAAAGTAGCCCATCCGGCAACTAGGTAGAATAAGAATAAAGTTATTAGTTCAATAATCTGGTAAGGAATTCGTTTCAACTTTGATTGTAGCTCAAATCTTTTGTTTTTGGATTGTATTAAAAAGTCGAAGAGACCAAAAGGTGACATAGGTTCAGTTAAAGCTTTTAAAATTTCTAATGCACAGTTGTGAACATTTGGACGTGGAAAACTGTACTCAATCCGTAAGCTCTCAATGAACTCAACTAGGATTTATTTAGAATTATATCTTGCTATGCATTGCTGATAAGATCAGACAGAAGTAGCTTATATTTACATGTTATGTAAATCAATTTCAATTTGGAAATACTTAATGCAAATGAATTAATGCGCAGTCCTGCAATTTATCCGAATCATGACATTCTAATTTCATTTTCTATATCTGCTCCACAAATTTAACATTTATTGTGTTAAACCTTAAAGCACCCAACGATATTCTCAAAATTTCATGATCATTTCTTCATGAGGAAGGTTTTATCTTCTTTGTTCTTTGAGAATTGGTTATTAACTTTCGTGATTTAGTACTTTGAGGGTCAAGTCACAATATTTATCATTGCAAGCATTGCAGAGAAGAGGCATTGCAAAAATAATACTAACAAAGATATTGTGATTTGTTCTTTTCCCAGACGTATTCTTAACCAGTCCTAATTTTCTACGTAAGAAAATAACAGCTTTTTAAGATGACAGTAGAACAATAAATGTTGGTTATTGAACAATAACTTTAACACTTATCTACATGTACTTGGAATGAATCTTTGCTTTTCATTAAAATACATTACAGATTCTGTTATGATCGATTTCACCGTTGTAAATCTCTACTTTTTGTCTTGACAAATGCAGTTTATCTCAACTTCAGCTCTTTAAAACTAGGTGCTGGTTTTCAAGTAGATATCTAAATCTGAAATTGTTGTAGTCTTGAGCACTTCTTTCGAAAGAGAAATCGCGTTGCAAGTCTTTAATATTTGTGGTACAATTAATCGTGCATTTTTCAGTGAATCTGTTAGGGCTCATTGGGAATTTTGTGTCAATACAACACGATTGTAAGAGAATAAAATTAAGTTGGTGGAACCAAATAGACATCGCAATTTACAATAATACTACACGACATCAATTGTAACTCGGAGTTTTAACCATTTTTATCCGCATCAAAAATCCATTGACACAAGAGGAAAGGATGGAAGAATTTGCATTTGATGAAAAAAATGACAACGGTGATTTGAAACACATTCGTTTTTATGAGTTAACAAGTGGTTTAAAAAGATGCAGGAATTTTTACTGGTATTTCAAAAATCTGGTTTCCCGCAACCAGTTAAAAATTACAAAAATTATTTAGGTTTACGTGGAAAGGAAGCCGTAGTTAAGGAGGAATGTGATAAAAAACCGGTCCTAAATTCACCTGCACCGTATGTTGCGGGTTGCTCTTCACTTGAAACTCCCGGAAGTTCAGCAGGTTAGTGCTTAAGTTCTTCATAAGCTTATATGGTATTTGCAAATTTGATGCTTTCTGAGCAATTACTTTAATCCTATATCGATTGGTTGGCACTTAACTGTCTTATTCGCGGTCTTTATTGTCATCTTAAGCTCTGAAATATAACATGTGTAACCCCGTTTAATAAATGCGAGCCTGCTGCTTTGGTGTCGATGTCAATAAATGGATTTATTGTTCACAGACCAAGTCTATGAAAGAAGTAAACATATTTCAGCGTACACTCACATACATATAATACGTGGTAAAGTGATTGCTACACATGTACAATTTGTATCTGATTGTGTGCGAGAATTTGTATGCAGTATGTCTATCAATTTGACAAATTGGAATTTGAATATCTGGACATAAAATATCCGCTTGACGGAGATTTTTTGGTCAAGTCAATAATTTGTTTTCAGTTTCCGCGATTTTTAATATTTTAATCTGTTTTTGACAGTGGAAAACAACTCAGAAGACAAAGGAAATGCTGATTTAACTAAAAAAGTCGATGTTACTGGAGACCAGTTTACGTTTTACACCAGGCAGGATGATTGCTTTTATGAATCATGCAAATTCAGAAACAATACGCACTACCACTGTGCACAGGTAATAAAGTTTTATGACCTTGAACTACTGTGTTCTATATTAGTAGGGTTGTACAGAGACGTTCTGAAATATCGTATCGTCAAACACGATGACGTAAAATATATCTAGTTACGGAATAAGATACGCAAAAGCTCATTAAACACTCAAACTCAGTTTACACTACTGGACTTCCTGCAAAATTAATTATTGTGATTCAATTAAACAGACTGGCTGCAAATATTCCACTAACAGTAACCGATTAGATGGCCATCGCCGCTTTCATAAAAATACGAAACGTAATAAAAAAATAAAACCATATACACGATTCTATACTACCATGGATTGCGAATTCTCAGGATGTGTTTTTAAAAAGAAGGTCCACTACCATTGTTCTACTTGCAAAATCAGCTTAAAGTACTTAACTGACGTTGGTAATTTATTACATTATTATATATTTGAGCGATTTAGAAAAACCATGTGAAATTCTTTCCTTAATTATATGATATTTTTTCAGAAGATCATTCTTGCTTGCGTAATTTTGTCACTGCCGATGGAGACGAAAACGAACACGTGATATCCGGTAAATCTAATCACAAAAATAATCTTTTTATTCTGCGATAGCTTTAACTGACTGATGTTTATAGACACGGACAACAAGGATTCTAATCCCAGCCCTGGAGATCCTCATTTGAATGTTAGGTCTTCTAAAGTTGCCACTTCTTCAAGCAACAAGCATCATACACCTGGTGCGGCTCTGGAATATCTAAGCAGTACAACGACGACAAATTTTGGTAATGGAAAAATATTCACCATTATCATATTGATGTTATTTATAGTTAATCATAGCCATAGAAGAAGAATGAGCAATCCTTTTAAGTGTTTCAGAAATTTTAGCACGGTTATTTTCAATCCGTTTGTCATTTTTCTATTAGCTTTTTTTCTGTGGCTTTACACAAGTTGGAGCATCTTAAATCCCACACGCACCTAATAAACATTTTTTAAATTAATTTCGTCTTCTAAAATCACGTAGATTCCACTGCAACTGAAGTCATACATGGAAAACGTCTAACTGTTAAGTTTATTTGCGAAGACAAACTCCTTGAAAAATGTGCAATGGCTTTCTACGAGGGATCAAATGCAAGTTAGTCTACTACTGCTGAATTGTAGTTTATAAAACTTGACGTTAAGTAAGATGTTTGTTTGTTAGGACAAATGAGAACTATTCTTCATTTAAATGACTACTTTACATACAGTGGACAAACAAACTTTGAGAGCATTATCCAACATTTTTTCAGCGTAAGAACTTATTTTATAACGACGATGGTAATCATTGTAAATAAAATATTTTAAACCATATCTAGACCATGAAAGATGAGCTAAAGGTCTTCTACAAGACACCTTCCTGCATTGCTGAAGATATACGGCAATTTGTTGGAAAGACTGAATGTCTATCACAAGCTTATAAGAATTTTCCGGAAGTATCGCAAGGCTTTTGGGATATCATGAAGACATATGTAATGACTGAACGTCAATCTGAGAGCTTATCAAAATAAAACACCAAGATAACGTGACTGCTTCCTCTTGAAATTTCTTCCAGAAGGAAAGGGTTTGCGTCCGATTGACGTAGAAGGGACGATAATTCTAACAATTTATTGATCGACTTATAATTTTAGTGATGGAAATGTTAATTATGTGTACCATTAAATTTTTTCTTAAAAGTAAACAACCAAAGTAAAACATTAAATTTCTTAACACTTAAACAGTTTCCGAAACATAACTAGCTCAGAATAATCTTCGACTGGAATTGGTTCGGCTGGGAAAAGTTTTGGTTTTAATTATGTAACTCGCAAGAGCTGATGGGAGCGTTTAGACGATATATCAAGTTTCTAGTGTAAAGGTACGTAAAAATAACCGACTAAGTTATCCATGGAACTGTTAGCAAGGTGAACAGTCATTCTGGCACATCATCTGGTTCGTCCAACTGGAATCTCGAATAAAAAACTTAAATGCCAAAATCCTCTGAATTGAAGCCCCTCTGTAAATAGAATTGACAGTAAAATGAAACTGCAAATAAATAAAACTAATATTTTATAATCTAAGGCTTCTAAATAAATCTTAAAAAAGAGATATATTTGAACATATTTGAATAAATACATTATGAAACAGCAGCTCTTAGCCCATCCAGTTTCTATAGATGACAATTAGGTCCCCAAGTCCTGTCGCTGAGATGGGGAAATAAAACCTCAAGTGGACAAGGTCAATCGACATGTATTCGGAAAAAAATTAACGGACTTATATTTCAGTTGGAAGTTTATTTGGTTTAATTTGCAGTCAAAAGAGCAGTTAAATCTGGAGATCCAGTTAATAAAAAATACGCAGAAAGATACTTGAGTTTGTAGACATACGAAGAAACTTTAGACAAATAATGGGTGCTTAATGCAAAGTTCATTCCAGTTTCCGAGTCACTACAATTTCCATTCGTATTAAAAATTCATCCGGAGCCCATTAAAATAGTAAAAAGCTTGCAGTTTCTTCTTTGATGCCTCGAGTATTTTTTTCTGTACTGAAAATTTTCCGTTTTCACTAGTTAAACGTTTGCAAATGTAAAACCGGTTAAAGAATTACTCATTGTTGTATAAAAGATCTACATTTATTTTTCATAAATATCCTTGTTTGTTTTATTTAAATGCGTATTGTATTGTTGATTTTTACAAAAATGAAGGTATTCAGCACCTAAAATTGCCCTTTAATACCATAGACTAGCGGTTATTTCGAAATAAATTCATATCAGATTTTTCGGCGGCAGTAAGAATTCGTTCAGTTCAGTTCAGATTAAAGCGTCACATGAAATACAATTATGCTTGTTGTACCAATGGTTAACTTCATTTTCAGTAGAAGACGGAAGTGGTGGAACGTGCATTTGATAGTCTAGCCATTACACGTTTTACGAAATGGTTTCACCAAGAAAATACAATCACTTATCTGTTTTTACTTAATATTTAAACTCAGAGGTCTGTGAGTAAGCTTTCAATGAGATATATTTCATTTTTGTACGGGAATAATTTCGAGCAGAGTGAATTGTAGTTTCTCTGAGTGTTCCTAGTAATGATACATTACAAAGGTAATTTTTGTTTTGAAAGTTAATTAGGTGTGTGATGTTTGGTTTCAGTGCTATGTCCAAATCAGCTGGCTTCAGGAGCCATATCGGACACTCCATTGTGAAGTTAAATGGTGACTTGTGAACTACAGTGAATCAGATTGACTGGAATGGTTCCAATATTGTTTTTATTTTGCTTTTTTGTTGAGCTATTGGGGAAAATATTGTGTTGTTGTCTTTATGTAGAGATACGTGTCGAAGAAATTGGGGGTGCTTGGTTGATGGTCTGAGCTCTTTGTACGAAGAATTAACAAAATTATAAGTAGGTACCTCATTTCAATCAGTGATTTGAGATAACTGCTACTTTTCAGCGCAACTGTCTTTCAAGACAAGATGAGAGCTGAAGAGCCAAGAACGACGATCTTAAAAAATGCGTGGACGAATAAAATTAGTTTTCTTAAATATGTTGTAGGATAATTTACGCTCCGTCATTAAGAGTTATTGTTACTCCTATTCCTAGAGCACACTGACCATATATTCGGTCCGAACTATACGCAGTTTGTATAAAAAGAGTAGTCTGTAAAAACCTTTTCTGTATGGACTAAAATTAGCTTTTTGTATCCGGGCATGTCCTTAGTGTTAGTTTCCAGTAAAAACGCAATTTATGTATTGCAGTAAAATTGCTTAAATTATATTGATGTTAGTCATGAAATTAAAATTTGTGATAATCGACAGAAACTTTTGATTGATAGTAAACCTGATAAAAGATTACAGTGTGAATTTTTTATATGAAGATTAGTTTCAATAATATGTACTGAGTCCAAAGAAAATTGACGAAGCTAAAAAACCAAAACTGTTTGGGCCTTTTGGCTCAAATGCCGCAGTCACAATTGTGTGAATGGTGGTGTTAGTTTTTCTGATGAAGCTAAACATTTCAGTTTGCAAAAACAACTATGACTAGAATTTCCCAATAAAATGCAGTTTATATTGTTGCCTTCTTGACTCGACTGAAGAAAGTAAAGAAGGACGCTCTGTCTATTCCCATTCTTTTTGCACTCGACACCGCATGAAAGAAATACAGTAGGACGATTTATCATAATATTTCCTATCCTTTTTCTAGTAGTGTTTGTTTACAGAAAGTGCATTGTTTAAGTTATGGCGCTCTGTTTTCATACAAAATAGCTTTACAGCAAAGTTTAGGCCAAAGACCGAAGGAGTCAACTATGATCTGTTCATTGTTGTCTATTAATATTATGTGCATAAAGTCCTGAACATGTTACACTATTCAGTCACTCTTGTTGGTGAGAGTATGGTTGTGTAGGACCCGGAAAGTTTTCAGTGAAGAAAGAAAGTCGATTAGAGGTTAACTGAAGAAATTCTTAAGTCAATCTATTTCAAAGTTTTAGCCCAACGTAAAAACTTTATTTACTGATTTTGTATTTTTGGATTTCCGTAGTCCTTGCGATCATGGAACCTGTTGTGAAGTTGAATAGTGTTGACGGTTAGAAAGCTAAAGATTTGAAAAGCAAGCTCTTATATGCTGAACGAATAAATTTCTTTTGTCACTTTTTATACGCAGACAACGGGGATTTGTTGCAATTAGTGGACTTGGAACCTCAACATGTGGAAACTCGAAATGAAAGAACAAACAATCTTAGGGATATTTGCGTGACTGAAGTCCTGATAATGAAATACAGACATAAGATTAAACTTCTTCAAGAAAATCTGTCCAAGTACCTTGAGATTGAACGAAATTTCGAAAAACAGGGGAAGAAGGACGAAAAGGCAAACAATTACGTACAAGGACTGGCATTTTTGAAAGAAATTTTACACAATGAACCTGCAGTAAGTTGTGCTGTACATAAATCATGAAAAATGCTTTTAAAATAGATATTGGATTTTTCTGTATTTTTGTTGGGTATACGTTTTTAAGGTTGAACAGAAGGAAGATTTCAAAGACACCGTGACGATTTCAAACAAAAAACCCGGCCAAAAAAACAAAACGGTGGAAATAAATATATTTTATCATGAGCATTAGTGTAATAGTGACAAAAACCGACACGGTTTAAATATTTCTTTTAAAAAATTCAGGGGGAAGAATGTATGCCTGTATTTAACTCAGAAGTAGCGGATAAAAAAGTTACTGAATGTGGATTGGATAGTAATTCACTGTCTGATTTGGTCATAGCGGTTGATGTGCCCACTGCTTTGAATACCAAGGTTCGTAATATCATGGCTGGAAACTATTTACCATATTTGTCACTTCCACAACTAAATCATTTTTGAAATAGCACAAGAGGAATACTGTTACAGATTCATTAGGCGAAGAAAGATCCTCCAGCGTAAGTGCAGACTATAAAAATAAGTGACATATTTATTTTAGTTGTTTACTGCACCAAGTGAACATTACAGGCCGCCTATGGAATTACGGACAAAATCTCAGTTAAAGACACGTCTGTTTCTTTAACAGCTGATATATATGTAACAGACTTTCAACTTTTAATTTACGTTTCATTGTTTTCAATTTTTTTAAATTCCACTTTATAGGGAAAATATGAAGAAGAGGGATACACCAATGAGCTGGCAGAACACGTCAGTTACTACAATACTTGGACAATAAGATAACGTTTTCATTAAAATAATTTAAAATTCCTATCATTTTAATAACAGAGCGCTCTTATTGAGAAATTGGCTTGCGAGTTTCTAAATTGGCATCGAAATTTGAATCATGACCCACATCAATTGAAGAAGAGAAAGATGACCA
>Ga0194135_10001331_pt1 | contig 14652 bp, 15 predicted proteins | sample LitLau_LLRF_2013_FD_134024 | JGI IMG/M metagenome (GOLD analysis project Ga0194135, IMG submission 134024) | Freshwater sediment microbial communities in response to fracking from North America - Little Laurel Run_MetaG_LLRF_2013 (version 2) | ecosystem: Environmental > Aquatic > Freshwater >...
AAAAAAAATGTCAATGAACGGAATGAATTAAAATTTAATTTAAAAAAAAAATGAGGAGGCATGCATGTGCAGAGAAATATTTCCGCATGAAATTATTTCCCAGAGCAACGAACGAGCCAACTTTTGTATAAATGAAAACTCCGACCCGTGCTCAAAGACTTTTGAAAGCATATTCTGCTTGCTGAAGATTGAAGATTTTCAAGAACATAGTTAGCGTATTTCCCATTTCCAATATTCATTTGTACGAAATTCCGAAGAAGAATGAAGACGTGAATGGTCTATTAGATGGCGGATTTGAGTTTAGTTTCAGATTCCGATTTGTCAAACCCGGATGCCGTAAATCCTTTGAAATCTGTCATACTTGAACATTTTCAAAATTCTAAGTTTTTTCTCTCCTAATTTTAGATTATTCTCCGATGTGTCCTCAAAGTGATTGAGGTTGCTGAGCTTCCAAAATGGCGCCTAGTGGATAAATTTTGTAATGCGACTGCAATTCGTCACATGCAGCATGGAGGGGTCACAGCCACGATCCGCGATGACGAGGAAATGGAATCCTTCCTGGGTACAATGGCGACCCGTTTCCAATTAATCCCCTTCCGTTCCTTCTCACTGGCCCTTGGGTGTATATCAACCGTCAACATCCAACGCTTTGTTGCAACTGTGCGCGGAGGCGTGGACCGCTACAAATTCTCTCATTTCCTTCCTCAATGGGATCCCTACGAACTCCTATTTTTCCCAGAGGACATTCAAATGGGATTTACGCAGAATGGGATCCAATCCAAAGTCTTGGCTCTCTTGGGGGCCACGCCCAACTTGCGAGAACTGATTCTGTGTGCTGATGGTGACCTTGTATTGACCTCCGCCGAACTTGACCTCCTTCCGCCCATATTCCTTTACTTGACTCGCCTTGTGGTGGACTACGTCTGCGTCTTTGCAGAGGAAGGAAATGATTTGGTCTCTGCGGTCATTGGCCGTGCGCCGAAGTTGGACCAGTTGACACTAAAAGTCTGGGATGGGCCCAACAGTCTCTTTAATGCCAAAATCCCAACATTCCTCTACGGACTCCCACGCCTCCAACCGCCGAGTTTAACCTTGGGAACAGAAATCACGTCAGCCGTCGAGGATCGAGAGATGATACGGAAATTAGTGGAGAAGGGCTACAACCGACTCACTCAATTCATCATCTGTTTTGTGTTTGATGACCGGGACGACCTCTTGTGGAATACGGTCAGGCCCCTCCTGGAACTTCAGCACAGTTTGGAAACGTTCGTCATCCAGGGCTTCAATCATCGGAATTCCACCCAAGTCCCAATGAGACTACCATCCCTGCCGAAACTAAAGACGCTCATCCTCACGCTTGTATTCAAAGAGGAAACCTCCCCGATTGGTCCCTTCCTCCAGGATCAATTCCCAATGCTGGAAGAGTTGTGTCTCTATGGGGCCTACGTCGTCGAGCATGGCTTGCTGGGTGAGGCTGTGATCCCATCCCTGCGGAGACTCGTCCTGTGGGACTACCAAGGATCAGCTCAGGATGAAACTTTCCATCACAATTTCCCCAATCTCAAATCCCTGGAAATGGAACTCAGATACGGCGGCCTCTCTTTTCTGGAATTTGCAATGACACATTTGACCGGGATTGAAAACTTGGAATTGGGTTCCAGCATGCCGCGGAGCGGGATGGGAATTGAGTGTCAGCTTTGGAATTTGTACACGGGGAATCAAGAGCGCATGACCAAGGGGAGTCTAATCCAAGCCTGCAAGGCGGGGCAGGCCCAGGTAGCGTTGCGTTTTGAAAATTACCGCCAATTCCCCACAAATGTTGATACTCTAAATCCTTGGGAACGTTTAGACGATGACGGAGTTGGTGAATCCTGAGCCGGTGACGCCATCGGAGGAGACGCCTGCTGAGCTACCGCCACCAGGAACCCATCAGCTCTACATTGTCCCCTCATTGGCCAATTTCAAAAGTAAATTTCCAACCACTTGATTAAGTATTACCAACAACGGCGATAGTCAGTTGGAAAATAATGGCCGGATGTGTTTAGATTTGAAGGAGCTAAAGGTCTGGGCACGAACTATGCTTGAAATTGAGGCTCTCGTGTTCATGTCCCGCCCGGGTGGACTTCCTGTGTTGGATAAATTGATACTGGGCTATCACCCTATTGGTCGACGGTTCGGGTTTAATGAGGAGGATGATGAGGCGGAGGAGAGTGTCTATGACACGATTCCTCCTCGGACTGAACTGAGTTCGACCTCCGCCGTTCCAGTTGACTTTCCGAATGAGCTCCTTCCATCGGAGCAGAGTGACGTTTCCAGCACAAGCAGCACGGACGTAGAACATTACACTCAATTTCTGACCACCGTTGCTCATATCCTGCAAGAGCACGAGGAACTGGAACCAGGGCCGGAAGAAGCGCAGTCACAGACGACTGCTGCGGAGACCGAGGAAGAGGAAACAGAGACTGAAGACGAGGAAGATGATAGTGAGGATGATGACGCAGAATTTCGAATCGATATTGGTCTTGGGCTCCAAGGTCAATTCATTCTCCCTCATAAGGTCACCGTTGCTGAATCAGGGGTAATAAGGAGACTCAATTAACTTTAAATTAGCTCAACGTTATTACCAAATTTCTCTCCCCTTAGATTGACGTCGAGTACATTTCAATTTTGGAAAATTATCACAAAAACGTTATCCTTTTGATGAGCGCCTGAATTCTGACTCCAAAATTCCTATAAAGGATCAATGCATCCCATCCTTTGATTACTCTTTAATTTTCATCGATTTATTTCAAACGTATCAAATTGTGATGATCAGGGTATAAAGCAAGGCTTCCTTAACTTTGAATTTTTTTTATTTTTTATTTTTTTTTAAATTAAAGGAACCGTTAAGTATTGTATGGAACATCAAAAACAAAATAAAAATTCAACAAAAACGAAACAAGGATTGGAGGGATGGAATGACATGGGCAATTTGCAAGTTGATCAGTCTCCAAGTTTCATGACAGTCATTTCATAATGGCAGTGAAATTGTAGTTTTTATGTATTCAGTCAAGAAGGCCTCTCCCCTGAGACCATGGGATGAATTAATACTGTGGTAGTCATCTCGCTCTGTCGCATCATCCATCAGATTCTTCCACATCGAATTCTAATAATAAAATTAAAGAAATAAAATTAGCTCTATTTTACAAATAAGGACGAGATTCTTGATTAGGATCAGGAAGACTCACGGAATTCAAACAAACTGCATTTCCGACAATGATGAGAGACTGCTTCGCCCGGGTTAGAGCCACGTTGAGTCGTTCCGGCGTCTTTACGAATCCCAAATCGTGAGTCCGGACACAAGAGAGCAGAATAATGTCCTTCTCACGACCCTGAAAACTGTCCACAGTGTCCACCTCGATCGAATTTCCAAAACGGAGATCAACTCTAGAAAGAATCAAAAGAACAAAATTATTGGGAATTTTAATTTGAAAGGATTAGCTGTTACTTTCAATTATTTTTAAACTTTACTTTTTAATTTCGTTTACAATCTGACAAACTTTCTTCCGTTGCTCATTGTATGGTGTAATAATCCCTATGGACAAGCCGCGGTGGTGGGGGTGGCTGAGAGCAAAGCCGTTGAGTACTTGCAGAATCACTCTCAAGTATTTCACCTCTTCATCGTTGCTAATTTGGCTGGAAAAATTAAAGAAAATGATTATAAATTCAATTATAAAACGTGTTGAAATTATAAGTAAACTGCACTGACCCATTCTGGAAATTGGATTCCTTGCTGGCGATATTGAGAAAAATGTAGGGACGGATACGGAGTGGTGGCCTTGCATCTACTGAAGAATGCGTCACAAGTCTCTTTCCATAGAACCATTCATTGGGCCACTTCAGGATTTCTCGATGCATTCGATACTGCGTGGTCAACATCATCACGGGATTAGCACCGCCACAGCTGTCTTCATAATGATTAAAAATTCGGGTAAAGAGGGACTGTCGGAATTTCTTGCTCTCGGCTTCACTGGACAGGACCGTGGCTGGAAGTTGCTTTGGATCTCCAACCAGGATCAACTTCTCACAGCCCAACATGAGTGGTGCCAGGGACTCGGGCTCAGTTGTTTGGGTGGCCTCATCCACAATACAGCAGGTGAAGAGTGCACTCTCTTGCGGTGTCTCCTCTCTTTGTCCAGTTCCTCCACTTCGAGATGGTTTCGATGGACGACGCAACTGACCAGAACTGCAAGAATTTAAAGTACTGAAGACAACTTGGGAGTTGAGGATTACGCTGCGCTTGGCTTGATCCATTCCCTTCCTGTCGGAACGCTGTAAACAAAAAAAATAAAAATATTAGGCGCAAACTTAAAAAAAAATAATCTGAAACTGTTTCGCGAACCTCGGACAAAAAAATGAATACAACCTCAAACTGAAATTACAACAGAATGCGCTCTGCCAACCACCTTAAAGACCCATTCGCGAAAGACAGGTTCTGTTACACTATGACCAGATGATGTACTGATACTAAATTCAGGAAAGTTGGTAATTCTCAAAGTTAGTGACAATCAAGAATTTAATGTGCAGAAGTAATATTCAAAGTGGTAGGAATATACTACAAAGAACAGGAGTGACTATGTGAACATGGAAAAGAATGGTTATAATCTAATGTGTATAAGTCTAAACAATTAAGTGTTCGTATTCAACTCCCATTATCGGTACATGGAATTCAAGTTTCAAAATCCGAATCGACGCAGCTTAACATATTCGTCACTGTTGCAAGGAAAAAGGGTAGTGGCGCCCTTCTTTTGTAGTAACGCTACGAAATGGTCCTTCGGGCCTCCGTTGCTCGAACAGCGATAATGCATGTTAATTGGTGGGTTGAATGCATCATTGTCATCAAATAAAGTCCGACGGTGTCTGTTATTCCGTGGAGCCTTCATATAGCGCAAAAATTCATAGTCGTCAAGTGGAGCGTTTGGGAAGTCTGTATAGACGTGGATAGGTCGTCGAAGAACTCTGGAAGCTGCATAAATGACGGCATCTCCAGCATAGGCACCAAGAGTTCCGAGGCTACGAACCAGATCATCGTAGTTGTCTTCGGGGTCAGCACGGGTAATGAAGTGGATATATAAGCCGTCATTTTCCAAAACATCAAGAAGGATACGAACTCGTACCAGCTCGTACAACTTTTCGGTTCCAAAAATTGCGTGAGAGACGGCTCGATAAAAGCAGTTGCCGTCACTCCCCGTTTCTACTGGTTGAAGGCATCTTAGAAAGGCTCGAGGTAACTGTTGAGTTGATGTAATATCCATTGGTTGATTAGAATATCTGCGGGGTGTGGCTGAATCAAACAACTCCTTCAACATTTGGCAGGGATCATCCAGCGGGCTGTAGAATTTGAGTAACTGTTTTACGAGCGTTAGGGTGACGTGTTCCGATTCCAGTCTCCGACTCGTTTCGTAGAGCACTTCACGACAGGTGTCATGAAGTGAAATCAGTACCTCGAGGCTAGCCGGCGTTTGTAATAGCATTGCTACCGTGGAATCGGTTCCAGGGAGAGTTGTTTGTAAATGAACACCCTCACAATGTTCCTGCCTGCGTTCTTCATAAATGATATCAGCCGGATGCTCATCATGGTTCGCTCCGTTCAATTTCAGCTCGTGTTTAAGTAGGACCCATGGCTCTATGAAAGCAGCGAGGTCGGAATGGTGAGTGGGATGATTACTCAAGATCACATCTTCAAAGATCAATTGCACCAACCGACCCTATTAGGATTATAAGATCTTAAATCAAGACAAGATTGAGAAACATTATCCCGCGTCGAAAAGTTACTTCCTCTTCAATGCAACGTGTGGTTAGCAATAAAACCTCAGTGAAATGAGAACGCATAGAGAAGCATTGGCATTCCTTTGAAGAATAGAGACTCCCAGAAAACAAAAAATAGCATGGTAGTGTTGTCTTCTTGAATCTATTCGATACAAGGGATATCTCCACCAGTGGAACGCAAACCTCATTCGGCTCGACGTCATCCAGAGTATATAAAATACCTAGCTATACGAATTCAAGATAATTGCAAAATCAAAAGCAAGCCAAAGAGCAGCCAGAGTGACACTCATGGGCACTTCTGCTATTGATAGAGGAGTGAGTGCTGAGATGGTGAAACGCGTGTATCTGGGACGCTGAATTATGCGCAGCCTAGAAGAAATTCCATTCCGTCACTTCCTCAGATCTTCTCCACGACCAAGAGAATTCCCCATGATGTCGCGAAAGTAAGTCAAACGTTAAAAAAACGCACGGAAAACCAATCGAGTTGGACATGCATTTATGATTTCTAAAGAGTGCGCATACAGTCATTCTTAACTGGGTTAGTTAAAAAATTAAGGTGAGTCCCCCACCCCCAAGCCTTTCTGATATCCAATTAAAATAAAATAAATAGGTTAAACTTACCACCGAATTGAGGTCACAGATGTACATTTTGCGATCGCGTTGCCACTCAATAATATTGGCCTCTAAGCTCGAGATAACCGTACCGTTCTTGTCATCGGCCGCCTTTAGCCCGCCAATCTCTCCCTTCGCCTTTTCAATTTTTCTGTCGGTATTGCGGATCTGAAAGTAGCAGAAAGGAAATTAAGTTAAGTATTAGTGATAGTGAGAAAAGTTAATTGACAGAAAGTATTTGGGATTGCAATAAAAGCGAAAACCACACTCGAGAAATAAGCAAACCTACATAGGTTTGGCATAGCCCGATACGGCAGTCGTCCGCGGGTATAAACTCAACTCACCGATTGGTTGATGCTTTCAATTTGGCCGGCTTTCGTCATGTAAGGTTTTGCCACCTCTTCCAGCATGTACTTTTTTGTGTCCTCTGAAACTGACCCGCCTCCGATTCGTACAATTTTTAACCCTACAAATATGTAGATTACATAATGAGCCGGGAGGACATTATTTGTCCTTTTACGCGTGTATACCTCCACAAATCCCTCCCCTCTTTCAAGCATCTGCATTGCCTAGTGGCTTAAAAAGGCTTACCATTATCATCCTGCATCAGGCGCCGAATTATCTCATCCACTGCTGTGTTGGAAGGTGTACAAACTAGTAGTTTCATTTGTTTGTCCGGATTATTCCACCGGTAGTCGATTGTTAGCTGCATAATGAGTCCGACAATGGTCCTGGTTTTTCCTGTGCCAGGTGGTCCGTGCAAAAGCATCATGTCCGGACCGGGTCCGTTCAATACACGACGGGAAATGTGATGAACAACCGATCGCTGAACCGGATTCAACTTTGCCTGAAAATAATAATTTTTGAATCAGTAGAAATTTTTTTTTTAATAGGCACAAAAAGTTTAGATGGACGCGGATGCTATAAACAAGCTCATCGGAATTCAATCTTACGTAAGTGTCTGCAACAAGTTCAGATCGTGAAACTCCATCATTGCTCATCACCTGCTCCTGGCTACATGTTGGGGGTGACAGAATTTGTTGAAATAAAGTTGAGTCTGGTAACTGAGAAAGGGCACGGAAGTCTCGAATTTTGGAAGAAATGTAGCAGATCTTCTTCATTCTGCCCGCGTTCTCCCGAACCAACTTGTTGACGTCATATTTTATGTGCGTAGTCATTTGGACCGTCACTTTGAATTTTTTGGAGCCTGAAAATCGAGTTAAGAGATTTTACAACAGATTAAACACGGTTCCTCGTTTATTATTTATTAATCAATTCCTCATCTTCCTTTCGACTAAACGTTAATTTTGAAAAATTGTGTTCTTACGCTGTTCTTTCTTGAGACACTCTGGAATGAGTGTCATTGACGTAATCTCTTCGTACTGTGGCTCTTGGAAAAAGGCAAAAAAAGTTAATGGTCGGATTTCACCATTTGAGCGTTTGAAATTGAACGTGATGGTTCCAAAATCCCGTTCTCGATTCAATTCTCCGTGACGCTCTACCAAGGCTACGAAAGAAAAACGAAAATTTACAACCAATGACGGAAGATCTCCCAATTTCATGAAGGTAATCATTAATCACAGAGTGTGAGTGCTACGTACCCACAAGACGGAAGCAATGATAAAATGGTTTCTCTTCTGAGCCTCTGCCTTGAGCTTTCTGTCGTCGATGGGTGGTTTCTTGCTGGTTGAGATTGAGCAAGAGCGGACATCCGTGCTTGGCCTCAAAGTGTTCAATTCCGACTGGAAGCTCAACACTGACAAAAGAAAGAGGTTGCTGATTGATTAATTTAGAGCAGACGTTTTAACCAATCCGCTCGCCGGAAGACAAATCATGCACAAATTAAGTTTACCTGTCCATTCCAAGACGAGATTTTGGGCGAGAAAAGTTGTCTTTCTCTTTACTCGTCGATTCCTGGAAGATCGAGGCCCAAAGTTCGAGGAGCATCAGAGGGTAGAAAGTGTTCTTGTAGGACTCGTAATCCTTGTAGATAGGGAGATTGGTAAGAATGGGCCACTCATGGTTCACTGGTGGTGGCTTGGCAATTGCTCCTTGCTCCTGGAAAAATAAAAATCAATCGTTGTAATTACTCATTTTTAAATCAATAGAAAAAAGTGTGAAGAAAAGCAAGGGGAAAGTGGAATGAAGAAATCACGTAAACTTGCAATAAATTACTATCCATCCCCTAAAGTCTGGCCTCTGGAGCGTTGTTATATGTACAAGAAATAATTTATTCGAATAATGGCTCTCCTTACACCTAAACATATAAATATAATCTGTTCTGGGGTGTAAATGAATACAGGTTGGACTTGCTGAGTTTCCAATTTCCATTTCAGAAAACTACAACTTGGAATGTCTGAGAATAAATTCAAAATTACTTTACAAGAATAGTTTCTACATTTTCTGTATTAAGTCAGAATGTTAGTCTCATTTTGAATGTTACAAGAATTTTCGTCTTATTGCAATCATGGAAGGAATGTGTGACTAATTTGTAATAAAAACGCTTTTACGCTCTTTCGATCAAATTTGTGTAAAGTACTTTTAGGCTCATTTAGAATTGCGAGAATTTACTCGTAATTCCATTTGTTCCATTTCGTTTTGAAACTTGCTGTTAGGATAAAAATTGAGACCCAACTTTGCTAAATGACGACTACCACTACTACCAGGCAAAAAACTGCATCTGTGACATTTGAGTACAAACCATGCCGGCGCCGCCGCGGTTTTGCTCAACTGTTGAACTGTTGAAGCTTGTAGGGGTAGCTGGTGCCATAAGGACTTGTCCTTGGAATTGACTTTGTCCTCGGGGTTCTTGTTCTTGATTCCTGAAGCTGCGTCGCTGCTGCCCGTTGGGTGTTATGAGGACAGGATTGGATTGTTGGCAAAGAGGGACATATTCATGATATCCATACAACAATTCCATGGGGAGTTGAGGTGGTGGGGGTGGTGGCATGAGCGGAGGAATCTGTTGTTGTTGGTAGGCTACAGCCGTGTAGAACTGGTTCACTTGGTCTTGCTGAGTTGTGGGATTCCAGATTTGAGCCACCTGGAGAGCAACTCCGGCTGATGGATTCTCCCATGGAGAAGGAGCCTTTTGCCATTCAAATACCACAAGTTTTAATTAACACTTTTCTCAACTAAGACAACCCGGCGACATGCAGTTGCATAAGGAGCAGAGCAGAACAAAATGAAAACCTAATAGAGCAGAGGAGCCCAGCGGAGCGGTAGAGCAACTCATTTCCGTTGCCTCGCACAAGTGAAAACTGAATCCCCCAATGGAAGGAATGGAAGGATGCAATGAATACGTCAAAAAAGAATGAAGAAAAAATTGAAAAGAGCAAATTAATTATAGCAGGAGAAGACAAAAAAGGAAGCTTACCTGGAGCCATTGTGGATTCCACATGAGCGCATCCCGATAAACTTGATCCTCCGGTAATCTGAAAATTGAAATAAAAAAATTCAATTAGCATCAAAACAATGAGATTTATTTTGGAGAGTTGTATTTTCAATTACCTCACAACGGACGTGGTTGTGGCGGCAGTGACAGTGGTAGTAGTCGGTGGAGGTGGTTTCAAACTAACGGAAGCTCCGGGGAGGACGGTTGCAGAGGAGGTCATCAGGGATCCATTTTTCTGTGCCAGATTTCCTCCAGTAGTTGCTGACGCAGTCTTTGGTTTTGGTTTTGAGTGAGCAGGTGAGGCCTGTGTCTTCTGCGGCAGTGAAGAAGAGGATGTTTGCTGTACTCCTCGCCCTTGAGGATTTAAGTTTGGGGCTCCAGTCGGTTTTTCAATTACTTGGGACAAGCGGTTGTTGCCCATCTCGTGGATAATCTTAGCGACGGGTCCACCTTGGAGCAAATCTCCAGAGTCAGTTCTCGGCTGCAGCGGAGCCACCGTGGCTTTTGGCTTCTCAAAACTTGTCTTGCTGGTAGCAGGAACGGCGCTTGACTTCATGGAGCCCAGGAGCTTGTCACTACGGCTCAAGCCGGTCATCTTGGTCTTGACTGTTGATTGGTGACCACCGCGGTAAGTTGGTCTGGGGGATTCTGTTGCATCGGACTTCTGTTTGTTTTTTACAGTGAGTTCTTTCAATTTCTCTTTCCTCCCTGGGCCTCCTGGTGGAAATGGATTCTGAGGTTGTTTCCTTGTTGGATCAGGCCGATGCTGTTGCCTCTTCCTGACAGGAAGCGCAGCTGGAATATCCAGGAGCTTGATTCTTCCCTCGTAGTGCCCTGGCTTCTTGTTGTAAACATTGTCAATGGCGGTGTTGAGGTCCTTCGGCCAGCGGTGCTGAGGCTTGGCAGCTGCTGGTGACACTTGGATTGACGTCTGCGGCTGAGCCTGCGCAGGGAAAGCTGCATGGTTTGGCTTCGGTGGTGGTGGGAGTGACATGGTAGAAATTTTGGGCAGCGGCGTGGGCTTTTCTGCCTGAACACTTGGTGGACGAGAAGAATTTGGGATTGAAGGTGAAGCTACCGGCAGAGGTTGCTGTTTACGGGGTGCTGTTGGGGGCGGGACTGACCAGATGCTGGCAGCAGACAGAGGAGCCTCTTCTCTGATTTTCTTGGGAATTGATTCCCCTCTGTTGCAGGAATCATCAGGTGTCTTTCGCTTTTTGGATTTTTCGGTATAGTTGTGAGGAGCTATAAAGAAAATAACCATACTTTTGGAGTTTTACAGATTCAAACCGAGGGATTCTAATTTCTTAAAAAAAGTGTAAAGATACCTTACCTTCGAGGTCGAGGGGGGTGATAGAACTGGAAGAGCCAGGGTCAACTCTCTTATTATTGCTCATGTAGGAACTTGTAAACTGCGAAACCACCTACAGACAAAAGAAAAATCACATATAAAAATAAGGAATACCAGCATCAAGCATTTATTGCCGAGCTCGCACAAAACAATATATTTCCTTGAACCCAGAAACAAAAGAAAGTAGGGAATAGGGATGTAGTATGCACATGGATTCGGAGAGACCCGCAACCAATAACCAATTATTAGAAATAAAAGGAACCAGTCACACACGTTGAGAGATTTTGCTTTTAGATTACCCTGTTTCTGGTATCCAAGTTCAACTTGTTCCATTCCTGCTCCTCAATTGAAAATGACACAACTCCTCCGCTTGAACGGGACACGACGGGGGAGAGGCTGATGATGTAGCGATTAGATCGTACCTTCTCGAGTACTGCCGCCGAAGCGGACTCGGTCAGAATTTGAGGAGTCCCGTCGATTACAGGTTGGGGCGAAGCGGCATTGGAACCCACGTAAGGGTTCGAATCATGGGCCACAAAGTCCAAGTCCTCTGCCTCTGATTCCGAAGAACTTTCCACTCTTCTGATCCGCTTGAAACTGTTCTTCGTGGGTGACTGGAATTCAGTTCAGAAAAAAAAAGTTCATAAGTACTTGGTTAGTAAAAGTGAAAGTAAGAAATTGAAATTAAAATATTAAAATTGTAAGAAACTTACAGAAGAAGGGGTCTTCTTGCCTTTCAATATCTTGGAGGTCATGATGACCTGGTTCTTCCGAGTAATTTCGACGACACGATCAATTGGAGACTCCGCTTTCTCCATTTCAACATCCGAAGAACTTGGAGTCGAAGGAAGTTCGATCTCAAGCCTGGTTTTTTTGGCGGCTTCGGCTTCCCTCTGAAGGTCCGCCAGTTGTTCGGCAGCTATTCTCCGTTCTAGCCTTTTATCTCGTTTCTTCTTCCTGGCTTCGGCTTCGGCTTCCCTCTGAGCTTCAGCTGCTTCTTCCTCCTTTCGTTGTTTCTCGGCAGCAGCCTTACGGGCTTCTTCTGCTTCCTCCCGCTCCTGTTGCTTTTGAGCTTCATCTGCCAATTGTTTTACCTCGACGGCTTCCTTGCGCTTACGCTCTGCTTCTTCCTCTCGTTGTTTCTCGACTGCAGCCCTGCGAAGGGCCACCCGTAAGGCTTCTTCTACTTCCAATTTTCGTTTCTTCTCAGCTTCCTCCATCGCCAATAGCTTCATCTCAGCGTCTTCCTTGCGCTTGCGCTCTGTCTCTTCTTCTTCTAACTTCTTTTGCCTCTCGGCTGCCGCCACAGCTTGACGTTCCACTTCTCTTTTAGTTTCTTCTTCAGCCTTCCTTAGCTTTTCGGCTTCCATCTTGATGGCTAATCTCTTCCTGTCGGCGGCTTCACGGCGCTTGCGTCCTGCTTCTTCTTTGGCCAATTGTTTCCGCTTTGCCTCTTCCTCCTCTGCTTTCCTCCTGGACTCTTTTTCTTCTCGGCGTCTCTTTTGAGCTGCCGTTGCCGCTGCCATTGCCCGCGACCTCTCGTCCTCCTCACGCAACTTCTTTTCTTTCTCTTCGTCCTTGACTTCCGACGAGGCGGGTGTCAGCAGTGGCAGTGTCCTCCGTGCGAGTGATGGTGAAGACGATGATGGCCCGGGTTGTGGCTCCTCATCGTCCGAATCTAGAGTGATGGTCTCAATCAGCTCAACTTTGACGGGGGGAGCAGGAGGCAGGAACTGGACGCCCGCAACCGCAACACCAGCCTACCAAAATAAATTAATGAACACTTGAGTGAGAATTTAAAAAATGAAATATTAAATGAATTCAAATAAAATTAAAAAATAAAAGCGCAAGTTGTCAGTAGACTTGAATGGAAAAACAAAATCCTAATGAATCTTTCAAAGAGAAGGGAGAGTTGGAAGATTTAATTTAGAATTAGAATTGTATGGGTTTTCAAACTAATCACAAAAAGACTATAAACAATTCATTCCGAATTCATATGATATCAGAGTGGGGTGGAATTGGAAAAAGGGAGAAAAGAGGGAGAACGCAAGGGCAAGTAATAAATTGAATCAATTTGCACTCAATTTCAACATTTAATTCATTCAAACTTTAGTGGAAATTAAAAAAAAAAACAGTCAAACAGTACCATTCTAACTAAGAATAACTTTGAATAGAATTGGGTACGAGCAAAATCACGCTATTTGATGATTCCTTTTGTTTAAAAATTAAATTCTATGGAGAACCAAATTGGGTAGGAGGGATGATGGTACCTGTTGAAAAGTGAAGATGTAGTATGAGTCGAGTGGAGGCGGCAGTGGCAGTATGGGTGTCAGAGTGTCCACGCCGAGACCAACTCGGTCATTCTCGCGGAGCTCACGTTCCTCTGCGATCCTGACTCCGTTCAGGAAAGTTCCGTTGAGAGACTGTAAAAGGGAACGAAATAAGACGAACGTCATCAATACAATGGAAACGTTAAGATATTAATAATATAGTTGAATGTAAATGACAAACTTACGTTGTGGTCAAGGAGTCTCCAGACTCCGTTACGCCAGAGAATGGTACAGTGTCGTTTTGATATAAAATTGCTTCCGAGGGGGAATTGGAGGAGGACTCGTGGGGGATCCTCAAGCCTCCCAAGTGTATAATCTCCCTAAAATTCAAATTATGAATTAATAGAGCAGAAATAGAATTAATGAATCAATGCTCCACTTACACCAAACTCTGCAATATCCAAAGTGACGGGTCTCATTCCAGTTCCCGGGAGAATCTGCCGGACAAGTCTCCATTGTCTGCCTGGTTGAGGAGGCGCGGCGGCTGCCATAATCCCAATAAGGTATCAATCAATCAAACATCAACAAACATCAATCAGCTGACCCTGAAAATTAAATAGGAGACTAATTAGATCCGGCCATACTGTCCAATTATTGGCCTTCTCTTAGGCTTCATTCAATACCACATTGTACAAGGGTAAATTAGGTTGATTGAAGGTTTGTTTTTTTCTGTTTAATTGGCAAAAAGAGAGAGAGACCCCATACCCCTCCCACCTGCTCATGGTGGGATAATAAATGCTATTAAAAGCTCAGAGGTAAGGGGATCGGCCCGCTTACTTGTACTTAGTAGGAATGACTTAATTCAATATCTCATTCCTGAACAGCGAAATCAACGAACAAATGTGTGTGAAAGAGCTTGAATATACGGGGCAATTAAAAAATTAGTTAACAAATTACCGACACAAAAAGAAAAGAAAACAATGAGAGTGAAAGTGTGCTAACTTCAAATTCCCGCCATGCAATTTGAATTTGAAAAATTTTGAGAACGAACGTCAAGGGACGGAGGGAAGAGAGTGAAAGTGGATTGGGAAGGCAGCAGGCAGAAAAGTTTTGAATTTGGAAATGCAGAGGGCGACTCCTCTCCTCATCTCTTCTCGTCATTTCATTCTTTTGGGAGAAAACTTTCTCCGACCAAAAAGAAATACAAAGTATCGGTT
>Ga0194135_10001332_pt1 | contig 14649 bp, 12 predicted proteins | sample LitLau_LLRF_2013_FD_134024 | JGI IMG/M metagenome (GOLD analysis project Ga0194135, IMG submission 134024) | Freshwater sediment microbial communities in response to fracking from North America - Little Laurel Run_MetaG_LLRF_2013 (version 2) | ecosystem: Environmental > Aquatic > Freshwater >...
AGTGATGACGTAAGTACCTAATTACACATTTAATTCAGTTTTTCGGACGACTTAACATAACTCTATGATGCATGTTAAGCTTAAGATAAAAGCTTATTTTATTATTACCAACATATCATTCTGGCAATAGTCCTTAAAATGCGCCTTTGAAAGGCGTTAAGTAAGGATGAATGCCTATATTGAGGTCCCTAAATCCCCATTTCTTCCCCACTTTTTATTTTAGAATTTTAGAAAAGACGGCTATTAAGTATTGACGCTTCCAGTGGAGAAAAAGATGTAGGCGACTAGGTACCTTCAAATAAACCATCTTGTGAAGTAAATAATCTATCATATCATTCAGCAGTTAGAGGACAACAACCCCACGTCCTTAACTTCACTGATTTATCAAAGTTGTACCCGTAAATTATTAACATCGTCATTAAATTATTCTTATTGCAGAGTAACATGGATACAAATGGCAGTATTGACGTGACAGAATTTTTGGAACAATGTACTGAGGAAACCCCCCGAAATCATCTGAGCATAAAGCTGGGCCCAGCCGATACCAAATTACCATTCCGTAAGTATTCTACAAGATAAGCTACAGTTAAAATGGATTTGTTTGTCTGAACGACTAACTAGAGCGTAGAAGTGCGAAATAGAAGCACGTCCGAAAGCTTGTTTCTAACGAATATTTTACACCAACAGTCATAATAACCTTAGTTTATTTTATACTCCTATCAAGTCTGACTTATACACAAGGTGATTGGCGATGGGGAGGCTGAACCATAGGATAAAGAACACAAGATACCTAGCCCAATATTAAAGAAGTGTAACTCGGTTTCCTAGGAATATGACGTTTGGGGGACATCGGCCCTTCAGCAGATCTTTACAAATGGGCGCTAATCAGGGGCTGGAGTATATAACTGTTCGGGAACTTTCGGCAGTCGGGTTCTCCGTTACACTTCTCCCTATGGAGTTAGACATCTTGTGTTGTGCCTATGGGGTGAACTCAAAGACGTTAGATGAATGAGTGTTTGTTAACGTGTTTTCAGCGTGTGACACATGCCCCTTCGCTGCTGATTCAGCCGGGGACCTAACAGCACACAAGTTGAATCATGTAGATCGGCCAGGCTCCATCTTTAAATGTTCTTACTGCCCATTTTTCGTCCCAAGCAAGATGTAAGCACCCCAAAAAGTCTATTGTCAGCGTGCATGCTTCATAAATTTATACACTTGCATGAACTATTTAATAATTAGGTACCTACAGTTTTTTTCACATGCCTACCTATCTGACTTTCTTTAGCACTTCTTTTTGACAACTTTTATATTCAAACAAAAAATATCGCCCTCTGAAATGTATATTCACATAAATTAAAACATTAACTGCTTTAACCAGTAGGCATCACAACATCTTCAAACATAGTATTTGGGGTACATCTTGCATGATAGTCAACTGGGGTTGCATGATTCAGCCAGGAAATCTAATCGTTGGCTGTGATGGTTAAAGCATGGGATTCTTTATGACTTTGTTGTATCTAACAATGCATGGATCATTTAGACCAATATTATTGTCAAGATAGAGCTTATTGCTTAAAGCTCCTCAAAAATGGAAATGAATACTAAACTAATTTGGTTTGTAAACTAAATATTTTGGTATATATTAATATTAATGTAGATGAACAAATTGTTCGTTTCAGAGCGGTGCTAGAACATATGGAAGTGCACGGAGTGGATCGTAGTGACAGCCACTGGGTTCGAAAAATTTCAGATTGCGATCCAACAGAAATTGCCGTTCAAAAAGGGGTAAGAGCGAATATTGGAAGTATATTATACATAATTACCTCACTCGTCTAAAATTCTAAAACATCTAAGTTTTTATCCAAATTTTATCTCACACAAGAATACTTAATAAAGGAAATTTTGTTTTGTTTTTTTCAGGCAGAGGAAACCCCGCAGTACAAATGTAGAAATTGCCCCTACAGCAGCTATAACAAGAACCAATTTTTTTATCACCGACAATTCCACAGACCCCGCGATGCCCCCTTCAAATGTGATTTATGTTCATACAATGTCTCCCGTCGCCATTTGCTGCTGCAGCATGTTTCGATTCACAACAAACAAGGTGAAGTCAAAAGACCGAAGAAAGAAAAGCAAATAGATGATTTTATCGAAATGCCAGAGATTCCCCTTGTATGGGTCCGACGTGGTGAAACCTATCTCAAAATGTTCAAATGCCGATGGTGCCCCCACGTGAATATGCGCCGCTCTAACATTCAGGAACATGAAAAAATGCACATGGAACCTTGCAAATTGCAGTGCTCTCATTGCAGCTATACTTGTAACAATCCGGGCGTACTCACGTCCCACGTAAAAGTGCACTCCGGATGTTTTGGTGAAATTAAATCACTTGTGGATCCCACCAAGTCGGACGACGAGCAAATTCAGCATTTGCAAAATAATGATGAACCTGTTATTGAAGCTCTGAAGGAAGAACCGGAACCTAGCACACCTGAAAGCTTTTACTACCAGACAAGTGAAGCAGTGAACGACGACGATGGGATGAAAACCATTAATTTCTGCAACAAATGTCCTGCAAGGTTCCTCAACCTAAAAGAACTAAGAATCCACTCAAAGTTTCATCTAATAAAACTGCCTTTTAAATGTTCCTACTGCTCGTACACGGCTCGGCAAACTCCGCATCTTTTGGCTCACTATAAAGTTCATAGCCAAGAATACCAGGTTCGTACAGAAAACATGATACAGTCGTATTTGATCTCTCCTGATCACCCTCAACTTTCAACTGCTTTGGTAAATTCCCAGTCTGATCCTTCATCCGGGCCAGTCTGGGTAGTCTCAGCTCCGGAGCAACATTTACGGAAAATGGCTTATAAAACGAGAAAGCCTGAAGCAAAGCATTCTTGTCCGAAATGCCCGGCACGATTCTTTAAAACTGTTGCATTACAATACCATTTGACTCTTCATGGGTCCGCTTTCAAGTTTAAATGTAAATACTGTGATTATTCAGTAAAAACGCTAGGTAACCTTATAAAACATCAAGTTGTTCATTCCACAAATGAAGAACCCCCAGTCAAAAAAACATTTGAAAAAAAGGATGACCCGCAGTTTGGCGCCCTCATTCACGGGTCTCCTGACTTTATCTACGCGACGTCATGTAAGAATGGCAGAGTCCGTGATAAACGGTACAAGTGCCACAAATGCCCTACCGCCTTCGAAAAACGGGAACAATACCGAATTCACTTGACACTGCATGGGTCCAAACAGAAGTACAAATGCGGAAAATGCGATTACGCAGTAAAGTACTTTGCTAACTACATTCAACATATGAGGAAACACACATTCAATGAGAAGGCGCGTGTTGCCTTAGAAGAGAAGAAAGAATCTCCTGAAGACATGGCGACCCCCGCGACAATCTTCGAACCTCAAGAACCTGAACGAAAACGGAAGCTCGTTCGAGACGATGACTACAAGTGGTTTGCCTGTGAATTGTGTCCTTACGTCAATATGAGAAAAGACTGCCTAGAAAACCACGAACGTCGCCATTATCTGCTGTCGGGTGTGAAATATGGGTTTGATTGCTACCACTGTGATTACTCCACCACCCAGCTCAACTTCCTCCGTGAACACAGCAGGGTGCATTTCAAGCAGAACCAAACTCCTGAAGCATACATTCTTATTCAAGGGTTGGAACTAAGGTATACCGAAGAGAGAGAGTTGAAGGACGAAGTGCTCTTCAAGGATTGTGGGGAAGGTCGATTTTATCCACCATTAGCACTTGAGGAAAAGGACGCCGACGAGGATTCTTTCGAAGACAACAAAATTTTTATAGATATTGCTACAGGTGATGAAGTGGGACAACCGGAAGATCAAGATGTCAAAGAAATCGAAATGCTAATGGTTGATGACCATCTCAATCTCAATGGGCACGTAGAAGAGATAACAAGGGCCAAAGCAAAGAGATTTCGTGGCAAGAACTGGAAATGCGAAAATTGTCCACACGCTTTTGCGAAAAAAGATCAATGGTTACGACACGTAGCCTTGCACGGTTCGAACCAGAAGTACAGTTGTCACATCTGTGACTATGCCGTTAAATTTTACACTAACTATGTGCAGCATATGCGGATGCATCAAAAACATGAGCCTGACATGGAAATACATATTAAACCCTATGTTCCTGATCCAGCCGACCCGATAGTGGTTGACGTTGACGAATCAGCTGACAGTGACACCTTCTCTACCAAGTCTACATCCGACAACGATACCCGCCTATTTGAAGAAAAAAGTCAATGTCGAGGGAACTTATTTGAAATGTAAGAAATACAAATATCTGTTAACTAAACCAAATAATATTACCAAAAATTAACCTTACCATAAATTAGTTTTGGGAAATTGGCGTTTCTTTATTCTGATTTTATTTTTAAAAAAATGATTTTTTATTTGCCGATTTTTGACATTTTTATTTTGTTTTTGTTTTGATTGATAGCATAGATAAAAAAGTAACTAGGGAGTTTAAAAAGTGATGCTCAAAAAACCAGACATTCAGTCCAATCCACAGATTGCGTTTTTTGTCTATGATCAATTTCCGCCAAAATATAAAAACCTAAATATTTGACTTAGGCCGGCTTAAAGTCATCTTAAAGTGTCCCCAATCTCCATAAGTATATACTTAATATTACTTTATTTTTGGCTTGTGAATTTATAATAATTGTTTTGTAAAATAATAATAGATGTCTAGATAGTTTGTTGATTAAGACCGACTGATTAATTAAATAATATATTATTACCTATCAACCTACGCGGAAGAAAAAAAGATAGATGATTTCATTAAAAATATATAATACCTATATAATATGTAGTAGGTACCTACTGTTATAGGATTAGGTACTTAGGTAGATAGGTACCTAGTAGGTATAGGTATCAGTAAGCCCGCAGCCCAATTTGTATTGGTTGTAAGATATGCAAATACCCAAGTTCAATATAGGATAGGTACCTATAGCACAACAATGTTTTATCTTATAGCCTTGAGGGTCCTTGCTCCTCTATTCTATTGCACCTATTTTCTTTTAGGTAAAAATAATATGAATAAAAAGTTTTTATTCATGCAGGGCTTGGTTAGGGCCCTAGATAAACAATTAGGTACCTGCCTACGTTAGGTTAGGACCATATTATTCTTACACCTACCTTAGATATACCCAGGCCCAGCAAGTTGTTGGGGCCCAGGGGAAATGAAACGGGACCCCTCCCCAAAGGCGTAGCCAGGTTTACATTTCAACCGGGGGGAAGGTCCCCCTCTAAAGAAATTCAGGAACATTAAAGGGAAAAGAGAACGCATTTTAGGATTTCACTTCCCATTTTATTGAGTCTAACTCTAACGAGCGAGAAATTTCAGTCTGTCTTCACGGCCTTATTGCCCCTACCCTGGAACTGAAATTATTTCTCTTACGTACCCTGCTTGGATCAATCGAAAATAACATGCACTCCTTCAGTTAGGTAGCTAATCCCTCTACCAAACAATTAGGGTATTCCACAATAAATACAAAACCGTTGAGCTTAATACAATAATTAATCAGACAATGATGAATTTCATATGGTTTTAATGAAACACCATGTATGTACCAACAAAATGATGGTTTAGTTACTTAACATCAATTTACATAACCGTTGCAGGTATTCTTGTCTTTCTAAAGTTTTTTCTTTTGCCATTATCACCAATAAAATTACTTTACAAGCGTAAAAAAGAAAAACTTAAATAAGTATATAATAAAAGAGGTGTAACCGGATTGCTGGCCTGCTCAGGAAAAAATGCCCCCATTTCACTAGACCAGGCCGCAACCAGACCAACCGTATCGTAAAGTACATAAAGTAAGTAATGTAGATTCAACCAGCTACAAGACAGCTATCAAACACTAGAGAAAGTATGTACATATAATACAAAATTCTAAATAAAAAAATGAGAAACCCATGACATTTGTTTTAAGCAATAATACATTCTTCAATACCGTACGTTTCCATAAAATAGATAGAAAAAAGCTATCACAGAATGTACATAAAAATAAATAAAAATTAAGTAAAATAGGGAGCGGCCAGGACGTTAATATCATGACAAAGGAGTACTGATACGTAGCACGGTGCTTAATGCGCATTTTAGCATTATTTTGGTCAACCCACCCTAAATGCACCAGCCTAATTATCAATCGCGGCAGCTGACTTACCACTTTTTTTTAAAAATTTGATTTTTCGACATTAAAATAATAAACGATCCCCAATTGTAATTAAGCGTAGAGATGTTGAGAAAAAAAGATGACCTCACAGCCAGTTACATCATAAAAATTAGAAGACAGTTAAAACAGTGGTAAGTCAGGTATATAATATTCAAGAGGCGCGATTGCACATTTTAAGAGGTTTGCGGCGGGGTGGACTCTGCTTCACGAGCGGCTCTCTCTTGCCTTGATGCTGAGCTCCTTAAGTTTTTGCGGCATGCCGGAAGTTCATCGGCAACTGACTTAGTTCTCGGTTTCTTCTTTTGCTTTTTAGCAGCACGTTGTTTCTCATCAGCAAAGGGTGGATGCTCCCCCGCAACAACTTCCTGCTCTGATGGCGGGTCGTTTACTTCTGGGCTCACTTTAGTCACCGTGGTTGAGGTTAACAGATCCTCAACATCAACATTGGCTTCGTCTACGGGGGGATGAGCTTCCAACACTTTCGTTTCCTCCTTGGACAGTTCAGTCTTTTCTTTTTTCTTCTTCGGAGGTTCTGGAGTTACTTCCCGCTTTGATGGGAAGTCGGGGAGATCAGTAAAGAGCGCACTAGACTTCTTGACCGGATCGTCATGTTTTACTTCAATCATACTTGTTCCAGATAGAGCGAGAGCTTCTTTCATTGCAAATTCTTTCGGCCTGTCATCATTTCTGGAAAGAAGATCAGCCATGCTCATGTTGGTGATGTCCCCAGAAAGGGTGGGTGGTTTAGGGTCACCCATTGATTTGGCAAGGAACTCAGCGGATGAGCGGGATAAAGCTTCTAATGCTTCTTTCATATCGCCTTCTCGTAAACGACGCAACATACGGTCATCCATTTCAGATAGGGATCCCATGAGTAAGCTCTGAGTGGATAGAGGATCTTTATTGTTGCGTTTAGGTTCAGTGCGAGCTGCTGCATCCGGTTTCGCCTTCCGCCCTAATGAATCAAGGAGTTGGGTATCCGGAGGAAGCAGGAGATGTTGCAAAGTGGGATCGCGAGACGACGAAGCAGCACTCGTGGACGTGGAACTTCGGTGCCTTGAGCTGGGTGAAGGTGAGCTCATCGGCAGCTTACTGCTGGAACTGCCACGGTCACCACTTCCTCTAGATGATCGGCCACCGCCATTTAAGAGGTTACATTGCTGGGCAAGACTATCATAAGCTGAGCTGAGTGCACTTGGAGGGATAGAAAATGGATTTAGTCCACCAAGGCCTAGAGGAGAGTACAATAGACTTGGATTTGGAAAATAAAATGGTAGTTGTGACGCAGACGATACAGGCGGGTTATTTTTCCCGGAAGCCATCCCAGAGTCTTTCCGACCCTTTCCTTTGGATCCACCACTACTCCCGGGTGATGGCTGATCTTGTGACAAAGCGCCGCCGGAGGAGTCGAGACCCGCTAAAGAAGGAAGCCCTAGGCTTGCTAGATTTGCAAACAGATTCATTGGATTCCCAAGTCCGCCAAGAGCACCCATATTCGGTAATCCAAACGGCAGCAAGTTCTTGGGGTCAAACATATTATTCTTCATATCCAAATTTTTGGAGAAATTGGGATCTAGCAATGATAGTGCGTTCTTGTCCATAAACGGATTCGATTTTGGGTCAAACAAGCTATCTAGAGGTTTGAAGAGGGGATTATTTTTAGGGTCGAACAGCGGGTTGTTAAGAAGACTAGACGAGAAGGGAGATGTGCCTGCCGTAGACGAAGTAAGGGACGAGAAGGGCGATGCGGTTGCAGCACTTGAAGACGGCGGCGTTTCAGGAGGACTATTCAGAAGCTGCGGTCTTCCGGGGCCTTTCTGCTTTCGGTCTGAACTGGAAGAAGTGCCGGGAAGTCGCTTGAGCAGTTCATGGGGCAGATTTCCCCGCTCCTTTACGAGGTCTGCCCACTTCGGGTCAACGTCGTAAGAAGGGTTCTCCATCAGCCACTGTGCTAATCGTCTCAACGTTGGAGCTTTCGACCCTGTGATCTGAAAATTGAACGAAAAGATTAGACGAATACATTTAAAAGAAAATGTTTACCGATCCTACCACCAAAATTGAATTGAATTTCATTCAGAAACGAAGCATGTATTTCCAACAAAAAAAAATGGTCGAGCTGTAATTTTTAGACTCGATTGGTGAAGAGAATATGTCACGAGGCAAATTTATAAAAACTTTACATATAAAGGAATTTTTAAAAAATCGGCACACATAATAATAATTTATAACATGATTCAGTTATTAAATATTGAAATAGGCATAATATTTTTCAGAAATCGGCTGATTAATTTCGTTCTGTAGTGGATATTAGCTGACGAAATGCGTACCTTTTTTCCATTTGTTCGATTAATAACGGATACATTTTCATCCCCTGTGAGTTTCTTCCAATCCAAAAGCGTAGGGTCTACACGTGGCCTACGCCTACGCGCGGACAGATAGTCAGCACTTACTGCCTGGTCGGGTGAGAGCAGTGCGGTTTGCTCGGCCAGCCACTTATTTACCTGGGCAAAAAGAAATATTATTAATTATGTAGAAAGATTAACTAGAAGCAACGTGACGTAAAAACCGTAAGTCAAGAAATTAAAGATCCAAAAGCCTTTTTAATCCTTAAGAAACTTTCAAAATCATTGATAGGTAAAGTAGAAGAAGGAAAATAAGGCAGGGAATAAAATCCAGTGTATCAGTATAGGATAGGATATGGTTTCTCAATACTTTAAAGCTTATCAACTTCCTTGTTCAAAACACAGACTATTTCCAAACTTATCAATCGACTTGCACTTGATTTTTTCTGATACGAACTTAGCCTAGGCATCCGCTTAATTTAATACTTGACTTACCTTAGCCTCCTGTGAGTAAGAGCCAATCTTTGAAAAATCAGCCACCATAGCTTCGTAAGATTTGCGGCTGATTGCTTGTTGTTGCTGCAGAAGGGCCTGCTGTTGTTTGAGTAGCAGCTTGCTGTGCTGCTGTTCAGCCTGCGCCAGGAAAGAAGATATAGAGTCTTTCTTTGGCTCAGGGGGTACAGAGGTTACGGTGATTGTAAACGGTTTCGAAGGAGTACTGGTAGGTGGTGGTGGATACATTCCAGCTGGCGTCACAGTCACACTTGGTGATATATTCGTTGTCTGGAAAAAAGTCAATCTTTGTTAGACAGAAAGAGAGTCTACAAATTCTTATGGACCTAGTTCCGAACTCTTTTAAAGACATTAGGTTAGGTTAGGTTGACAAAGAACGTTTCATGAGTTGGAGCATCCATTGGAATTGCCCAACCTCTATCCCGGCAACTATAAATGCATTTTGCAACATGCAACATTAAAAAAATACCTACAAATTTTATTATTTTCATATACATGAAGTACTGATGAGTACTGTGAAATACAAAACCAATGTACTAGAGGATGGACATACGTTATTTTTGTTTAGTGGCATATTTATTTGACTTATTAAAAACGCTCTCTTAGTATTACCTATAGCATTTCTGCCTTATTATTTGACTTTATTAGCGTCTAAAATACACTATGTTAACAATTATTTATTTCCTTACCTTTAAAGTATTTTCTTTAGCTGCCGACAAACCCAGAACAATTTCATCCAATTTTCGTCTTTTCTTTTCTTTCTCTACAATAGGTTCTTCAGGGGTCAGATTTTTACGTTTTAACAATTTATCCAACATGTTATCAAGCTTGCTTTTAGCTGGTACCGGAGTGGGAGGTTTTCCTTTAGCCGAAAGGTCAAGTGACAGGTCTTGCACTTTGGAACTACAGGACGATAAGTCCATTGGTTGGCTATTTCCATTACTAGGGCTAGGTTTGGGTAAACTTGTGGTGGGAGCCGTTGAGTTGTGAAACTTGGACAGATCAAAGGGTAGATAACCCCGGCTTTGCTGATGAGCTGGAGGGGGTTGAAGGCTGCTAGGAGTCGATCTTCGAGAATCCTAAAAGACAAGGAAAACTATTACGCCTGAATTCTTTAAACGATCTGTTCTCTAAGATCCACACAAGACTGAGTCAACTTTTCTGCGGCCCCGAGTTCCCAGGCAGACCCCAACTCTCTTCAATCTATTACTAATATGCGCAACTCAGTCTCAACTTCTAATTTTCTTCTGCGATAAATTTTGTTAAAATTGAATAAAAATATTGTGGTTAAAGCTTCTACCTCAGATAGTGATTCGTCCGTAGCGGCTGTTGCACAATTAAGAAGAGCATGGAGCTTGGCTCGCTCCGTCTCAACGTCAATGGCTATGTTTGGTAAGCGCTTAGGAGGATGATCCAAAACATCCGGAGTGGAGACCGATCCGCGTTCAGGAGTTGCTGCACTAAAACTAGTCGATGCAGGCCACTCCTTGCACTCAACAGCGTGGATGATGTGGTGTAGACGAGCTATCACAGCGTGATCTCTCGGCCATTTAACCGGATTTTGATAACTATGGGCGATGAGTTGAGCGAGGGACGCCTCGCTAGGAGCTGGGCTCCATGCTGACACATCCATATCAGGCATCCGAGGCCAGTCCACTCCCGTACTTTCCTTGAGATGCTTTACCACCTAACAACAAATAAGTATTTTAACTTCACGTTTTACTAACAATATTTTGGACCAATGAAATCATAGATAAAATAACCATTAAACTTATATACAGGAGAAGCGGTTCGGGTCGGTTGGTCGACGCGTCAGTTCGTCGACTCCTTAGGACTTTTAATAGATCTCCCCAATTGTTAAATAATAATTGTTGATTATCGAGGTAGGTAACAACAAAGTGAAACTTCTTTCTTTTCAATATTAATTATATAAATCAAAATAGGGAGAACGTTATAGCGGCGTGACGTAAGTATTTTATGTGATTGGCCTGTCAAATATATATGCGACTGATCTGTTCTCCAATAGAGACCAAAAAGCTGAGACAAAACAAAATTTTCCTCTTTGTTATGGTGACGTAACAAAACATTCAACTATATATACTCCCGGTCAACCTTGATTGACAGTGACGTCAGAGTGTATTTTATCATAAGATGGGATCTTTCTGCATTTATAAACAACTGAAAAGGTTGGGGAATACAAAAATATTTTCGGTACCGAAAATAGAACAACTTTCAGCACCAAAAAAATGTAAAATATTAGGGTGGCGGGAAATAACGGGTTTTCGAAGTTTAGCACAGACAAATTCGATGTTGGAACACATGTGGCAACGGTGCATAATTCGAAAAGCAGGCTAACTCCCACCAACGTCTCAACCACTATATAACTTTACAAAAGTACTCAGAAGCCTTCATTTTCCCTTTTCCTTAAGATCATATTTTATTTTACTTCGGGAATGCTAGTCTATTAGTTACACCTATCGATAAAAGAGAAGTGGTGCATACCTTCGAAGCATCAAGCTGGGTATCAATATCTTTGTAAGGATCCGATTTTGGATCGGGCTTTTCTTCCTCCTCCTGGTCGGATTCTGACCGGGATCGCCTTCGCGGTCGCTCATGCACGAGCCTAGGTTTGGGATCCCTCTCATCCTCTTCAAAGTCATAAATGCTCTCATCGGCTACTTTTGGTTTCTTTTTGCTTTGTTTTGCTGCTACTATATCGAGTGGAGTCTCATCGTCGGAAGCGTCTTCGTCAGCTGCGGCGCAAACTGATGCGTCTACATCGCGTTCAGCACCAATCTTTTCTAGGGTTGTGCTCGGTTTTTCGATTTCTCCATTGGCTTCTGGAAAAGAAAATTTCATGGTAATTCCACCTTGATGAAATTAATAAAAGTGTGCGAGAGTATGAGTGAAGTGGGTACAAATAGGAAGGAATGCCGATATAGATTGCTGTTAATATATGAAATACCAGGTTCAATAAGTGCAGTTGCAAGAGCAGAGTTGACTGATGAGACTAAGAATTTTTTGGTTGTCCAACCTGTTGGCAACATAAAATGGCCATTTCTCATAAGTGGCCCTGGAAAATGCAGCAAATTCCCAAACAAAAAATCCCATCTTTTTCTTTTTACTCATTAAAAGTTGAAGATGTGAGAGTGCGAAATTACTTGGTAAAATTTTAAAAACCTATTGTTTTTTACATTCAGAGTCATTGATTTTTACTGATTTGTTTATGTTGCCAAGTAAACGCTTTCAATGTTTAGAAAGAATGGGATCATCTGAATTATGAATTACCTAAGCTAATATCTTCTTTTGAATCGTCCTTCACGTCGCCCGTAGCCATCGCTAAGTTCTCTTCCGTGCTTTCAACTAAGCTGCTAGTCTTTTCAACGGTTTCTTTTGGAATCGAATTTTCGTTGACGGAAGCATCGACATCCATTTTCTCAACAGGCTCCTCTTTGACTTTTTCCAAATCCTCCTCTTCCTTTACCGGCTTATCACTTGACTCATCGGTCACTAGCTTGTCGCCCTTTTCTTCTTTAATTTTTATGTCATGATCTCCCGACACGGAAACATCTTTTGTTTTTTCTTCAATAGCTTTTAATTCAGACTTGAAACTTTCAGCGAATTTTTCCCGAAGGAAAGTAGCAGGATCATCAACCAAACTAAGCTTTATTACTTCTTTAAAACTAAGGTCTGGATCGTTGAGTAAGTAATAATCGGTTCTGGCCAAGCCGTGCCTGAAAGAAAAAGAAGCACTTAGTAATAGTAATATAACAAGCTTTGCAAACCCAACATGTCTAGCTTCCGTTCTCTAAAATGCTAAAAGAAACTATATATTCAATATTCATAGCTTTAAATGCTGTGTATTTTTTAAACATAATAGTCGTATCAGGGCATTGTTTCAGACGGTATATCAATCCATCGAAAGCATCGAAAAAGGTTTTGAGTTTGATACAAAGCAAAAAAACTATCGACATACGTAATGGTATGCTACTCACTTTGCAACGCCTATAAGTAAATCTTTGTCGTGTTTGCCAGGAACCCACCAGTCAGGAACGTCAGCTGATGTCTTACAGAGTCGGAGACGCTGATCTAAACGTGGATGAGGCAGAATTTCCTCCCGGATTTTGCTTAGCAGTTCTATAACTTCAAGGGTTTTGCGCGCCTTTTCTTCGTTCAACGGCTCAACCAAAAGATCTTGGCACTCTGAAGTAAGAAAGGCAATTCATCAAAAAAACAAATAAATTAGCAATGCATGTGCAAGATTCATGTTGAATTTAACATAAAAATACTATAATCATACCTTCATCTTCAGACACTTTGAGGCCACAAGACCTCTTCAGCATGGTGTAAAATGCATTATAATATTCAGTCATTGATTCATCAGTCTTTTTTTCCAAGCGAGATAGAACACGGAACTTGTTCCAGTCGTACTGTTTCCGGTGCTTATTGTACTCCACGCCGAAGGAAGAGATAAACCGGTAAAAGTCCACTTCTTCCCGCCGGGACCATCGCCGCTGATTCAATTCCATTCGCAACTTTTCTCGCTCCCGTACTATTTGTTCGATCTTTTCCCGTCTTTCTAACTTCTGGAAAGAAGAAAAATAATTCATAGCTGATAAGCGAATATATACAAATGCGGCTAGTTTAGGCGGCTATACCACTGGTAATTATTTCATCGATTTAAATTAACGAAGCTTCCCGAACGCCCACCCAACCACGCTTAGCAGTCAATTTTTGTAAGGCCAGATTCCGAGCTACACTTATATAACATTGGGTTATATATCATCTTGTGTTCCATGTCTATGCCGTGGATATTTGAAAACAAGTCAAGGTAGACTACTAACTCTAGCTTTCTGCATTTGGCGTATCTCTTCTTTTCGGAAATTCTTCTGGTAGGCAGTGATAACGCGGCGAAGTCTAGCATTCAAATCACCAATGCTGGGCCAGTCTTGTTTATTCTCAGCGTTTTCCGTTGCCAGTGATGGGTCTTGAGGTGCAGCTGAAGGGATAATAGAGGCATCAACCGGAGGTTCAGACGCCGTTTCACTTTTCGTCTCTGCTTCCATGGCAGAGCTTTCTCCATCCTCGTCATATAATTCTTTTTCTTCGTCACCTTCCTCCCTACCACAAAAAGAAAGAATACATAAAACCAATCGATAACCAGAAGATTTTGGAGGGGACGACATCGCACTAGGACCACAATTTGAGGTAAAAACCTGTGACCGAGCTGAAAGCCATCATGAGTTTCACCTCAAAGTGTGGTCCTAGTGCGATGTCGTCTTAGTTCTTCAAGGTACAACCACGAAGTCAACACGACAGAAGTCAAAGGGTACTTGATAACACTGGCATCTGGGAATCTGGGATACATGGCTTTTAAAAAAATATACTTACTTAGGTGGCTCCACAATCAGTTCAGGGCCGACTCGAGCAAGGAAACTTAGCGTGGGATCATTTCGCATTACATTATACGCTTCGTAGCCGTGTTTGTAAGTGCCCACGAGAAGAGAACGATCAGCGTCAGTATCCCACCATGAAGTTGGAGTTTGGTCACAAACTGGAGGGTCAATCGGCAA
>Ga0194135_10001333_pt1 | contig 14646 bp, 12 predicted proteins | sample LitLau_LLRF_2013_FD_134024 | JGI IMG/M metagenome (GOLD analysis project Ga0194135, IMG submission 134024) | Freshwater sediment microbial communities in response to fracking from North America - Little Laurel Run_MetaG_LLRF_2013 (version 2) | ecosystem: Environmental > Aquatic > Freshwater >...
GCCTTATCTGGAAACCAAACAATAAAAATAAAAAATATTAGGTATACGCGATGAAATCGGGATGAAACGTTATAATTCCATACTTCCAAGTTCAATACTAGGTACATTTCTAAAATTCATGTCAAAGCTAAAGACGCCATATATATTCCGCCATTTTGGGAGATGATGTGGGATCACATGATAAGTTGTTTAAGAAGTCATTTGGCACGGCGGCTGTGAAGTTTGCAATTGTGTAGATGAACGTGGAATTCTCGAAAGTATTCTCCGGGACTGAGTTGGTTTCTTGCTGGCCACTTCTCAATTTTTCCATCATGGTCTCCAATTTGGATTTCAGTTCCAATATTTGGGTTTTCGCTTCCTTATTTTCAATTGAAAATTTTTGTAACTCGTTTTGTAGTTGGATTTGGTAATTTTTTTATCCCTTCCAAGTTTCTAACAGAATACAGAACAGACAATGCAAATTCATTTTTAAGGACACGAATTCCATTCCAATACGGTAAAAGTTGTACACTTGTTTCACCGTTTGTTTTGATCCGCCGCTTCATTTTGCAGTTGTAAATTGAATCTTGTTATAAATAACCCTAAAATCCCAAAAGCTATTCCCAAGGTTAACACAACCCAAGAGCCCATACCTTGGGAACTAGAGATTTAATGCGAACTTAACGTTCAATTGTGCAGGAAAGAATGCAGAATTGGCAAGGGCACGTCATCAAATACTCTGGGTACGTTTTTCATTGCTAAAAGTTGCGGATTTTATCTTTCTGTTGCAATTTTATCTGTCTGAGAGTCTGTGTTAAATAATTTTTTTTTAATCGGCGCCACTTTATAACCTTTCGTCATTCAATTCATCTTATTACTGTATATAGCTTCGAATAGCCGCATACAACTTATTACCGTCGACGGAAGAGCGTCGTCAGTCCGAATGTTTCAAACTAGAAGAGAAGCCCAGCCAAACCATATTAGAACGACGCCTATCATTACAGTGTACTTTATTTCTACAATTTAAACAAAATCTAACTATTCAATAATCCCTTAAACAATTTCTTCAAAAATAGAAAGAAATGTTCGTCTCTTAGACAGAGTTAACTTGCAATTAAAGCGGTTATGACATTCTAAAGTCCGTTTCATGTTAAAATATCAAAGTTTTAGCAATCTAAGCAGACATCAAACGGCTCATCAACGAGTAAAGGCTCCTTGTTCCGATCAATTTTCCACCATTACGGGAGAAAGAAAACATGAACTATCAGTGCGCTGCGCATAAGCTTGGACTTAAAACCCCTCATTGAATCCTGTAAATTGTTAACGATAGGCGGAGGATTGTGGCATATTCGAACTCCGTCCTCACAACTTGATCCTGACATAATAAATGGTAAATTATAGTTTATGTAGCCAAATTTAGCAAAACGATGCTTGACTACTTGGAGAGCGAGATGCCACGCCCCCTGACTAGTTAACTTTTCTCCGTCCCTTGGGGATAAGAACAACGACTAAATTTTGAGTAAATGTACGACTCGTGACTGAATTAACTGTCAGCTCAAATCAAATCAAACAGTATGAAACTGGACAATCAATTAGAAATTCCAACCTTTTGCATTATTTTTTATTGCTCAGCCTTTGCGATAATGAAGTAGGCAGTTCAATAATTGTATTCTATTATTACATTTCTATTCTATATATCATGCTTCATCTAATAAAGCAGAAATGTAATGGAGGCGTATGCGGGCAAGGATAAGTGATAGATAGTCCACCCACCAACGACAAGTTTTACGTTATTCGATCGGGTAGTCTGAATTTGTGATTTGATTTTCCATTTCCGTTGATAACACTATAGGTAAGGCACTCGGGGTGACTCATTAGTGTAAATATTACGTAAAAAACTGTTCTGACCAAAATCGTAACCAGTTTCGTAAAATTTAATTTCTTATGTGCATCATCTCCTAGAAAGTGTCAAGTAATACTAAATTCCTATAGCATGCATTATTGGACGATTCACAACATGCATCATCCAACTAATTTTCTCTTTAGATTCTAGAAGGCTAGGTAAATAAGTCGTTAGAGTGAAACTGTATTCTATAGTTCCTCTTGGTTTCACAACGGAAATAAATTCAAGAATAGCCTTCTCATCTATCAAGTCCATCTCCACTACTAACTAATTGAAAAATAGCAACATCAATAAAGAAAACAATTGGGAAATATTTGCAGAAAACGCCTGCGTTGAATAACAATTTATTGCCGTGAACGGTTCCATCGACTCCTTGTACTTTACGCCGCTTGCTCTTTCTTTTCATTCATGGACTAGAGAAATGAAACTAATTAGACTAATACCACAATTAAGAATTTAAGTAAATTTCCAATTTAAATCTCTTGTATCCATCAGCCCCTCTATATCCAACATACAAGTAGAATAAATAAGAATAGGAAAATGAGCATTTCCATGGCTAAACTTCATGGGAGAGGGAGGGGATTGGCAAATAATGCGATAATTTAAACTAGTAATATATGAAAGGGTAGCAAATCATTGGTAATAGTTCCCTGAAACTGTCCCATCTCGATGCTCAATCGAAATTATTCTCCAGCTTCCGATATGAACTTGATGCCCCACCGCTTAAATTTCGTCTCGTTCCTCTTCTTCCACTTCCGGCTGGTCGTCTTCCCTCGATCAGAAAGGCAATGAGCTGAAACAATAAAAATTATATTAGTTGATGAATCCCATTTCTAACATTTTTTATACCAATCAGAAAATAAAACGTGAATTAGCCTTACTCGTTTCTTGTTATGGAAAAGGATGAATCCAATGAAGAAGAAACCCAAGAGTGTAATGAAGTAATTAAAGTACCCTGACTCCTCGTTTAACTCTGTGATGTAGGGATCACCATGATCCGGGATTTTGGAGTAATGGTTAATCACTTTCTCCCGTTTCTGTTCACCATCGGCTGAATCGACTGGGGTTGATGGGTTCTTTACTCTTGTGGGTGGCTCTGGGAGATTTCCTTCCACTCCTGCGCCTGCGTTCCCATCATCCTCTTCAATTCCGGGATCTTCTGGAGGTGGTCCCAGTGCATCCAAATCTACCTTCTCATCTTTGTACATGTCCCCGTCGTCGTTGTCTGCTGGCGGAAGGGGTAGATCCTTCTTTGGCGTCTTTGCAACTGTTTGTGGTGGTAAAATACTCTTATCCTCCGTTTTTAGATCTGGCTTTGACATCACTTCTGTCTTCGCTATTGGTAGCGGAGGAGGTGGAATTTCAACAGAGACATTTGCAGCTTTATCGACGGCAGCTGCTGTGGATGTGGAGGAACTCGATTTATCATTTGCTTGAGAGTTTAGGTATTGGTTGATGTCAGCAGGAATCGGAATAGGAGTCACTGGAGGTTTAACAGACGGGGGTGCAGGTGCAGGAGTAGGTGATGACACTTTTGCACCCATTTTCTCAGAATAACTGCTTTTTTCACTACCAGCTTGCTCTTGGAGTTCCATTTCCTTCACCAAATTCTTGACCTCAGCGGCGTTTGGGGGCTCGGCGGGCTCATTTTTCTTTTCCATTGGAGACTTGACGTCGTCAGGGGTATTTTGTTGGGATTTGGGAGATGTTTCCTCTGGAATGAACGAATCTGAAATCAGGATTTCATTGTTCTGAACCACGGGAACAGAAGATGATTCCTGCCCATCAGTTTTCTTGATGAAAGCCCCTTTACCGTCACCATCAATTCCACTTTCCGTTTTAGGCAATTGGGATGCTGGTGCAGGTGCTGGTTGAGTCTCATTTTTCTTTGGAATTGAGATTGAAATGGGAGACTCCTGTGGTTGAACTTGAACAGCTGATGAGCCGTCCAAAGATCTGTTTCCAATGACTGCCGGGGCAGTTGACACGGAATCAAAGCTAATTAGGAACGTTGTAGTTAGGATGAGAAAGGAAATACAAATACTATTGACGACACCCATGGTTCTTGAGTTGAGAGATGCGTCACTGCTCCCTTCCCTTCTTGTTAATGTGTCAAAGTGGGGCGATCCCGGCTCCTGGCCGACGTCGTTTCAGCAGTCCCTTCCCTCAAAGGTATTCTTGTTTCTGCAATAACCAAATGAAATGCTTAGGTAACATGCATGATTTTTATGATATGATATAAATGAGCGTACAACTTAGGAATCATTACCAAAAAAACAAAACCAATGAATTTACCACCTTTATAAACTTAAGTTGGTACGTTCAGAATTTGAATTATGTTCTTCCATTGATGAATAATTATAAACTCACCTGAGACCTGACCTAATGCTTCTTCTCCGTTCCTCCGTTCCTTCCTTTTGTTTCTTTCTTGTTCTGACTTCCGAATCTTTTCTCTGCTGGAAGATTTGATTTTGAATTTCCTATCTTCTTCATTCGGACTTACCCCGACCCCAAGTACACCCGTGGGAGTTGGGCAGTTCACTCTTGGGATTCGTCGAATTGACTTGGGCTGAACTTCTTGGAGGTTTCATAACTAATCCGATTAACTTCGGATGAATTACTTTATACAATTGCTTTATGCAATTGGTGTAAAAAAAATTGTGATTTTCTCTAACCATCTTTGAAACCGGTTCGAATGAGGAGATTCGGATGCCAATACCCACATTAGGTGTGCGGCGGTGGGTGATTGGCATTCATTTAGAGTGACCGCTCTCTTAAGCTATTTGCATGAATTTTGAAGTACGCGGACTTTGGTAAGTGAAAAAATCGATCCGGGCGTCTTTTTCTTATCCACATGAAATTCTGCCCGAAACAAACTGAATAATTTAATTGTGCCAGTGTAAAAACATTTATTATTTTGTCACCAGTTATTGTCAGTCCAGTTAAGTTAAAGCCGAGGAAAATGAGAATCCCGTTTCTTTACTAATACCCGTAGAGTTGTCAAGGGCTTCTGAAGATGCATCTACAGTATAAGTTAAAACTGACCCGAAATCCACCAAAAATATCAAATCCCGATCAAAAATCAATCCAACCTCCACCGTACGTACCGTCGACGAAAAGTTCGAAATGAGTCCCAATTAAAGCACCTTACCAATGGTTGAAATTCCCTAACCAAAATAGCTGAAAGTGCCTAACAGCATTTTGAATCTGATTGACACTTTCTCCAATTAATGTAGGGATTAAACATGCTGAAATCCGAATCAGACATCCCATTAAAAAAAACATCAGATTGACTTATTACTTCTGAATTCTAGGATAGATTCGAACTCTGTAGCCTCCAACTGACCCCAGTGCGTTGAAAAGTTCAAACTTTAGGTTAATAATACAGTAGACGTATCAATACTACACCAAATCATTCCGCCTAATCTATTTATTCAGTTTTCTATTTTGAAAGTATAATGGGAGGACAGGATATGCACTAGTAAATACAAAAAGTAGGCATACAGGAACAGATCAATTTATGCAATTAGGTCTTCAGAATGGGAATTCACTGCTCGAATGAATTCTGTAGTGAATCTTTCCATGTAGTGTTTTTCTTTGGGTGTAGTTGAAAATCCTTCTAGAAAACCAAGATGCCCGCCACGATTTGTGACGATAAAGGCCAAATTGGATTCATGGTCCATTGCTTCGTCTAGCGGTAGATCTATAATTCCCATTAAAAAAGAAGAACGTTAAGAGTACAGTCATTTAATATGTTTGTAGTAAAGTTGCTAACTTTCTCCAGGCATCATCGGATCGTCATAAGCATTGAGTGAGAAAACTGGAATTGCAAACTTATGAGTCTTCCCATTTAGTACTGAATCGCTCCAATACTGTTCAACTGATTTGTATCCCCATTGTGGTACGTGAAACGCCGTGTCAAAATCTCGTCCAGATTTACATGCTCCGATTTTATCCCAATCCCAACAGTTTTCTCGCTTCTCAAACATTTCCTTTTCTCTGTAAGAAAAGTAAAACTTAATTTATTTCGGGCATTCGATACACTACGCCCACACGGGCAAAGGGCAACTAACCTGACGACGCGATAAACAAGATCCTTTGCCAGGCCCTTATTAATGATTTCCCTGTTGAAATAGGATTTTTCCAAATTGAGCATGGCAGCATAATAATCCCAAACAGTGGAGAGGAGTAGGACGGTCGTGAAAACTTCTGTAGATTCTTCCGGATGATCAATTAGATAGTGGCAAAGAACAACTCTAGAAATTGAGTGCCCTGAATTACAAAATAATTAATTACGCACATTATGATTCAATACCCTCCAAGCGACGTCCCAACGGCTACGATTTTGTGATCTGAATACAAATTCTTCAGATGTGTTACGACTTCACGGAGGTCTTCCACGTTCCTTGCCGAGTGTGTCCTTGGCGTCTGCGGGTAGGAATGAACAGAATAAATTCATTTTTTAACTTTTGTCGAATGGATCATACCGTGAGACGTAACCCGGCAAATCCTCTGTTGTTAAAAACAACCGTTGTTGCTCCTGCACCTTGAATGGCTCTTACTAAGGTTCTAATGTAAGATGTCCGTGAGGAACTTCCGACTCCAGGCATAAGTAAAACCACCACAGGACTCCGACTTGAAAGCATGTTATTAATTACTAAATTATTATTATTATTATTGTTATATATTATTAGTAATATTATTATTATTAAAAAGTCTTTAATAATAAGTAATTATTATTTTTTAAGGTTTTGCATAAAATATAAATCGCTGTTTACCCATTCGAAGGAATCTCATTCGGCTCCATCGTGTCGAGTGCCAGTTCACCACCATCACTAAGCGGGAAAACTTCTCTTTTGAATGGTAGTCGATTTGGTGACGTGAGACGCTTTGTAAGACCGAAATATGTTTGAAGACGCCCTTCCCAGTAGAATATGGCAGGCCAATAAGTCTCATTCAAAATGTTTAAGTGATTCTGTAGGAACTTCTTCATCCGGCCATTTTTAGTGTAAATTTTGGGTCGCTGAGAGAACAATGAATTGAAACACAAGAAAAATTAGTTTTATGACAAAAATATTGAACTCATACCTTTGAAACGAATAACAAGTAATAGGAGGCAATCAAGGCAAGGGTTGAAATACTTCCAATCACAATAGAATTCATATCACAGTAATTTACTTTGAGATGGTGGAAATTAAAAGTAGGTTTTCGAAAAAGATGAAAAAGAAAGGAAAAAAAGATTAGTCTAAAATTTCACTTCTTCAAGAATAAGGGCAACTCAAGCTCTCTGAGGGGTTTCAGATTTCGTGATAAGGGTTGGAAGTTTGGATGGAAGAAACGGGGCTTTCTTGCCAGTAGGATTTTCAACCCTTCCAATAAAACCTCTCACAATTGACACAGATTCACAAAACTTCCCCAAATCCGGTTTTCTTGTAGAAAAACTTACCCCGTGTACACATGAGAGCTCCTTCTTCTGACACCACATTATATTGCTAGCTTCTGGTCCGCAGAAAAAGCTCCTCACTCGAATTCACAACTTTTAGTTAATAAGTTGACCGATTTATTTAATCAATAAGCCGTCAGACCAGAAAGTGGATACAGATTTTATCGAAGCTTGACTTATATTATTGTTAAGGAACTGGGATAAGTCACATAATTGCTGAGAATGAGTAGAATGTTGATTTTGTGAATGAGATCCATTGAAGTTACAACGTGTGTAAATCCAACCCACTTGACATATCTACTTTCTACTGTAATTTAATTTTTTCTCGCAATTCAAAATCAGTCAAAAATCTACGTAAATACTAATCAAATATTGTCAATAAAAGATGGCCCGTTCGCCGATTATGGCAATTTAAATAAGTCAGAAATTTTACAACACGGAATTACAAACCTGTAACTAATCAATTTTAAATTGCCATGCGATGCTCAATTTCATGGTTGGTGGAGAATATTTTGATCCGGTTCTTCCGGGGTAGATGCAGAGCATTAAATCGGCATTCTCTTGTGTTGCCATCATCTTCTTAATTTCAAATTGTTAGGAAATCCTTCCGTTCATCGCACCGCCTATACAAGAGGCTCTCCCATCAATACTTTACTTGGTTAAACTACTCATTTTTGCCAGGGAATTAAAGAAAGAAAACATACAGCACATTCTCAGCTTCATCCATCGGTATGGACATTTTGATAGGAAATGGGGAAAAAACGGAAGGCTACAGTGCTCAGCGGATGCCCCGTATTCGGTATAAATCAACTTCCCGTTTTCTGACAACACTTCCTGGTTCGAAACGTGAAGAAGGAGGAGCTTAATCTGATAATGAAATTCTGTATTGCATTTTGCCAAAGGTCCATATCCAGTAAGCTGACTATAGTTGAACTAAATTTATCACCATCCCAATGAGTTTGGTCCACATTTCTTGTAAAACCCTTGCTTTGAAGAATTGGCTTTCCTGTTGCGAATTGCGATGAGCAAACGTTCCAGACTGATAGATAATACTCCCTGTGTAACAATTTATAAGGATACTGAATGAGAGTTTACTTCCCTTCTTCAAACTTTCAATCTACCAGCACCTAGATAAGACTGGATTGATGGCCCATATTTCCCGTAGATTTCATCCTCACATGACCCTCTTTTAAAGTAAAACGTATAGAAACTCAAACGTAAAAGCTCCTGTTCTGAATAAGTTGACACAAAAAAAAATTTCGAACTCCTAAAGAGAGGGTTCTCATGGCCCCCGAATCGTTCCTGCATGTGTTCAAATTAGCAAGGAGTTATGGTTTGTTTAGTGATAACTCTGCATTATTTTTTTATTCATTTGAATTCTGATTTTCTGAATGCGGATTCAACGGTATAATTCTGTGAGATTAAATTGATTCCAAAATTTCATTCGTTCGGGAACAAAATCAACCATTTTTGGATTCTCATTCAGCTCGAACGCTTGGAATTGCGTCCTTCCAATCGGCAACCATGAATCTGTATTTCCAACTCCCGCAGGGGTAGGTATCCTGTTTAAAAATTGAATTTCGAAATTAAACAATTGTTCCAAATTAATAAATTAAATATTTAATTAATTAATTCATATTTACTACGCCCTCAAATTAATTACCCGATATCTGCAAAATTTGTCCACAATTTTACGAAGGATCTTGAGAAATTAATGTATTTGTGATCGGGTGTAATCGGCGGAAATCTGTAGTCCATTGGAAATAAAAATTGAAGCTCATCACCATGTGCCGGAGCGTCTTTTACGCCTTCATAATTCACAAGGGCTTTTAAATCTTCCACATGACTTGCGTCCACTGGATGGGTAAAATAATAAATAAAAACTCCCTTCTTCTTAACTTCCTTCCGCCAACGTGAACCCCGAATCTCTTTTGGAAGCTCTTGACCTAGGTTCCTTTTGAATTGTTTTCTGGAAATTACATGAGCAGGATGTACGTACATTCGATCTGAGAACATATTAGTAACGTTCCAGAAAATCTCGGTGCTGAAATTCTTGATGCCGTTAGGTAGATAAAAGTCACTGATTGTACACGCCAATGCGATTGGATCCCTGGCTGACAGTCCAAGGTGAAAGTCTTGTACCAAAGTTTCAGTTACATTGAGTGCATCCCCTTGGAATCGCACTGCTTCCGGATCTGTGAACATTGTGAGTGATTCGAATAAAGCCTCTCCACTCGTCACGCCAATAATTACAGGCACCTCTTCTAAACTGTCGTTTTTCTCTAAAAGTTGAATTGGTGAATCCGGGAGAAATATATCGTTTGGGGCAGATCCTGAATCCACACAGAACGTAAAACTCAGTTGGTTGGGGAGGGACAGTGCGTTAGAAATTAATGTATCCACTTGCACTGTTTTTAAACAGCGCAATGTTTCCTGGGTAGAATTTAGTGGGCAATTTGAAAGGACTGCCAAATCACGAGCATCTTGTTCTGGTGCAGTCGAAAGGACGCCAGGAAACAGGATAGTTCCTGAGGAAACAAATTAACAAATCATTTAATAAAATTATGGGAGACTAAACACATTTTTATAATGCCAATTTAATCAAACCTTACACGTAATGAAATAAATCACTGTAATGCACATACCTGATTGTAAAATGATACGTTGAAACAATCCCTTTGACAAAGGAGAAAGCATGTGCGCAGAAACTTGGAACGCTCCGCCACTGTTTCCAAATAGTGTGACCTTATCAGGGTCACCACCAAATTGTCGAATATTATTTTTAACCCATTGCAATGCCTTTGCTTGATCTTTTAATCCCTGATTTCCGCTTGCATCTGGAGTATTTAAACTCAGCGTTCCTATTACAACAACAACTTAATTGGATCCTGAAATTATAGTTTCCCAAGTTTAGGCGTTTAAAATACCAAGCGGTCCAGTTCGGTAGTCCAAGGTAATTAAGACAACATTCTCCTCCATAAAGTAGTCAGGGGAGTATCGTTGACCTGTTCCGTAACCATGCCCACCGCCGTGTATATACAGCATCACAGGGAAAAGGACATCGTTAGTGTCAAGAGGAACCTAGACTGTGCAAAATCAAATTTAATCTGAGCCTGTTTCAAATCAATATGGGGATGAATACTGACCTTTGACGTGTAAACATTGAGATTCAAACAATCCTCTCTTCCTTTAAGTATTGGAGGAGTAAATTTTGTATCTAATGATGGGCATTGTGGTAAGTTTATTGTAGCATCTCTTATTCCTGTCCAGGGGTCTGGATCTTCTGGAGGCTGTCAAAACGAGAATACATTTTGTAGTTTGAAAGCAAGGATTATTATTACAAAGTACTAGACCTATAATTCACCATAAATCTTAAGTGACCAATTGGTGGTTTGGCGTAGGGTACGCCGTAGAATGCTAGAAATTCTCTACCATTACGTGCCCTCATCCACTTTCCCTGAAGACGGCCCTCTTTTACTTGGACTTGTGCTCCATTTTCGGATAACGTACATACGGAAATTCGTTCCACGTGGGTTCTGTCTCCGTCTACCGGCCCCGTTGAACTCCATGTGTATAGTACTGTAAGTAGAAATGATACACAGAGCGCTCCGAATATAATTGAATGAAAAATGGGTCTGGTGTTTTCCTGTCTCCACGGTAAAAGTGGATTAGTTTCGTTCCCGCTCATTTTTATTTTATTAATTATATCCTTATACAAAATTTAATATTAGGTAGAAAAAAGTTCAATAAAACCAAATGCAGCAGAATCCGGGGTCATGGAGCTCAATCGAGAGACGCTTATCGTTATCTTTGTGTGATAATGATAAAGAAGGACTGTTATCGTTACCGAAAACACACAATGGGAACCGTTGCAGTTGATTACGGCATTCAAGTATGAGTGGTAAAACTTACGTATGGAATTTCAAAGAAGTGGCGGACCGCACAATATACATTGATTTAATCAATTCGTATGATTTCTAATTGAATATATTTTTTTTTATTTGATTCACAATATTTTCTTTATATTCTTCTTCTAAGATGGAGACAATAAAATTCAAATTATAATTTATGCTTTCCAATTTGTAGATCCGATTATGTAAATCGAATCCTCTGGACGTTTTACGACATTCTGCTTGATACAAACGGAAAGTTGTGGCTCTGTCATCCATTATTCCATATGAACCCGAATATGATAATCAAAATACAAATACCGACAACAAAGTTCTTGTTGACTGTGAGAATATGGATATGCTTTCCAGCTTTTGCTGTAACTATTAATCGAAAATGGTTAAATGATTTGCGAGCCCAAGATTATTAGTAATATGATAATTCGCAGAGCTGAAGAGATAACCAGAGGGAATTTCACCGACGAATGGCTCATCATAAAACATCCCTCTCCAAATGAAGCGTATATGATAAATTTTGGTAAACGCGTTTATAATAACATACTATCCGCAGGGACCAATCAGGTGAGGTAGACCAATTTAAGACAAATTAAATTAGAAAAATGTTACTGATTAAAGACGTCATCGGCGTAAATTAAAAATCTGAATGAGTTCTCATACAAGTGCGATTAATGACGAAACGCTAAATGAGTGGAATGATGTGGCCGCCAGATTAGATCCATAATACTCAGTTTTCATTTATTAGGAAATGGCAGTTTTAAGAGCAGGGCTATGTGAATGTAATTCCAATTGTCTGGAGAGTTTGGAATTTGAAGGAAGTGCTTTCATAAAACGGGTTCCTGCCTACACCACCACTCTGACTCCTACCTGTCAATCATTGGCTAAAAGCTGCATCAAGTCTATTGATGTGACTTCTTCAGTTTTTATTTAGGAAAGATTCATAACATCAACGCGACACAGAATTGAAGTAGGAAATCCGCTACTGAACCTGAAATAAATATTAATTACAAAACATTTCCTAATTGGATCAACACGTATCAAGGCACTAATTTTTGAAGAACATCATGCGATTAAAGGAATTATTGATTTGTATTGATTTATTTAACAAATATGTAACAACAAATGCTTTTTTTTTATCTGTATTATACATCGATTATACTACTTTTATTTGGTTATATGATGTGGATATATGTGTGGATATGAATAACAATTCTACATAATTTAGATATTGCGTTACATTGCATAACTTAACATAACTAAACATTGAGTTCATATAAACAATAAGTAGCATTCCCTTAAAATCTAAAAAATAGCATTAGGATAAAATCAATGAAGATACCTATATATGTGTGATATGTTACCTTTCAAAGGAAGCGCGATAGCGTGGAATGCCGGAGAAAAAAAGAGTAAGTTATTTTAAGGTCCAACCCTTGCAGTTGCAGCTTCTAAAAACAGTCCTCATGAATTGAACTAAGATGTCCTTAATAAATACATTCTAGAAAAATTAATACCGTGTAATTCTGCTCTTGTCTGTAGTTGCAACTATAAATTTCGTCCGTCGCTCCGTCCAGCGGAGAATTGACGCAATTTTGATCAAATATTAATATCGTGTAAAGCACTTGTGGTTAAATGGTATATTAAACTTCTCAGCCATTTGTTCGTCTCCTGTACAGGAAATTTTATGAATCATAACATTTCAATGCCGTGAAAAGAATCCGGAAACTCGTATGGTTTAAATTGTATATTAAACTTCTCAGCTATTTTTAATTAAGCAAGGAGGAAGCAATTCATCTCCCGCACATGACCAAACTTTATCAATAAATTTTGAGCAAGTCTTCATATCGCGTAAAAGTTAGGGCAACACTTATGGTTAAATGGTATATTAAACTTTTCAGTCATTTTCTCGTCTCCGGTACAGCAAATTTTATGAGTAAATTTCCAGATCGTATAAAGAATCCGGCAGCTCGTATGGTTTAAATGGTATATTAAACTTCTCAGCTATTTGTAGTTATCAAAAGAGAATAGCAGTTCATTTCTGGAACAGGACTGAATTTCATGAATAAATTTTGATCAAACCGTAATATCGTGTAAAGAACAGGGCAACACTTATAGTTAAATGGTATAATAAACTTCTCAGCCATTAGTTCGTCTCCGGTACAGCAAATTTTATGAATAAATTTCAAGATCGTATAAAGAATCCGGAAACTCGCATGGTTTAAATGGTATATTAAACTTCTCAGCCATTTGTTCGTGTCATCCAAAAGAAATTTTATGAATGATAACATTAGCATGGGCATTGAAACGTTTTCGTTGCTTATGGATATGGGCTTATCATTCAGGGACCTCGTATAAGAAGCTTTTCGACATTTGTGGACCAAAATCTCAACCATTTGGCTGTCTCAGTCTTGCTCTGTATAAGCTGATAGTTAAAACTACAAATTTGACTGATGCAAAGATACGACAACGTCATGTGTCAACACATCATCATACGTCACACGTCAACACGTAAATTGAAATTATTTAGTTCAATTTAAACGCATTTCGTAACTACTTGAATTGAAGTAATAACATTTGCAAAGAGACTTAGATTGAGCTTTTTTAGAAAATCAAAGAAATATCAACGTCTGGAATTTCATAGTAAGTTGTTTCATCGTAGAATCTGGAGGTAGATTGACCAATCCTTTTCATCCCCCGAAGATTTTTGAGCGAAATAGAGTAGCAATTAATAAACATATCTTGTAAAAATCAAATTGGATAAAACTAACGTTAATTAATTGACAAGAAATGGCCGTGAGGTACATCGAAGGACATCGAAAGCAGCAACATAGTCCGCCGATCTAACATGTCTAACTCTAAAACGTCGGTTGACACCTTCGAGGTCCGAGATAGCCACTTAAACAGTTCAAAATCCGTTTTTATTAAAATCTTAGATAAACGTAATTTGTGTGGCATCACGAAACGTGATGATCTGAAGAAGGAGTGGGATAGAAACTCGAAACGATTCGAGAACAGAGGAGCTGCAATTCCGCAGGTATTCATTTTCCCCGTGATTTAAATTGCCTAGTTGAATCCCACAAGCATCTTTAATTGACAAACTAAAGTGCAGAATAACAAACACTACTCAGATCCGAGGGCTGAAAGTTATTTACGGCCTTTCAATTCTATTAACACTGTTCATTTTCATCAAACAGAGTATCAACTCAAGCCCCAGGAATAGACGAAGATTTCTCTACCCTTGGCCAGCCAGCATAACTGTCGTATACGGATTGTCAGGGAACACAAACCAAAACATTAGGATAGTTTTGTGAGTGAAAGTTATATGTAAACAGAACTCAACAGCTGAACTGTTCCATCTTCGGTCATCATCCTTATTAAGAAAGGGACTACCTTTCAGCGGATGCGGCGTATCGATCTCC
>Ga0194135_10001334_pt1 | contig 14644 bp, 6 predicted proteins | sample LitLau_LLRF_2013_FD_134024 | JGI IMG/M metagenome (GOLD analysis project Ga0194135, IMG submission 134024) | Freshwater sediment microbial communities in response to fracking from North America - Little Laurel Run_MetaG_LLRF_2013 (version 2) | ecosystem: Environmental > Aquatic > Freshwater >...
ATGGTCAGTCACTTTTGATTCGAATTCCGTCCGCAGATCACTGATACTTTTGTTAATGTTCACCGTATTTTCTTCAATTTTGGTGACTTGTTCTTTAATTGCAGCAATTGCTTCTTTAGTTTCGCTGTTCTGGGTGATCATTAGTTCCATTAAGTCGTTGATTGTCTTCGCTTTAGATTTCTTAGGTCGCTTGGCAGCATTATGGTTTCCCGGTACACTTGAGCTGCTATCGTCGCCATCTCCGTCTTCACCGACTAAATCGTGATTTCTTTTTCCAGGCGACATAGTACAATATGATTAATAAAAGCAGTTTTTTGTAGAGATTTGGTAGGGGGATAAAATAAGTTATAATTTAAAAGCAAACGGTACAAGTTCCAGCTAGTAAAAGGAATGAAAGATTAAAATCTACGAGCTTAAGGTAACATAGGTAACAAGGTAGCAATAAGTAGGTAACCTTCGACTTTTAGACATTTTGAAAAAGCTATTGCGATTTTAAATCCAAAATAAAATATGACATCACCTGCGCTGTCAATCGCAGTTGTGTAATAAATATTAGGCGTGTGAGATTAATTAAGAGCATGACAATAATAATAATAATGAAAGAAAGTATACCAGGAAAAGTGAAGGTCATACAGATTTGATTTTTTATGACTGGTGACAATGGACAATGACACTTAATTTGCTTGGGAGAGGAAGTGGACTCGTTAATTTTGAGTAATTTGGGGTGATTTGTAGTTTGCAGTCAATTATAGTTTATAGTCCATGCGGATGAATAGTTACAACTTGTGCAATATTCTTTTGTGGAAATTTTGAGAATGAGTTTCCTATTGTAAGGACAAAAACGTGATTGCTCAAATAGTGAGTACTGAACTACTGATTAAGTAGAGGTTAGTGCGAGTGATGGATCTAGTTCAAGACGAGACTCTACAACGGAAGGATGACAGAAATGAGAATGTTTCCAGAAATATTGGTTAAGATTGTTGTGTGTGTAGCTTCGCTACTTCTTCGAGAGACTGAGGGGCAAGGTGAGACTAGCAATATTTTAAGATATTATACAGTCTAAAAACTTTTTGTATGAGCATGGAACATTTATTCAAGAAGGAGTCGTTATAATTGGAGCGAGTACTCCATCAGCCGGAATTGTCACACCTGCCGTCGTGAATTCCAATTGCCGTTGTGTAGCTCCGGCAAACTGTGCAGATGGGTCGGGAACAATCGACCCTCGAGTATTGAATAATGTAAGAAAGATTATTTACTGAATCCTTATAAGGTGTACGTGTGTTAACTGTGTTAATATATTCTTTAATTTGAAGCCTGGAGTTGTGACTTGTGCATCAACAGAGCGATTTTGCTGTAACATTCTAAATCCAGTTACGGCAACTCCTCCCACCTGTGGAATTCCTCCTGTGATATCCTTCACGGGATATGTTCCCACAGCAGGACAAGCTAGCTATGCAGAGTATCCTTGGATGGCTTTGGTTTTGGGAACAGATAACACTTACGTAGGGGGAGGAGTTCTTATCGATTCTACTACTGTGTTAACTGTCGCCCATAAAGTTAGAGGACTTGCGTAAGAAAACAGAAAACTTAAATAAGTCTTGAAAGAAGTTCTGAACAATTCTTTTTACACGCATTCCTTCTTGGCAATTTAGTTTCGCACTGAAAGTGAGACTAGGAGAGTACATTCTCAATCAAGAAATTGAGCCTCAAAGGAGTGTTGAAATCTCCGTGTCAGCCACTCGAATCCATGCTGAGCTGAATCCAGCCAATTTAGTTGCAGACATTGCCGTGCTAAAGTTAGCCACACCGGTTGATTTCAATGCGAACCCACACATACGACCTGTTTGTCTTCCTGCACAGGGTCAGTCTTTTGCTGGACAACGGTTAGTTGGATTATTGCTCAATATATCAATGTAGAACATGTAAAAGTGTATTATTACCTTGAGAGCTGAATTTTTTTCAAATCGTGTTGTGTCAGTTGCTACATTTCTGGATACGGAGCGAGTTCGTTTATAAACGGAGTTTACTCCAATGTCCTTCGTGAAGTGGATGTTCCCATTTTGGATGGAGCGACTTGTCAAACTCGTCTTCAAGCGACAAGGTTAGGAACTGCGTATGTTCTGAACCAATTTGCATTTTTGTGTGCTGGAGGTGAGGCTGGAAAGGACGCGTGTACTGGAGATGGAGGTTCACCTTTGGTTTGCTACAATGGGGCACAATGGGTACTAGCAGGGCTTGTGTCCTGGGGAATCGGATGTGGAGACGCAAATATTCCAGGAGTCTACACCAACATTGCGAATTACGTTCCTTGGATTACGACAAACAGGGTTTAATAATTAAAGATGTGGAACTTCATTTTTAGAAGACGGTCTTGTAATTTATATAAATTAAGACATATCACTCTCATAAATAAATAAAGTGATTCGTGGCAAAGTTTGCAGTGGAAAGTTAATAAACATATCTTTGAAATATACTACACGTTTAAGACATTTTTATACTTTTATTATTCTGCAAATATATGGTTATTGCAACAAACAAAATCACAATAAATTAGAGAGACACAGTAACAGTTTCTTAAATTAACGAGAAAAAAAGTATACATTAAGCTTTAAATGGAACGGCTATGGTGGTGTTCGTTTCCCCACCATCTGTGTTCAGGATTGGGTGGTGGTGACCTCCTTAGGTACATTAAAGGCAAGTGAATTTGATCTCCACCAACGCTTCTTCGTTTTCTTCTCCTTCCTAGAACCATCGGAAGAACGGCAGCCATCGTTGCAGGGATCATTCCAGCACCTACGGCAGCGTAGACAGGGTTTATACTGAGACCTTTTCGCCCTCCTCCACCTCCTCCCCCTCCCCCTCCTCCAAGGAACTGGCTCACTACAGTTTTATTCCTGCTGTCTAAATTATTATTATTATTATGAGCCCGACCATCTTCATTTGAATGGGGTTTTAAAAACGCAGGCAACTTGTTAAAATTACTGGATGAAGAATTATTATAAGCAGCAGACTCTTTGAGGTAATCTCCAGCAGAAGAATGTTTTGTCTTAGATCCTCTGAGATTTAGTACGGGAGCCAAATTAGCTAGCGTAGCATTAATCTTTGAGAACGCTTCATCTTGGAGACGACCTTTGAAGTCCTTTCCATTCCTGGAAGGTCTCTCATAAAAGGGAAAGTCTGAATGGTGGTCGAATCCTGGACGTAAGTGAGTTGGAGTGTATGTGCCCACTTGAAGAGACGACGGCAGTGGAGGTCTTGAGTCCACAGTGACCTTTCGACTGTTTGAGACAAGGACCCATCTAGGGTCATCTGATGAAGCAGAAGAATGTCTGTCTGCTGACCACGATCCAGTTGCATACCTGGATGGGGGAGAAGGTGGATAGTTCTTTGTAGGAGGACGATGAATAGTGTTCCCATATCCTCCTCCTCCGTACTTCGGAGGAGAGTCATAAAAGTCTTTGTCTTTCTGCCAGGAAGCAGTAGCTGAGGTTGGCCCTTCAGGGTACACCACTTCATCCCATGCATTCGTAGGGGACTTGTCCATGTTAATTCCTCCCCATCCAGAGTTCATGTCATAAGGTCGGTTCCTGTGTGGACTTGAAGGGATTTGTTGACTTCCGTATGAAGAAGCAGATGGACGCTGATGATGCTGCTTGTCAACTTGTTCCCACCAAGGGATGGAGTTTTGTGGACGATATTGTTGCTGGTGTTGCTGATGATTACGGGTAGGCCAATTTGTAGAAGGAAGATCTTCTGGAGGAGTCCCTTTAGCTACCCATTTGGAAATACTCACTCCTACAACGGGAATAGGGTCTAGTTTAACCCACTTCGAGTCTGAGTCTCTTGAAGGGTATCTATTGTTGTTGTGATTATTATTGTTATTTGTTATGCGAGTGTTGTGAATATCCTGAAGCCAAGGAGGAATTCGAGTTCCTTCTGAAGAAGGACTCAAGCTACCGGAAGAAGATCCCGAGGCCCATCCCCACCTGTCTGCAAATGAGTCAGGAGAGAGTTCGACTCCAAGTCGGTCAGAAAACGACGACTGACCTTGAGATGATGATGATGATGATGATGAGATTTGGCTTTGAGGAGTTGTATTTTTGAGAGTGAACAAGTCGTATTGATCTGGAAGGACAGGGTTGAGTTTGACCCATCCGGGGGAAGATGAAAAAGAAGGAGCAGGATAAGCCCGAGTATTTTTAGGCAATGATGGGTCTACTATAAAGGGAATGGAAAGGTGGGCGTGGGTTTGTAGTGATCGTTTTGTACTTCTGTCCTGTCTGGATTCAAGTGGATTTGGACGACGCCATTTGCGTTTTGACGACGATGATGAAGAGATGGGAACGTCTTTGTTCAGGACGTAATGGTATGAAGTTGAGTCATCTAGTGTGGGGGGTTTTGGGCAGCGACTGCCGAAACAATTATTGTTCACGAAAACAGTTGAAGGTCTCCCTGATGTTGTGACAGGAAGAGGTTTCGTGGAAATTGTAGGACTGCAATAAAACAAATAATAGAGACTTCTGAAATATTGAGCTCATGTAAATCATGTAAAATTTTACGCGTGTTAACTTGCATAAATTACAAGACTTTTAAGACTCGTATTAAAACCTGAGTAATATTATTCTAAGCCTGAGAGAAATCTGCGGAAATTCAAATTCTATTTATTTGTGAATTTGAAAACAAGAAAAAAATGAAAGTTGGAAAAGTGGAGTGAGGATGAATCTTGAGACAAATAATAATAATAATATTCTGGCGAATGACTCACCTAAGAAAAAGTATCGCGTGTTTGTTACATATGTGAACAAATGAGAAGTGTGTCTTGTACTTTTTACTCGTTGCGTGTGAGACAAATCCAAACTCTCATTTTTACATGTTTTAATATGTGGTGGTAGCTTTTTGGCTGCCTTGAAATGTATATTCATTTCTTGTTCATTCAATGACCATTATTCTTGTTTATAGAAATTAAACAGACGCCAAAAACTAATTACTATACGTCATCGTAAAAGCTTTCTTGTTTTTAAGTGATCTTAAAAACTGACAATAATATTATTGTAAGTAAGTCTATTAACTCTATTAACCATTATTAGACAAGTTTAAAAGACAGTTAAACAACATGAGTTAATAATTATTGTAAGTGGGTGGAAGTGAAACTAAAAATATTTCAGAGGATTTAACTCCTGAATATTTTAATCAGTTTAAGTTCTGATGAGAAAAAAATGCGAGCTGTGAGCTGCTACTACCTTTGAGAAGAAGAAGAAGAAGAAGATCCGTCTCTGATTTTAAATCCATTTGAGGAGATCTGAATAGATTGAGGGAGATCGCCTCGACTTTTCCTCCACTCGTAAGACGACGACAATGATGGTGACTCTGACTTTGTAGCACTTAGTGTAGTAGTAGTAGTAGGATCATCTTCACCTACAAAATTATACTTGTCTTCAGGAGGAAGTAGAATTCCTTGTAATTCTTCGTTAGCATCATCTTCTGCACAAATTGTGGACACAAAAGTGACAAGAACTAGCAGAATTGTCAGTAAATAAGTTCCTCCAGAAGAAGAAGAAGCTTTCAATGGGAAGCTCCTGAATAGGAGCATGTCGACTGAAGAGAGCGTCCGTCTAATCCAACGTTTTTTCTTACTTCTCCCAACCGCAATGTCTGCAGAAAATGCACACACTATATTATTATTATTATTATTACACTGTTGTACACATTCGAAATCTTATTTAAGTCGTGGACCTAATAACGATTTTGTTTGTCAACTTCGATCACAGAAAAGAACGAGAGTCTATAAATATAATTATATTGTGACAGATGCTTTAATCTCGACAGTGAACTTGAATTATATACATAGGTACTTAATGAATTAACCGTCAAAAGGAATTCACAATGAAATGTCCAGGAACTTTTTAAGAATGTTAATGAGTGTTGTCTTGCTGAAGTTTGAGTGAAGAGTTTGAGGTGAATTAGTGAGTGTAGTCAGAGTTAGGGTGACAAGGAAAATAAGTTGGAATTGCGGAGGATTAAGGAGGAAGGGGAGGGGGAAGTAGTTCAAAGAGGGAGGCAAAGGGAGAATGATCGGAGGAATAAAGAGTGTTTGATCTCAATTAATCTCAACCTACTTTTGCTGTGTGCACTCATTTGCATAAGTTGACAGTCTCACTCTCGTCGTGACCGAAATGTCAAGAAAAATTAACTTTCATAAACTTGGCTCGCGTGACACTTGACTCCCTTCTTATTTTTTTCCTCGTCACGGCCCATTAGTTTCTCTTTTATCCATTCTTTGCTTCATTTAACTCACTTCCTCGCTGTGAACTTCACCTGTCCCCGTGCAGAACTAACAAGGGAAGTCTATCATCTTCCCCCTGAGCTTTACTCTACTTTTTCATGGAAGATTCGCAGTTTGGACACTTAAGCATCATTATTTCTGACTCATGAAAACATGCTCACGACATTAAATATAGTTTTATAACTTTAGTAGGGGACTCAAAGAACCTTCAGATTATGAGTTTCTTGACACTCCAATAAGATCGTGGTAATTAAAATAAACAAGTTTAATTAAACAAGATTTTGACATTGGTAATGAATTCTACAAACCTCGCACTCTGTAAGAATCTGAGCTGAGTTTTATTTCGCATGTGTCAACTATGCTGACACAGTGTTAAACTCGGCATAAATGAACAATTGAAACTAATTTACTTTGTGTGGATTGGCACCTTAGGTAAAATTTAGTCATAAAATATCTGGCTGCGTATGCAAATCCTTTTGTAGATTGAGTGAACAAAGAAATGGTAATAATAAAAGAAGTAGATTAAACAAGTGTGAGTGAATGGAAAGAGGGAATGGGACTCCTCACCTGGTTGGATGCAAATAGATTAGGCCACGGTTTTTCTTCTTCTTCAGGTAATTAGATTATTCGTCTTGTCTTCTGCTTCACGACAACTGATCAACTGACAACCTCTTCTCGGCCTCTTACCAAAGAAGCCTGCAAAATAAACTTGAACAAGTTTCAAAGGGTGCGGGGGTCTCTCCCCTGCTCCTTATTGTAGTAGTTTCCGTATATACGCTTCCCCTTCTGCCTTTGAATATTCACAGCAACTTAGCAATATGCAAATACGCGTCTTCTTCCTTTTTTCTGGTGTGACATATACATTGAGGAGATGATGATGATGAGGATCGCCCGTCACGCCTGGAGAATTGTGAAGCTCCCATTTATTCACCGAGTGAAGAAGAAAGTTTTGCGAAGGAATCGAAAGTTGTTGGCGTGTGTGACTTGAACGGTTGGTTGGCTGGGAGGACGACGGTATGGGGAACAGGAGACGAGTACTTAATCATATATTGTTAGGCTTGTTAGATAGTTTTGTCTTTCTGCTAAATTAAATATGTAAATTAGGTCTCCATTATTCATAATCTGTGAGTTTTTGAGAGCATAGCGGGTGTTTATCGTTTATGTGTAGTTTCATTTTATGACGAATTATTTAATGTAATCCCTGAATGGGCAGCAGCAGCAGCAGCAAAGGAGGAAATGGAGCGGCCACTGCTGCTGCCTTATTCACTGCTGATGCTGTCTATATTTGTTTTATATATGTATTTAGTTTCTAGTTGTGGTGAGCCGTAAGCAAGCAATTTAATGTGAAGGTTAAGTTCTATACGTGGTTAAGTGTATTTTTATTTAGTGTCAGTACCGTTGTCTCACGAAGCAAGGGAATATAAGCAGGGGAGAGGAAAGAGTTTTTGGGAATATTTCTGCTGAATCACCCGCACGCCTGCAATCCAGTTAAACGAAGATGAGGGAAACACATGACGGCAGCAGGGTCAGTAGGCAACGGGTTAAATGATGTTTTTTATATTTAGGCTAAACTCTGCACGGACAGAGTGCAATAATGTGTGTGTGATGATGCTATCTTCATTTTTTACATTCTTCTTTTTACAGGCGTGCGAAACTATTAAATCATTTTGGGTTTTTATTGTAAACGAAGATTATGTAGGATATTTGGGGTTTGTGGGGAGAAAAAGTAGAAAAAAGGAAGCTATAAATTAAAGGTGGGTTCGTGACGGGAGCTTATTTTGTGTTTGTTATGAATGAGCAAGGATTCGATATTTCAATGTCAAGTTGAGAGTTTGCAGTGCAGTGGAGCGTCGCGAGTTGAGTAACACTGAAGGAAAGGTGCATTGTCCTATTGTTAGTTTATTTGGGAGTTTAAATGTATTATGTAAACTATTGTAAAGATGGAAAGAGGGTACTCGGTTAATAATTAAGTACAGAGATGCAAATTGAATCTAAATAATAATACTAATAAGTGGGGAGTAGAGGAAGGAAGGTCAAGGTGAAATGGGTCAGATCTCCGAAGTATATATACATGGGCAACTCGAGAATATATTTATAGCCACGCACAGGCATATTATTACGCTGTTTAGATAAATGTCATCGGCGTAGTTTGCGTTTATAATGGCTAAGAATCGAAAGTAGAGATTGCTTTGTTTCAGTTTCAGAACTTAATTTTATTTATTAAACTTGTACACAAGCATTCTTTTGAATAGGAGGAACAATGGCTTATCATTTTATGAGGGTGAGTCGCGCGTGTTCTCCTTTCATTTCAACGTGACTTTTGCCGTGGTTATCTATTAAGAATGACTGAGAGTCACCACCTGAATGAAAGTATTGAAATAGAGCTGAAGAATGCTGCATGCGTTCTTATATACTATTTCATGAAGTGAATGTTGTCAACTATTTCACTGATACTTTCATGATGTTAGTTGCAAATCGGGTCGATCCTATATTTCTATGTATAACTGTCTGAAACTGCCTAGTTAAATACAAGTCGTGTCGTTTGTTTACCCTGGGTCTATCATTGATGAAATCATTTTATGGGTGAAAGCTTTCATTTTTCTAAATTGGCCATCTAATAACTCATCTAATAATTATTATACTGATAATATTCACATCCATGCGAAACAAATACACTCTTTTTAATGCAAATGATAGTAGGGCTAAAAATTGTAAGTAACTTTAAATTATTAGGCATAAACTAATATTGGGTGTTTTCAAAAGATTCGTATCTGTTATAATGTTTTTTGTTTTTACTAACGGAGAAGAGACTGAAATCCTCATTTCCAAAGATTTTCTTAAATTACTGATCAACTTAAATTCAATTTATAGGAAGTATAGAAAAACAGTCCGTGTCACATTATTATCATTCTCTCGTGATTTTCTGATGCAGTTTAACATTGACTCGATCGTTTCATATATATTTAAAAGCTTAGGAACGAACTAAACGACTTAATATTTCCAGTTCCATTCCAAGGTACGGAAGTAAAGGAAAGCTAATATTCTCATTCTTCCTTAATTAATAACTATAAGACTCTTCCGTGCAATTATCTTCAATTAAATTCAGAATGAACTAAACATTTTTCCTCGCAGAGATGAAGAGGTGAAGGTGGTCAACCAGCTCTTTGAATTTGTCACAAAGTTCATCGAATGCAACAACTAACATAATAATAATAATAAAGAGTTAAAAGCCAACTTGCGTATCGGAATAATCATAAAACTGTCAATTCGTAATTTTCGAATTCTTGCTAAATAACTTTTTAATATGAAATAGTTAATTTCGACAAGCAAATGAACATACGCGCGCGTAACTTATTATTTCGAGTAAAAAATTAGAAAACATTAATTAGTGTACAAATTGTTTCTGGTAACAGAATCATAAGAGTAAAAAATGTGAGTACGCCGTGTGTTCATATAAGCTGAAATAAGAAGAAAGTGGGTGTCACATGCAGGCTAATTTGCGTACCTCTCAATTAGGCTCCACTTCTATCCTTATTATTATCAGGGAGGACAGAGGTTTTTTTAAGATTGAAGTTTAAGACAATTGAACGCATAGTAGGTAAGTGAATTAATTGAAGCATGTAATTCATAATTGGGTGAGTGTGTGTTAGAGAGTGAGGCTTAATAATAATGAGCTGCTCTTGAAAGAAAATACATATACGCGTGTTGTACGTGCAACATTTTCTGTTTTTCTCTTCTCTAGACCGTAAATTGTTAAAGTAGAGACCAAAGTTGTGAAACTTTTGTTCCTCATAATCTCACGAGGGTTGGAAGTGACTAGAGATCAACTGTGAGACTTGTGCAAAGATTGTAAACTCGATCTCGTATTGCTGTTATTAATAAAAGCCACTTTCGATTTCAAGCGCAAGGTCTACAAGAAAAATATACTATCTTTGAATTAGGTTTACTCAGGATCGCTATCTTCCCTGGGATAAAAATTTCCTGGAACTAATACTTGTAAAGGTAATAAGTGTTTTAATCTGCAGCAAAATCTTGGAAGTTGCATGTTAATCTCTGTCGTTGGGTTTAAAATTATAGAAATCGGAAAGAGTTATTGAGATTATATGCTGAGTAGGAATTTATTATAGTGGGTATTTCTCAAAAGTCGCAATCCAAATTTGCTGATAGTCAGCCTCTCTTTTGTGTCAAACATTGAGAATTATATAGCTCGTGTTTTATACATTTCTTGTCTCAAATGACGAAATATCAAAATTCAGACTATTTTAAAGTACCTTTACAGTCTGTTTATACATTAACATATTAAGGACACATAAAACTTATAATTGTCAGATTGACTTTGACTGCGAAATTAGGTGTCATTTGTACGATACCATGTATTCAAAAGAGGGTCGTTGGACCTACTTGATTATCTGTAAAACGTTGCCTTCACTGTTTTGTGTCTAGTCACATCAATTCACTAAATACCTATTAGTGGAGAAAATAGCTGCATATCTTTAAAAAGATATTCAAAGTGTATCGATAATCAAGAAATCCTTCCATTAATCGAAATATGTAATTATGTAAAGATACAAACTAATTGTAAGTTGAAAGTTCAAAATCCAGTCATTTCATACAAAGTTTACAAATATTAAAAGCTGAAGAATCTAAGTTTATCTAACCTTAAGCTAAAGAATTCTAAAAATGTCGATAAGGAAGGAGAGAGTGTTTGTTAATTTCATGTACGATGTCTTTAAAATTACACTGTAATTGCGTAAGATAGGAAGAACAAGGTTGAAAGTAGTTATGTTAAGTTGTAGATTAGCAGAGATTAAAAGTTGTTGTTGGGAAGTTGGCTGTAATTCAGTGAAGCATCACTTAATCTAGCTTTTTACCCCACGCACACATAACAACTACTTATACATCTCTTGAACTGGAAGTGATCCTATTTAACAGGCTAGTTTACTAGGTGTGATGGGTGTACACCTTTCTTGACCTGTTACCTGATAAAACAGGTCGGTGGTCATGCAGTCAGTTCATTTAAATAAACAAAAATAGCGTAGTTCTCTTCCGGCTACAATAAAGATATACCTAGACTGCACTGAGCTGCACTGGCTTTCATGACTTTAGTTCACTTTGAGCATAAAACTACTAAAACGCAATCTTAAATCTTATATAATAAGAGTTTCATTAGCAGAACTTTATTATTTGAAGTTTATAATATCTCATTCCATTTCAGAGAAGTGAAGATGCGGGTATTTATCCAAAGTGTCTTCGTGTGTCTCATTGTAATTTCAATCGCTTGGAGTGGAGATGCCGCTAAAGTGACAGCTGCTAACAAGAAGATTTCGAAGAAGTCTACACAGGCATCGTACAGTGTTCAAGATGAGCAACAAGAAAGACCTTTGAATACCACGGAGTCGTCTGTAATTCACCAAGAGGCTCTTCCAGATACTCCTCCTGTGGATGAGGAAGAAGGAGCAGATGCTTCTCCACCAACATCTGACACTGAAGACTCTCATCCTGTTTTCTTCAAACTGCTCGATGAGGACGAGCGTCACAATCCTTCTGTGAAATCTGAGGATGCAGGACGATCCAAGTTCCCTAGAGTGTACTACGGGGAAGTGGAGGATGAGAAAAGGGACACTACTAAAGTGATAAGGGAAGATAACCCTGGAGTAAAAGGAAAACGATACGAATACACTCACACAAGGGAACCGTCGTCCGTGGACCACACTTCTCCCCATGAGAGACACGAAGAGGAATCATATGGAATCGGTGGTCAACGTGAGGACGGAGGAGGCTTCCATGGAGGACGTTACGGGGATGACTATTCTCCATATCGCCACCACGGGTATCAAGGCCATCATTATGGACCTCCAGCCTTTGGGTAATACATACTGCTTGTGGTACATTAGAGGATTTTGCATTAAACAAGCTGAATAACTCAATAAAGCTCGAATTATTCTTATTCAGGTATCATCCTGCAGCTGAAGCAATAGGAAAGGCCCTTAAAGTCCTGATACCTTCAGCTTTAGTCCTGACCGGAGTATCTGCTCTTTTTCCCAACAGGATAAAAGTTCCTACCAATGATTAGTAAGTCTTTACTAATATAGTCTTCCTCAAGATTACTTAAAGCGAAGACATATTCATTCTGACACTTTTTTATGTAGCAGCGTTAACATCAACCAACATCAAAGGAACAAGAGATCTCTAGATTATGAAAGGAGTTTAAATACTGATGACTACTTAACGCCAGAACACAGAGCTGCAATTGACTCTAATGAAGATCAATTGGGAACATATAACTATAACATCGGAAGATATGGAGAGTACCTCCCTTCAGAGAATTCAAATGAGTTCATCGCTTCAAGTCCAGAGTTCAAGTCTTGGGGACTGAAGAACACTGAAGGTTTCCCCTCAATGGATGACCGCAAAGATGACCAATTAACAAGACCATTCATGTCCCGACCCTCAACTCCTCAGGAATATGATAACTTTAACTTCTCTCCCCAAGTGTACAATTTCATAGTTCCAGAGAGTACGTACCAACCTGAAGGAGAAATCAAAGCCGAACCAACTGAACACGTTCCAACGACAGCAGCCTCGATCACAGAAGAACCAACACAGAAAAAATCGTCGACAGGAGAAAAGATGAAAAGAAAGAGGAGACCTGTGAATCGCCCAACAAGTGTTTCATCGACTGCAGCATCTCCAGCGATTATTGAAGAAATAGAGAAGATCGCTCCGTATAAAAAAATGCCTACGGAATCTACTAAAGTTACCTCCACCACCGAAAATAATTCATTTGTGAACGATTTGACAACGGCAAATGAAAAATTAGAGCAAGTATTAAATAATCTTCAAAGTTTGCAGGCGATGGGAACTGAGGCCAGTTTGATGTTCCAAAAGAAACCTGCTACAGCAGACTCTCCTGCAGGAAAGAAAGATGAGTCAGTTGACTTGTCACCCGATGGGCCAGTGATGGGGCTTATCACAAGCTACGCTGCCCATGACAAGGACAGTCCAACCTGCCAGAAACGCGCTTTGTGTGACTTGGCAATGCGGGGAAGAAATAATGGAGCTTCAAGATTTGAAAGTTTCTTGTGGAACTTGGCCACGTTGTAAGCTAACTCAAATGCAATTACTTTTACTACTTTATTGTGTAGTATAACATTGCTGATTTTTTTTCTTTTTGAACCAAGGGTACCGGAGCAATTCAGCAAGATGTACGAGTTAGAAGATATCTTTAAGGCGATTAAGGAAGGAGACTGCAAAGTGTTCGATTGTGCGACTCCAAATTTGGATATTCAGTTGTAAAGATATGAGTTCAAATTAGACTTGCACCATTGTTACCAGTTAATAATGAAATTATTGATTTTACTGTGCACATATATTGACGGCTTTACGTGTTTTGTTGGTTATATTTTAATAAACAGTTTTGTAATTTCCAAAAGAAATTGCATAATGATTCGCGTACGATTATTATATATTCATCGGCAATAGTATTTTCGTATATTTCATGTAAACAAGCACTGCCCGCAGTTTGCGATCTTTTCGAATGATTATTCCTTCTAAGTGACTTAATAAACTGGTCCACATAATTATTGTATTATAGAACAGAGTATCTTCTTAAACTCCGTCCCATGTTTGCTTTCAAGATCAAATGAGGTGGCAAGTAAGTCAAACTAAGCAGGTTGTCGAATATTCTTTAGATGGAAAAGCTACCTTACTCTTAAGTTCGGTTGAGTGTTTCATTTGAAATTATTACTATACTGCAAGCTTCCCCTGGCGTAAGATAAACTTGTCTAACTTGGGCTTCAAAACGCACCACACATTTCGCTATTTCCTCCACACTGGCCTGCAATTGGTTACATAGAAATCTTAGATCCGCCAGGGTTTGGTGTCAATCAAATTACCATCTCTTCAGATTATTTTGCACTTTTAGTGTAATCTTTATAGTGGATTTTATTGCATGGGCAAAATTCGTATCTGGCATAATGAGCCCACTTAGTTTACGTAATTCGTATCGATTTCATTGCATACAACCAATACCAACAGCAAATTAAAATTACAATTTTCATGAGTCAAAAATATCGCTTACAAATATAGGTTTGACAAATCCAGGCATAATTTTGAAGATCAAAGTGCATGTTTATGGAATAAATATTAGAAATATTAATTTACAAACCAAGTTAAATAGTTTCAGGCAGGAAGCTTATCGTTCTGGGGTAATGCAAGAAAAACTGAAAAACTCTTTTTTGACCCACACCGACACCCATACTGACGATCTCTCTCTAAAACAAATTGTAACTTTAAACTCCAATGATGTATATGCGAAATCGTTTTTCTAATTGTAAGTTGCTGCAATGTTTAATATTGATA
>Ga0194135_10001335_pt1 | contig 14644 bp, 9 predicted proteins | sample LitLau_LLRF_2013_FD_134024 | JGI IMG/M metagenome (GOLD analysis project Ga0194135, IMG submission 134024) | Freshwater sediment microbial communities in response to fracking from North America - Little Laurel Run_MetaG_LLRF_2013 (version 2) | ecosystem: Environmental > Aquatic > Freshwater >...
ACACGATGATCAATTTAACGATTTTATTCTCATGGAAAGTTCGCATGAAATTGAAAGCGCATAGCGCTGACACAAAACAGCTAAACTTTGTAATAAAATATAAATGTATTTTACTCGAAGAAAGTATGTACACACACCCTCACTTAACTTGAAGTAACAATGTATAACTGATTAACTCTTTGTTATAAAAGTCCAGGATAGAAGTTTACTAATGAAACATGTGGAACGCGTGAATACTTGCGATGAAAGTCGTGTTGAGCAACTGAGCTCTCTATATCTGTTTCGTTTGGTGTAATAAAGCACAGGGCGGTGTTGAATAAGAAAATAAGTTTGAAACTGCGTGAAAATGTAGATTATGAAGACTGATGTAAAACGTGAATGTTATAAAGATCGCTGTGGTTAGAAAAATAATTAGTCTACAGGAAAAATCACATCAACTTTCACCTTGAGAAGTAACTTTCTCCTGAAGTGAGAAGGAGAGGAGAGAGGATCGAGAGCACGTTAGGACGGAGAAACTTCCAACCGCCTTCGAAAGATGTATAATATAAACAGCACATGCTCCACAAAGCCATTTTATCTGAGGAAGGAAAGTGTACAGAAATGTACACTACAGAACGTGTAAGTGCATAAGTGAGTTGTGTGAACGTACATCGTGGGGCTATATGGAGAAAGCACACTCTCTCTGACTGCTCTCCCTTCATTCTTTCGCATGTCAATCCAATCTGGTCTTCTGGTCTATATATTGGAAAACTTGTTCTACTAGCCAAAGGCCTTTCCGTGAGCTCATTTTATGAATTCAAAATTATTTCTTCTAGCAGTGCCACATATGCAAATTAGTCCATGTGTGTGTGTATACGTGTGTCTGGAACAATTCTCCAGTGAAACCTCATGGGAGGCCGCCCTTTGAAGTTTCATTTCCGTTATCATTAGAATTATGACGAGGCGATGTCATGCAAAATTTAAGAGAATCAATTATTTATGCACGGAATTTGTCACATACCCCTGGCAATTCGATGTCCACACCAAAGACACACATACATAAATAGTAATTAACAAATGACTCTACATTCGATTACCGCTTATGAATTTTTTATTCGCATATTTTACACGATCCGTCAGCGGCACCTAATGAACTTTATACTACTATGTTGCTGTAAAGAGAACAGGTAGATGATCAGGAGATAGTATAAAACCGTATCTTTCTTTCTTTATCTGAGTGAATATACGAAAGACAGAAAAGAAGATGGTTTTTAGTACGCAATAAGCAAAGAAGCACATAATATTATGTAATAGTCGTGTACATCACTTTATGATCTACAGGGAAAAACTATAAAATATGATAACACGCAATCACACCGTGAAATACTTCGCAATGTTATCTGGGAGTACTGCGGATTTAAATGTTCCTATTGATACACTTCTACATAAACTGATACAGAGGAAATGAAAGCAAAAGCAATTTCACATTCGAAACAAAACGAGGACTGACGTGTATATGCACTGCGGAGAGTAATTTATGATGCGTGAGTATCAAATATATTGTTCGTTTTGTACTGGAGACCCTTCGGAAGTTTTAAGATCGCAGTTTTATAGATCAGTGTGGGTGCGGTGCTGAGAAAAATATACCTACACAAGAGCGAAAACGTAGCGGAGTCTCCTTATGAACGTATAGAGTGCACGTATACTACTTGTATGTTTTACGATCAGTGAGGTAAATTAAAGACGAGATTCAAAAGATTCCCCTTACACACGTGAGGCTCACAGAATACATGCAGCAGCCAGAGGTTTTGGAAATCTTTTCGTCAATTTACGCACTTCATGTACGGTTTCTGAAATTGGCAAAGTACATACATACACATATATATGTATATATAAAAGGAAGAGGGAAGAGAGAGAGAGAGAGTTCTAACTTTACTCTATCCTTACACTATCCTTTTATGACTTCATTACACTAATATTACGAGTATGAAATAACACCTCTGGATCCTGAGCAATGAAACAACCAACATGGCTTTGCCCATACTTCTTTCATCATAAAATGTCACATAAACCAAAGCGAGTAAAGATGATTACGAGAGTAAAACATTAAGCTATACGGTCGTCGTACCATTGCACAACTCGCACGAAACTACTAGACACTTTTGTACGCGCTCTTCTGTGTGAAGTCAAACTTCATAATCTCTTTGGTCGTTTGACCTGGAAATGTTGTTTCTCCCTCCCTTCACAAGAATATATCCTAATGAATGCCTAATGAAGTCATTACCTCCACACAAGATTTTATATAAATTATTCATCAACTTGTTCCATCATGTGTCACATTACTTTTCATATTCTGGAATCTAGATTACAGCCAATTACACATAGTGAAAGCGGGGGTTGAATCATCTTGCCTTTTTCCCGTGTCAAATCACTTTGACTAGCCTTATTACATAATGTGTGTAAGACTGGGTAACAGTAATCCTTTGAACATACAATTTTAATTACTACTTGCTGTTTGTTGGTCTGCATGAAGAACTCAATGAAGCTTCAATGAGTGTTTGTGTGTGTGATAGGGTCCAGAGGTAATAAGGATTAGGACTAAAATGTAGTCTCTATTTATCGAGAAAGAGAAAGCGTGTAATAATATTATGCAAAGTTACAATCAACGATGACCACAGACACATGACCAGAAAGAAGAAAGTATATAATTTAATTTAAACGAGCGTACTCATGAATTAGTTCTTGTCTGATTAAAGAAGTTAGTTAAGTAAGTTGACTGCATATATACTGACTGAGTCAGTGATGTGTGTGTGTGTGGATAAACTTGTAACAGCAAAATTTTTTTATTTACTTGCTTACTTCGGAATATATTGTGTGGGAAATAGAGCTGCGGGTTTAACTATCATAGTTGTCACCCTGGCATGCATTCACGGCGCTTGACAGTGACATCCAACTATACTGGCAGTGGTCCGTAAATGAGTTAACAACTACCCGCGAGAACGGATACATAGCAAATACACACAGGACAAATACACAAATACTAAATTGAAGTTGGGAGGAAAAATCCGACCTTAGAAGTTACAAGTCAGAACACTTACTTTGTCACTTGTGTTAGGTACTCGAACAAATCGAAACCCCTCACACTCGAGCTGGCATCGGTCACAAAGAGACCACAGACATGAGAGCAAAAGTGAAAGAAAGTTAATTCGGAACTCCTTCAACTTTCATTTCACTTCTGAGCTGTCCAGTAAGTGACCATTCACCCAGAACAGAATCATGTAATAAATACGCTAGCAAATCCTACAACCTCAGAACGACGAAGCTCCTCAATCCTTCCGTCGTCAATTTTTCACCATGACTTCCGAGTGATATAAGAAGCTCTACAGATTTCAAAGGCCTCTCTCTCTCTGTCCAAGTTAAATTCCATGTAACAAATCTACTCCGTAGACTCTATCGAGTTCTGATACCTACAGGACATAGAAACCACCTAAAAAACACAAACTTTAATGCATTTCAAACTAAATATGTGTTGTCTGACCACTCGATGAAAATATAGTCTTCATCTCCTCGATATTATATAGGTATATCTCCTTTTACATCTACAGAAGTGGTTGAAATGTCTACGGATGGATACTTCATACAATGTGGCAACACTTTTGTAAATGTCTCAAATCCTTTCCATTAAAATTTTGCCTGAAGCGAACTCATAAACCCAAACGCAGCAGTAGACAATTTAGTTTCAAACCTTACATTGCTTGTATTTCTTTTGGTATATTTTCTCTCGTAAATACTTGAGCTGCATATAGAAATGTATTCGGGGAAAGTAACTCAGACCTGGTGTACAAACGAACTCTCATTTTCTACTTGTGAGCTGTTTGAGTCTGTATTAACACACATATACATAATTTTACTTTTGAATCTATGCAGAGAAAACATCCTCCCGACTAAAAATAGAATAGACTCCCCATGAGTTTTGAAACTCAAGAATAATCTGAGCAACACAACAGCAGATTAGTTCAAAACTTTCTCTTTTGTTTACTTCAAGTTAATCAGATAATCTAAACTGCCAGAATAGTTATCTTTCTTTATTGTACCTGCTGAATTATAAAACACAAAATGGTCTATATGTCTATTTTCTATTATAAATATAACAGGAACGTAGTTTCTGGAATTTAACATCTTGCTTTGCATTTAGTAAAGTGCATTGGAGTGAAAGACCAAACTTGGTTTAAAAGCAAAGTGTGGGAGAGAGAAACATCATAAAATTCGAGGTGCTAAAGGGAAACTCGATCTATACGCTCTAAAACTACGCAACCGTGCCAACAAATACCGACTAACTGCCTCCAAACTACTCACAACTCTTCACTTTGTTTGCATTGCAATATCTTTTTCATCCGATCTTCAAGACAAGACCCCTACTACTTTCTTTCCCTTGCACTGGGCTACACGTTACTTTCTCCCTTTCCTGCGACAGAACTGACTAACGTGTGTTAAACTAACTTGAAGCTCTATGCACGCGTCTGTGTAGCTGGGAATTATTATATTTCTCATGGAACCATAGCTTGCATAATATATTACATTCTCAATTACTTTATAAACAGTTTATTCAGTTTTTTGTGTGTACGCCTGCTTGCGATCATTATGAATAAAGCTGCAAAGATTAGAAAATGATCTTGTTTTTTTGCTAGCTTTGGGCTAGCTAGTGAGAGATTGTAACTTGTATTGAGAGCATCTCTGTATAGGTTAAGAAACACCGGAGAGCTACCGCAACTATATATTTTATACTAGAGGCAAGGAAGAGAGAAAGGCAGAGACTTTTTCACACTAAATGTGCGGAATATTTCTTTTAGCGTGAAGCGTGAGTGAGAGAGAAGTGTCAAATGGCATCTCCCAGTAGAAATCAATGGTGCAGTGTGTAAGATGTTTCTTTTAGTGATGAGCTCGGTGTGGGTTAGTTTAATGTGTATGACTTGGGAGTGATAATCACTACAAACCTCGAGTGATGTCAGAAATAGAACCTGAGCAGGGAGTCTCTATATTACAGTTACTTTCTCTTAAGTAACAAAATCTGTATGATAGGAAAGCTCTTGCGTGCTGAACAACTACAAATCTCTCACATTACGCTTCGACGAACAATTTCTCATTCAGTGGGTGCAACAAATGCTTGTTGAATAAGGTTTCTTCATATTTCTCCTTCACCGGAGAAATGGTTACACACAGAGAAAGTGGCTTATAACTCCTCTCTCTCTCCGTACTTATCCACACACATACACACACGTACATTGTACCTCTAATAATAAAAGGATACTTTCACATACACACTCACACTCTCTGTTTATAAACTGGTCGAGAACAAAATCGTTTGTTATGTATAAGTCAATATTTTTGGTGTGAATTTCAAAGGAGGGAGAAAAGTGGATGGAATTTCTAGGGGAATCCTTCTTAGCCACGACGGACCCCAAAACTCCCTTCCGTTTCACTCACTACCCAACTCTCACAATTTATGACAGCTTTACCCTGTGGCTAAACATTTAATACATTAGAAAGTTACCAAAAACTTTACCCCTTTCACATCTCATCTTTTCAAATATTGTCTTTATCCATTCAACATTGTCGACACTTGAACCTGAGCAATATTCCTTCACACAAACGCACACACACATACATACATGCATACATACATTTAAATACATACATACATACATGGCTACACTGCACTCTTACACAAAGGCTCATTCCCTCATTAGCATCAATTGTATGAAGCTACCTTTCTAGTCCTTTGCTCCCCAAATCGACACAGGAAATTAAAGTATACACTCACTCAACATTCTTCAAAGAAGGTTTATCAAAATTCTAATATTCGACAAAGCACGTAGTCTATGGGGAAAGCGAATGTACAAAGCGATCGAATCAATCATCTATATGCAGTAATCCGTTGTTGACTAAACACGTCAGTCTTAAATAAGGATCTTCAACGTCTTACTTGTCTTCTTCTGTATGTGAGAGAAGGAAGGAGAATTGATTTCAATTCACGAGGAGGTAATGATAATGTGGTTGATAGTGTACAAGAGTTACGTGTGAGTGAATTGGTGGTGGACAAGGTGTAGAAAAACGGATACCCTCTACATGGATGCGATGGCAGAGAGTGGACATATTCTCGTGAAGTGGCATTTGTACACACAACAACAGTCGCAATAAGGAACAGCAGCAGCAGCAGCAGCATGGCAGTTGTTGATGCCAAGAGTTTGAATGATGATGGTGAAAGTGTGTGGACGAGTTTGGATCTACAATTCACATACCCCGAGAAAGCATGCAGTATATAGGAATCCCTTGTGAATTGAGTGGAGAGAGAACCGCACGTAATTCGGAAATAAAAACATGCAACTCTCCGGGTATGACCAGCACAGAGTAGAGAGATGGAGAGAGTTTATTCTCCCCTCCTTCTGGATTTATTTAGCTACGTTGAGGTTGACTCGTCCACCTTTCTCTTGTGAAACATCTTTACTTCCTCCTCTCTCTGTGTTATGCACTACATACACACACACACAGTCACCACGAGAAATTATTTAAGTTTGTACGACCATTTCACACGTATCATCAAGTCATTCCAGCTTCCTGATAGTATTTTAACCTTTCTCTTTCCATGTTTCTCCATCACAAGTAGTATATAGGGATATTTAGGGTGAGAATTTCAGGTGAAGCATGTGAAATAACCACAAATCTTTTAAGTAACGACGACGAACAGGGTGAGCAGAGCAGATAGCTCTGTGTATAAGCTTAATAGACATGTACATATATATTTATGCATTGACTATAGGGCTTTTGTGCTAGGTCTAATCTTGCAATTAACCAAAGCTGCTCATAATTCGAGGATAATTTATAATGCGTGAAGGTGACGTGTGTGTGTGTGTGTATGTGTGTGCCTACTTTTGGAGTAGCTGAGGCGCGATATGTCCAGGGCATCACTAATCGCTCCTAAGTGACGACTAACCACCAGAGATTGCGGGAATGGATCAGTGAAAACAGAATAAAATAAAATTATTAGGAGTATTATCGCGAGAGAAGGACAGGTCCCATGTAATCTATTGGACACACAAATATATATATAAGTCCGTACTGTAGTGTAGATACGTAAGTATATCTTTAGCTGTGGGGAGAGTGAAAGAAGCTTTTACCATCTCCGCCCGTCTGTCTCGTCCGTCTCAACTAAGCAGATCCTTAATGGATACATATTTAGTGGTTCTATCATTAAACACTGTGAGCCAAGCCCAGTGGAGAGAAAATGTCGTTCGAGTGAAACTTCCATCTCCATTCCGTAGATCCTCGCCTTGCGGAAAATGCACGGAGCGTAATCCTCTTCCAAGATTTTACTGGAGAAAGGAGTAAAGGTTATCAAAGAAAAAGGATGAAATCTCAGTCCCTTTCCAGTTTTGTATCTCGAGACAATGGAACACGTTTCCGGTACTATGGCTGGCTTTAACACGCGCGCTATATCGCAACCCTTCCCCTTTCCGCCTCCAAATGTATATACACTTAAACTCTTTTTCTCTCTCTGTGTCCTTATTTTGTATACTTTCACTCTTGAGAAGAGTTGTAAAAATTCTACATGCGCTCCGCTACTTCACAAAGTCAAAGCTCATGTGGAATCTTTCATGTGAAGTCTTACTACGTAAATTGACCACAGTCATTCAGTTATACTCAGACAACAACATTCGGACTCAGACCATTAGATACATCGAATTTGCACAGGGTCGAAACAAAAAGGAACAGGAGTAGTAGAAGCAGGAGCAGTAAACTGCAGACTAGGCCCTCTAAATGTGGACACACATCCGTACTCTCATACTGTGTAATATATCAGGTAACTGATGTTATGTAGTAGGGGTGCATTTATTTCCCATTCTTGAAGATGTCTTCATAAATCCATCGAATGAGGAGAACTCCGACAAAAAGACCATTCTAGGAAGCCATTCACTTATTTCCGACCATCGTTTGTTTTCGATCATGTGGGGTTAAAGCCCATCTGAACAACGATAGAGATCGCATTCACTGGGAGAAAGTGCTGGAACGGTGTGTGTGTGTGTGTTGAGTCGACCAAGATCAAACTGAATCTCAATGTATCTACACCATGATCATCATCATCATCATGTACGAATAAGCCACACACACACATATCGTCTAACTCCTTAAGTACAAATGGACACTGACTTCACCATAAAATGTATGGCTTGCGTTAGGAAATAAAATATGAAGTTCTTATTGTAATTGATTAATCCATACTGCATTCATCTTCCAGAAGAGCTTTCTAAACTTGTAAGATTCAAAAGTCAACAAGTATAACATGGAGAAGTGTGTGGCATGTGAAAGTAAATTTACAAGGTTAGCATGCGATGGTCATAATCAGATCGGGGCTTTACAGGTAGAGGAAAATGGAGAGGAACAAACGCATTCCATTTTCACGGTGTGTTCATTACCCGAACACAGATCAATTGAATTCAAAGAGCGGAGCTAGTGAATTGATGAATTATTTAATGGCTTAAGGATCAAAGCACGGCTGTCTATTTTTCGTCGGAAGACACACGAAGAAGAAGAAGAAGAGATTCTTATTCAACGCGATAGATCCCATATATAAAAGTTTGTTGTATACTCGCGGATATAAAGTGAATCCAAAAGGCGTTTGAGTGATAAAAAATTTCACTGAGAGAGAATGAGAATAATAACGGTGCAATTAATCAAGACCAAAGTCAGACAAGCGTACAAGTCTTTTAGTTGGGCTATTAATTGTGTCTTTTAGAAATAAGTACTCCGCCCGCACACAAAAGCTATTGCACCATGAACTGTATTATCTTCCATTCCATTCAACAACCACGTCTGCCTAGCATTATATTTCCTACAGTGCTTCTTCTGATCCCTTACACTCGAAACATGTATCTCTCACCCTCACTCTCTCTCTCTCTCTCTCTCTCTGTATGTATGTTTGCTGCTTTCTCTTAGTCTCCTCTTTCCTTCTTTTATCAAACTCAAACCAAGTTGCATTTCCTTTTGGCACCGCTTATACTACTTATACACAGACACTCTATTCAAGTCTCTACCCTGTTAGCTTAGTTAGTTTGGTTTGTATAGTGTTGTACAAGGAAGAACTGGATGGAAAAGAGCCAAAGCGATTGATACGATAGAGTACGACACGAGGAGGAGGACGACGACGATGATGATGATGCATCAATGAATTTTACTCAATACATTCCTACAAGTTATATGCATACACATTATATACACTTGTAAATTTATATAGAGAGTTACTTAACCAACTCGGAAAGTAGATCATTCATAAGCCCATGAAAGAGACTGGTTTTGCATGTTGTAATCAGTAAATCACTTTAAAAAGGAGTACAATCAGGATTTCAAGATAGAATGGTTGCAACCGAATTCTCTTCATTAATCTCACGCTCGCCTGTTTCTCACTCCCCCGGATCAATCCATTCTCACTTCTCTGGCTGAATGTATTGCTGCGAATACTAAAGTGTCTCCGGAAGTTTATTCTGTGTTCAGCATATTTATCCTGAATAGTTTCTCTGGTTTCACACCAAGCTTCTCACAGAAGCTAAGACATAGAATGTGACAATCACAAAGTGGTCCTCTAGGAGTCTTTTAATCTCTTTTGTGTAGTCTGAAGTGGTTCCACCCTGATGGAGGTGAGAATTTACAAGAAATGCCATTTGTAGATCCTACAATACACAACAACACGAAACCATTTGAAACTATTTGAGAAAGGAGGCAGTGTCAATTTTTACTTCCAGAAATCACTTTCATTTGTCTCCTATCTATGAATAATAGCTATGGAGAAATAATTCGACTTGACTTTATAGCAGCCAACTGGCTTTAGAAGATTCAATACTTATGAGCACATGAACAATACATGGAAATTTACAGTTTGAAAATTTTGTATGGATGAAAGGTAATCAGATTTTCAAAATATTAGCTAAGCCATTTAGAATAATGGAAACCAGATCAGAGGAAATTTTTCGTGTGATTAAAGAAATGTCTGTATTGCGGCTACTTTCCCTATTGTAGTACAAGTTTATTGGAGCATCTCAAATGACAAGATTACATGCGGGTTCGTCAACATACAAATCCAAATTTATACTTGATATATAATAAAGATTGAAGTGTGACATGAAACAGAGAACTCAAAGGATTAAACAATGAGGAATCGAATTCCTCTAAAGTGTGAATGAAAGATGTTCCTCATCAATCTTCAGAGCCATAGAAGAGATCAAACAAAAGAAGATTTAATTAAATATTCGATGTGGAATTCCAAAATCTACAGTACAAAGCTATGACTTCAATTCTTCTTCCTAGGAAAGATTTGTAAGACGTTGAATAGCATTCCAATTTCTAAGATATGCAATAAAGCATGTTGTGACTGCAGACAACACCAGCACACAACGTTCCACAAGGGAACCTTCAAACTCTCTCTCTCTCTCTCCCTACGTGTAAATGTGTTTGCTCCTCCGTCAATGTACTTTGTTTCTTGCCCAAAGCATGTATATAGCAGCTCATGTAACAACAACCAAGATGGATCGAATCTACACAAACTCAATTTTTCAATTCCACACAAAATTTAGTGCAACAGAGAAACAACAAAGACGAAGGCTCTCAACAAAGAATAAGGCGCTGCTGCTGAACTAGCAGAACATCAGAGAAACCATCTCATCATCATATAGAGGAGCACTTCGTCGAATAATAGAACACAAGAATGTGATGATGCTTACAGCAACATTCACAATTCACACACCATCTGCGTGCTTTCTCCAGTCCTTTCGCACCCAATGATACAAGACACACACTCGCTAAACGCATAGAGCAGCAATCTGAGGGTGAGAGATTTATGTCTTCCAGAATAGTTTGCTGAAAATTTATGAAAAATATTTTCTTAACGCACTCTCTGATCATCATTGTTCTCTCCTTACAAGCAGTACAAGCAAGCAGGGAATTAAATTAAATTTAAAGCTCGTAGCGTGCTTAGAAGACACGCAGAAGCTGCCTTCCTTGATGCCATCAACTACTTCATCATTTACTTTCTCTTTGTTCATGTTCTACATTATTAAGTTTACTTTTACGTTTACTATACATCTCCGAAATTACATGTTGCTGCTTACCTTCCCAAAACAACTCCGCTTGTTCATTGCAGCTAATGCTGCTGCTGCTGCGTGATGTTCCCAAAATTCTATAAAAGCGTAAGGGTCCCCACTTGGCTGTAAAACCAAGAACATACCAACATGTAATTGAACCTCTTGAGTAATCATATAAGTCATCATAAGTGTTCATTGACAAGCTTTTATGAAAGTGGTTCGTTCAAGTGGGTACACGTATAGTAGTTTATGTATTTCGTAGGTCAAATGCCATGTGAATGATGCTTAAAGAGTAATAGTCTTTTTGATGTACCATTAGACAAGATATAATTGTTAATTAGGTACAAGTCAATGGTAGTTCTATTGGCTGCAGGATTTTGGGAGAGATTTAGACACATGTGAGAAAGTAGCTGTAAAAAACCCAGAAGAGATAAACGGATCAAGAGAAACGCGTCACAAGGCAGGCTGTGTAAAACATGAGATATGGACACAAGAGAAGACAACCAGTGAGAGAGAGAGAGATCGACAAGACTGCAAATGGTTATGAGGTGCAATCATTACTGAAGCAATATCGATGAAATTGCTGACGGTTCTGAGTTTCTCTTGCCAACATTCCGATCAAAGTACAACATGAGCTACACTGTATATTATCACTTGGAGGGAAGTCGATGTCTTTCACTTCCTAGCTGGTCTCTCTCTGGCTTTGCTAAGTTAAGAGCTTATGTTTAAAACATTCATTCATGTAGCAAGTGATATTTGGGTTGAGGAGAGAGCCTTGAATTTTTCGATGAAATGCCACCACTGTATGGAGAGCAATATCATATCTTTATTTCCACAGATGTTACTTTCTCCCTCATTCTGTTCGTTTGAGTGTATAACGTCCTCTTTGCGTAACTCACTTATGCAATAAAACTTGGTGAAGCAACGGTCACGGCGGCGGCGGTATGAAGAAGGAAGTTCACTGGACAAATCAAATGCACATTTAGCCTCAGATGGTGTAAGCTATACCTTCGGGGTATATATTTATACATGTACTTAATAGTGTGTACAGCTCTCTCTGCACACACACTGGCACGGTCGAATCTATTTAGAAACGGAAAAGCTCCCTCTTCCTATGAAGTCACTTAATTGCGAGCATTTTGTCATGCGGTTACAAACCCACAAAACGAAAGGATATCACCGTAAAATATAACTAAATGATAGCCAGCAGCATTTACCTAGTTGGACATGAATGTGTGTGTGTATATATATGAGTGTGTGGTGGGTTTCCTAAAATAAAATGTTCCCTTGCATACATTCTGAAAAAGTAGAGAGAGTGAGCGAAAGATATTTCTAGCAATAGGGACCATTTATGATGATTCCCTCAAACTGTGTACCATCATCATCGTCTCATCTAAGTAGACTTGACATTTCCCCTACTCCTGGAGAAAATTCAACAAGATTTTCTCCATCTCTTTATTGAAGTGCTCCAGGTGGTGGTGGGGAATAACTCTGAGGGTAGACGGAAATCTTGTGAGTATGTATAATATGCTACACTATCGTTATGAAATTTATTTCAGCAGCATCCATATCTTCACTCAGAAGAATAATTTATTCATTGCATTTCTTACTCTTTCGTACTGTGTGAATCTCTCTCTTTACTTACTCTATATGGTTCTCGACATTGCCTCTAACAAACTTAAAGTGCATATGAGTCCAATTGCATGGGACTATATCATAGATGTTTAGACCTTATTAATTGTGTCACCAAAGAGTTTTCATCATCAAAGCTAGTTACTCCTCAATTTACCTCTGCCTTCCCTGCTCATAAAGTTAATGACTTTAGTTATAATAAATGAAGCAAAAGTCTTCAGAAATATTTCATGCGGTCAACATCAGAGTTATTAAGTAGAGTTGGTTTACTCAGTAATAATAGACCTGTATGATTAATTATACGAGCAGGTCGAATAAAAGAAAACTAGTGAGGGAGCGAGTTCCAATGTAAACTGATGATTTGTATCTATCATAGTGCAAGAATTTCGTTTAGTACAAACACATATATATATAGTGTGAGGTTCATAGAGGGAAGAAGTTGACTAATGGGATAGCCAATTGTTGAGAGATACTAGCCAATAACAATAAAAGTATGGACTACTGGGCAAGTATTGCTGGAGAAGGAACAGATGAGAGAGTATTTGTGAATCGAATGTGTGATTCTGGTATTACAATCCATTAAGCATAAAAAGCCGTACAAATGATGGACGTGAGAAGTAGTCTGGCTGAGTTATGTAAGTATTATAAGTGTGTCCCTCAGAGGAAGTTTTTCCTTTTGTAAAAAGATGCGTGGATGGAAAAAGTGAAAGCAGTGCAGTGTAGGATATGTATGCATGACTTGTTCGACCCAGTGTATGTGTGTGTGGTGATCGCGTACACTTTGATCGTCTCACACAAAAGTAGGGGCGATTGTGATGGTCGTCGTAGATGGTTATGATATAATTCAGCAAAGAGAGTCGCAGAACTTTAGAAAAGACTTTTTCAGATTTGAAGCATAAAAAGATTGGAGGGTAACATATTAACATGTGTTTGAAGGGAGATGAAATGACACTTGAAGAGAAACCCATTTCATTCGTGCAATAAACTCACTCAAATCTCTGAATATTGCATAGGGAATACTTTCTTTCCTTCCGAACAACTAATAGTGAATGTTGGCAATCTACAAATCGAGACGTGTGAATACACTTCCCCATTTTGGTCCGCTGTGACTTTTTCGTTTCATATCCTGCTGTACATATATCTATCTCCCTCTGCAATATATCTCCGTTTCATGAACTACTTCCCTTCTTATGCATATACAGGTATCTACATGTTGTCTACATGCTCCACTTTGCATGACAAACCCTTCTTGGATGCTTCTGGAATAACAAAAGACATATTATTATTGTGCAAGTTCTTGAATCTTATGACGACTACGCGTACTCGTCGACTACGTATTTTATTCCTTCTGCTGGTGCTCAGATTCCACAGATTCTGCTTAGGAAGGAATGTCACGAAAATTCATTGTATTTTTGACAGATAAAATGACATTCTGTGGGCAAAACCTTCGTTCTTTGAAACGAAATGTCAGTTAGGGCAATGGTACAAGCATCCATTAAAAGAAACTCATTAGAGAGTAGCAGAATAGTTTCAATATATTAGATATAGCAGTGTGCCCTGTACCGTTTTGTCATTTTGTTTTAATACTTTTAATTGAACAAGAATTTACGAAAGAATGTTTGAGCACGAGTGAAAGTTTTTTAGATTGTGCAAGTGGGAACTAGTGGGAAGTATACGTGGATAGATGTAGCAGATCATCGACAAATACATATAGAGGTGGAATTGTTTGAATTTGAGAAGTATATGTGCATATATATTATGTACAGAGAATATGTAGAGGAGCAGTGGACCTCGACAAAGTGTGGACTGAGGTGGAGCGACAGGAGAAAGCCTTCGTGAGTTTTTCTTGAAGAAATTCGGTGTGTGTGTGTGTGTGTAAGGGTAAGTGCGCAATGGTACATGTG
>Ga0194135_10001336_pt1 | contig 14638 bp, 2 predicted proteins | sample LitLau_LLRF_2013_FD_134024 | JGI IMG/M metagenome (GOLD analysis project Ga0194135, IMG submission 134024) | Freshwater sediment microbial communities in response to fracking from North America - Little Laurel Run_MetaG_LLRF_2013 (version 2) | ecosystem: Environmental > Aquatic > Freshwater >...
CTCTTTTTCAATCTAACCTAACCTGAACATGGAAAGAGCAAATTCGACCAACTCATGCGTTACTTTGCCTCCGTATGTATGTATTTTGATGGAGGGGAGGGAGTAGTTATTATAGCTACCCCCCATCCACACCGCTCAGGCCGCAGCGGGCCCATTGCTACTTTGCCTCCTCGTTATCGTCTAGATCTTCAGTCAGCTGGGAATTCAGGAGTTCGTTCGGTCGTTTAAGTTTTTCAGGCGTGGCAAAGAGACCCCTCATGGACGGGTTTATCACTCCTTCCTCCACAAGACGCCAAGGAGAAAATAAGCTTGCCGTAGTTGTAAGTCAAGAATTGATACGAAATTCCCATCCAACCTCCTTAAAATGGGGTTGATGAGCGCATGCCCAAAACGCAGGGCCGCAGTTGCAAACTCAGTTGAAATCATTGGATCCACTGCAAAGTGGACAAAACAAACCGATACGTTATTATGGTAGGATGCCCGATTCTAGAATCGAAAAGATACCATCCGATTCTAGAATCAGGCATGTCTAGTTTTGCTCGCTTCGCTCGCTCGCTCCTCAAAAAAAAGTGAACGACTGGAGTTGGCCACGAACCCCGGAACTGACTACACTTGATGCGACGCACTATCCCTTGCGCTAGAGAAGACAAAGTTGAGAGAACCTGTTTTTGGACTCTTTTCCTCCAACCGTGGCATGCCACCAACCACGAACCAGGAACCACCATCAGCTGATGTCTAGGCTTTTATTATTATAGAGATTCATACTTCATAAAAACTGGAAAATCATACCTAAATGTTTATAAAAATAATTTGAAATCTTTCTAAACCGGAAGATAGCTAAAAATTAAGTAACTACAGATAAGAAAAACCGAAAGAAAATAAGTAAATTCGCAAAATTGAATTTTTCTAACAAATTCTCAGTATGTGCTCCGTTTTGGTAGACAGCTTTTACGTTGACTTTTAATCGACAATATTTCATTGGAAATTCGTATTCTTTCGTAAACCTCAAAATAAGGCCGGTTTAAATTCTAAAAAAAGATCGCAGAGTGACTGGGAAGCTAAGTTCGTTAGAAAGATTTGAGTAATGCAACTCGTGATTTGAGTGGTCAATTCATTTTAAGGTCAGATTTTGTGCATGTAGAGCCATATGGTATCTTTTGTATGTTGCAAGTTCGGTCATGGCTTTTTCACCAAAAGCATGAGTAAGTGATAATGGTACATTTGGGCTAATATTATTTTTCGTGCCTCTTGAAATACAACTTCATCCTTGCCAAACTTGCCAGAAGAACCGAATTTCGAGTAAATCCTCCCGGGGACGGAACGGGTCTTTCTAATACGCAGCTAACGTCTAATGTTTTCAAGCAAAGCGGTCTCACTGAATATTGACCCCTACAATAGTCGTCAGCAGAACTTGAAGATAAATTGCATAAGAAGCAGTCAAATGAATTACATTTTCTCATATCGGACTTAAACATGACTGAAATCCTTGTTCTCAATCCAGGGATTTCAAGTGCGTCTTTTCGCTGATAAATTATGCCTCTGCTCTACAATAGCATTACCCTTTTCCAACTCCAACCCCAAATTGCAGCGTAGCCATCTAGTTGTAAGACCACTGTGGTGGGATCTAGTTGTTTATATGCAATATGCCGAACAAAAATGTAAAAATAAACAAACATCAGTTTAGAATAGCGGCTGCTGAATCTTATTTAGCACTCAATTAGGTGCATCGCTCTTAAAAGAAATGAAATTGGTCACAGAAACAGGAATGCTAAACACGAGGAAACGAAAGTCTGGATAGAATGCAAAAGCAGGAGATTGGGGCTCGATGTGTTTATGTTAGGGCGGGTGGTGAGTGGATTGCAAAAACTCTCGGTGATACCTTACATATAAAATTAGGAAAGCATCTCCATTTCTTCAGTGGGGCGAGGATTGAGGATGGAGCTCCTCTTCAATTCCGCTACTAGGAAATAATTATTGTTCTTTCTACTAAATGTTTAAAAAAATACTTGGTTGTCTAATTTTCCCATCCACCCAAGTCTGTTTCAAGTACTGAGAACTAACGCACCGTTTCAAATCAAAATCTATTTTTAAATAATTTGTGTAAACAAAAGTCATGCCATGAATTGAACATTCGGGATCTGTAAGTGAAGGTGAAAAACATTTAACTTTCGTGTCAATTTTGACAAATAAAACTTCCCTGCATTCAAGTTGTCTTTGAAAAAAGTCGAAGGTGAGTTTAAACACCGTTCTCCTAATTACTATTGTAATATTTAAATAAAGCTGTCAAAAACAGATTTTTGTAAAATGAGACCAGCATAACATAAAATAATCAATTCATATCAATCAGAGCTGTTATTTTTTAGCATACTCCATCAACACTTTCCCACTTCGAGATTATTAGATTTTGTGTGCCATCATAACTGTCGTCGTAAACTGTATCACCTATTAGTTGATTAAGGTCGCCCGTTTTTTGTTTTTCATTGGATATAAATGCGGAATTAAGAGTGGAGCGTCTCCCAAGTTTGGGGTATTCTTAAAAAGTGGTCTTTATTTCTTTTTAAGAGCGATGCTCGTACTAGGACCCCATCGACGAATTGGCATAAAATTGGAAGTTTGAGGTAATATTTCTCGTTTGACTTCTTTGGACATGGTTCAATCCTGTGTCATTTATTTTTCTTGCAAATAAATTAAAAGCTTGTCGACACATTTTACGTAACATTGTCTCCAGATTTCTTTTTATCACACAAGAGCCAGTTGGAAAGGGAAGAAGTCTTGCTCAGCTCTGGTGGAAACCAGAATTTTGTATACAGTAACCTTCAATTTGACACTAAAAGGATGTTGAGATTTACGGCATATTTGTTATCTCACCTCCCACGAGTCCCTGTAGGAAAGGAAAGAAATCTCAGTCAGCTCAGATGGAGTGTATGTATGTATGTATGTACATAAACCAGATGGAGTGTAGAATCTTGTATGGAATAACCATGACTTTGACAATAAAAGGATATTGAGATTTATGACAAAATTGTAGTCCAACTGGCTCTTGGATTGTCAACACTTGTCTATGCATATGTGACAGCTCTTCAATGCCAGTTTTGATATGCTAGTTTTACATTTGCTAAGAGTATTGAGACCTGCCTATCACATCACATATACACTTGGCAAAACTGATTATTAAGACCTTTAGACTTTTTCCGTTTCTGTAAAACTTGTAGGTTCATTTAAAACGCATTTTGCTTCCAAGAATCCTTTATCTGCTTAATTGACTATACGATTTACGTCACGGTCTTTGAAATAAAGCATCCATAAAATTACTTTTTATTGACTAGATTCAACGACTTGAACGTATTACTGAACTTGAATGTTATGGCAGCTCCACAATAATCGGCGTGATGTTTTTAGTTTTTGATGACTTGGAAACTGTTGAAAACTATGAATTATGAAGCTATCGTGGGGCCTTGTGACACTTTTATCCTATATGTACAATTTTTCGTCTTCTAAAACATGTACTTTCGTACAAGTTTGTAAGGCTTAATTTTTCCACCTTTGGAGGATAAAACACGCAACCCTGTGCGGTAAAACACTTATGGGGTCTATTCCGGTCCAATTGAAATCCGCGTTTTACGGATCAGACCATGAGGAATCTCTACATGTGATGATAAGTGCTGTGTAATGATTGGAATGATGACACGCACTAGATCATTAAACAAATATGTATTTATTTAGAGCTAAATGAGGAGAGAGACTGGGACTATCCTAGGCTAGTGCTGGATATGACTTGATCTACTCTGAGAGGAGAAGGCATGAGATAGTCACTCTAATACTAGGAAATGGAACCTGAGGTCTCAAGCTGAGCCATATCATGGCACTACCCGAGAACAGAATTGAAATCTGTCAACTGGGATCGGAGATTCTGAAGGGAAAGGGACGGATCGAGCAGAAACTTTGAATGAAAAATTCGAAAGTACCGAACATCCAAGCCCAAATTTTTATTTAGAATTATCGGGATACCCGTCCGTCCGCTATTGAAATCCACGAAATCAATGGAAGGATTTGAATTCCCGTATTGGACATCACTTTCTCATGTTCTCTGATCTCATTGCCACAAGGACCTCTCTGTCTCATTCTCATGAATGTTTACAAGTGTCATTTCTGACAGTGACTTCCCTGATGGAGGTGTACAGGAGAAAAAATAATTTCCACAAAAGCTATTTATTGCAAAGGGACAAGTTACTTTTGAATGCGACATTGTCGGCCTTCCATTGATGCTATGGGGACGATTAAAAATCAAAATTCTGTAAACATATCAGAAAGTAAATGGCAACAATATTTTGGGGGTCCGGGAAAGATTTTTATCGTCTTCATTCGTAATTAAGCCAACATGAGACTGCAACTTTATTAACTTGTCGAATTACATTCATATAGAATAAGGAAGTATTTAGTAAATTTAGTTAAATTTCCAGTTTGCTTTAGACACAGTTAGAAGCTTTTGGGTGGCTTAGCGCTTCAAATTTAATTGGTAAAAGACTCTTTTAAGGATTACCAGAATTTTTTATAAAATTTTTAACTTACTTTAATTTCATTTTTCTAAGAAAATATTACTCGAGATAAAATTTTAGTTATTGGCATTATACAATTCCAATTTTTTGATGTATTAACTACTAACATAACGACTCACTGCTTGGCGCAGAGAAATGAGGCGAATTTTGCTGAGTTACGGTGGTACGCTAATTCTCATCCCGATTAGTGTTTCATGTGTTGAGTTGTAGAAATGAAAATAGGATGCAAAAAAAATGTATGGATTTATTTTCATTTCAGATAATCCACTACGAAATGAGACTGGAAATCGAAATTAAGAATTTCTTCAATCGAACCCTATTCACTCCACCTGAGGACTCGGCTTCCGTTCGAGAAGAATTTCAGAAAATTTTGGAAACAAATAAGAAAGAATCTTTTAATTTCACTTCCCAAAATCAACTAAAACCCACAAACCTCGAGAATTTAGAAACATTGAAGTCAGTTCCATTCGAATTAATCCACCAAATCAAGTACATTGCCAGAAAACATGGGCTTCCGCTAATCCTTTGTCCTAAACTCATTTCAAGCTTTCAAGACGCGACCTCAGTGCACATTCAATATCAAATTGCTCAGGGTTTGAAGTACGCTCTGGTCAAGGAGAGCCGCTTTGTCAGTTTTGCTCAAATCTTTTCACTACTTGACAAATTCACCAAGGAGTTTTCTCCCAATGATCCACACGTCGTCCTGGAATTAAGCGAAGATGAATCTTCTGAAGCATTGCTGTACGGCATAATTTCCGAACTAGTTGAAGGCATTGCAATCAAAGCGGAGGCGACGGATGGATACGACGGTTCCGTTATTCAAAAAGTAAAGCCATTTTTGCCATACTTGGATTCGGAATTGGAATCAAAGGTCAATCGAATTTTTGGAGAATGGGAGAAAAATGTAAGCGTCATCCAAGGTGAAGCTGATTTAGATGAGCTGCTGTTCTTAACAAATGACGCTTCGATTCAAAAAAGTAAAACACCTGAAGATGAACCAATTGGACAATTTGGTGACACCATCTTTGCAAAATCTTCCCTGGCTCAGAAACATAGCAAGGAAGTAAAAGCGGATGCAGTCAAAACGCAACAAGTGATTTCGACAAACTATAAACAAAATATTTCGGAAAAGTCTGAAGTGGAGAGCATCAGCCTTGCGAATGCATTGAATTCCGGGAGGTCGAAGAGTGTTGCAAGAACCCTGGCTCCAACAATAAGTCCCGGAGAATCTGGTGGGTCTGGTTCGGATATGTGGTTTTATCAGTCTACGGGTTCCGGAATTACTACACTACACGATCTGGCGACCCGGGGGAAGACAATTAAGGAGGACGATATCAACTGGCTTGTTGGAAAAACTGTGGAAGGGTATTACATAACAAACCTTACGGTCACACTTTATGAACAAGGACGAATTGCCGGAATTTTCCAAATGATTTCCAAGTACCAGAAACTTCAGGAAGAATGGCTAACATCACTTGCTAAAAATTATTTTTCCAAAGAACTGGATGCCTCCTACGAGAGCATTCTGGAAAAGTTTCTCTCGGCATTTTTAACCTACGCAGAAGTAAATCCGGGGATTCTTCCAAGCCGTGTCGAGGAGTATCTAAACTCATTCAAGCGGTTCAACACATGCACAGCCCTAATGCGGAAACTAATTTGGAAAACACTGGTTCAAAATGATGATAATTACATGGAGTCTTTTAAGTCCTCATTGGCTGCCATTCAGGAATACAATGACACCGAGTACATTTTTGATCACTTGGACTATATTGGAAGTCAAGTGGCCATTGAATATCGAGCAAATCACCTGGAAACAAGTAGTCCCTACATGGAAATCCTCTTGGGGATAACAATGGATGCAGGATATTCAACCAAAGTTCGCTCAAGGGTGGCTGAAATCATAGAATCTTACTTAGATTGGGACCCGGTAGGATTGTCATCTGAGTGGCAGATCAAGTTTCTGGAACAATTTAAACAGCTAGAAGAACAGGGTAAGTAGAACGAAGATTATCCCTAAGTCTTCTTGGGTACAGTAAGGCAGCAACAGCTAAACCAAGTGGGTTAATCGAAATGAATTTTTAATCCACCTAGTTTGGATTGTTGAAAGAATTTTCCACGATAACTGGGATAAAATTAAAAAAAATATTATATTAATAAAAAGAAAATAGAGCATTTTGGCATAAAAAGAATTATGCGTTATATAATACAAAAAAGGAACTGAATCAAAACATACATCATTCATTCATTTTTGTACTTTCATTTTTATTTTCGTTTCAACTCTGGTTCGGGAAAGCTTCTCTGTAGTTTTTGACTATACATAACATTACGGTGAGATATTTAACTATTGTATTTTGTTTTTTAGGTGTGGAAGGCGAAGATCAGATGAATTTTCAAAGTGCTCTAATTCGATCATTATTGCGTACATTTGACAAATTAAAGGATTTGGAGTCCCTACCCGACAATCGAATCCCTTCCCAAGAAACATTGAAGATTCTTGTACACTTGGCATGTGGTCTTGAAAAAAATCAAAAACTGGCAGCAACGATTGTGCTTACGCTTGGAAACCTTGTCATGGCTCCAGTTTTCTGTAAAATTCCGGATTCCGAGAAACTGGCTTACAAGTTATCACTCGCAGACACAGTAGATTCTGAAGGGCTTGTTACCATAATAGGAAGTTTGCCGGAGATATCAGGCGATACGGAAGCTGGTGGTACCATTTCTACAGAAACGTACATATCTTCAATTGTTGCAAATATCATTCTGCAATCAAAGGATGCCGAGTTTCCAGATGACATGATTGAAATATTAATGAAAGTTGTATCAAAACATGAGGATAAAACCACAAGAATTCTCTGCTCCGAAATCCTATTTCAAGCTTCTGCTGATCAGGTGTTCCCAGAGTCAAAAATCCACGAGCTCCGTTATTTGACAATGGATTCAGTTCCAGATATTCAAGTCCATGTATCTGGAGCGTATTGTCGTACGCTGGAACTCTGGACTAAACTTGAGCCAGGAGAAATTTCCTTGGAAGATTTAGCTTGGCTTCCAAAACTTTATGCCGTTGATCAAATGATTCTTCTTGGAGAAAAGAACTTTGCAACGGACATCAATGAGCCCATTCTACGGATTCTGATCCTGGTGGCCCCCTTTGTAGATTTCACGGAAGAAATATTTCAAATGTTGACCCTATCTCTAAAGGAGGAGATTCACATTAAAGTTATCCTAGAACTACTCCAGAAAAATCAAGGTGAAAAATTTCGGAAATTTCCAGCATACATATTCGAAATCGTGGAAGATATATTTGTCAGTAAAGAAAACTACTTGGAAGTGGCAGGTTCCTTAATTGTCACAGTTTCACTTAACCAAGGGACGAGACTCTCACCACAAACATTGGACCACTTCCATCAATTTCTCCAATTTGAACGATCACTGAGCACTCGACGAACGTTGGGATATTGTGGCCTACTATCCGCCCAGCTTAATCAGGATCTTCCAGAGTTCATGTTCCAGGACTTGGATATGGAAATCATGCTACGCCAATTGATTCAAATATTGGACATAAGTTTACCAGAACCAAAACAAGACGCAGAAGAATATGATGAGGTGGAAGAAACTGGAGAAAATTATGCAAAAAGTGTACAAAATCTTCTTCTTTCTACTATCAAAACCAAGCTTTCAGGGATTGACGTGGTTGCCAAAGCCCTTGAGTCGCCTTTAGGTGAAATGGCAATGGACCTAGTTGGAGCAACTATGGGAACCAAAAAATTTTCAATGAAAAGTGTCAGGAAATCCCTTGTTAAAGCCTTTGCCGGCACGAATGTCAAAAAAAAAATTACGAAGGCATTTTCAACAGGCAAAGAGAAGGATGATACCATAGGCGTAGATCAGATTTCCAACGTCTTAAAATCGGTGTTAAGTTACCAAAATCAAGGGAGAAAACTGTCTTTACTTTGTTTCGTGGTGATGAAGCAGATTCTCCAGCAAGGACTTTCGAATTCTTCAAAAGGCGAAGTCATCGAATCCATGATTCAAGCTGCCGAAAATGCTCAAAGCATTTTACCAGACTTGATGAAGGAAATATTCCAGTTATGGACGGTTTCCAATGAGCCAAGTGAAACAAATTTGAAGATTTTGTCCTTTGCACTAGCCTTGGTGCACAACAATCAAAGTCTACCCAGTTCCTTTATCGAGATTTTGGTTGCGGGATTTAGTGCACAAACTGCAACGGGGAGAGACATTGGTGAATCCGAGGAGTATGATCAGACTTTATTCATTGTTTCCAAATTGGCCCGAAATCCTAATATCCGGATTGCAAAGGCAGAAAACGTGGCGCAACATTTAAGCAATGTTTACATGAATTCATCCAAAAATGCGGGTACGAAAATGGGGGTCCTGAACATGTTCAGCCAAATGCAAAAGGACATTTCTTCCGAAGAGCGTGCAAAACAGGTATTGCTTCAAATGTTCAAATTTTGGAAAAGATCAAGAAAAATTAAGCATCGGTTGGAAATATTATCCGGACTCATTGGCCTTGTTTCCAACTTGTCCTACACAAAAATTGATCGGAAGAAAGTCTTTGAAATTTTTAAAACTGCACTACAAAGTCCTTACGTGCAAATTATGTCAAAGGGGTTGGATGGGTTCCTTGCTTGCAGCCTGACTGGAACCTGTCCAATGAGCTACGCAGACTATGAACTCCTGATTTCACTCTTATGCAAGCCCAATATTGGAGAAGGTGTCAAATCACGAATTTGGAAATTTCTGGGTTCCACAGACTACAACACTAAAACTATTCCAAAGAATTTGGCAGCAGATTTGGAACTGCTCAAAGTCATTGAAACGGGAAACGACGTCCAATTTTTGAAATCAATGAAATTCATAATGGAGTCAAAGGAAATTTCAAAGCTACAAGAGACAATTCCTCATAGTCTTGCTGCTATTAGTAGACTTGAATCAATAATTCTTGGAGCATCGCATCATAGAATGGTCTTGGACGCATTGCAACTTATTCAAAATTCCCAAGAATCCGTCTTTCTAAAATTCCCAACGACCACGTTCCAGGCCGTTTCAAGCTCCATGTCTGTAAATCCTCAAAGAACGGAATTTCAGACTGTTGGATGGACTATTTTTGGTCGTTTGGTAACCTTGCACGGATTTGCAGCAAGACTAACCGAGTCAACAATTCGACACTTGGCAATGTGTCAGAATGAAGAGAATATTTCACTATTTCTTCAAATCCTTGAGCAACTTAACACCGAAATTTCGTCTAGTCTTCATGCAAAGTTGAGACTTCAATTGGCTTTAACACTGAAAAATAATGAGTCCATTGAAGCCGCATCCGCTTCAAACATGGAGGGGATTGATGAAAAATCAACAGTTCAATTAATTGATTTTCTGGAAGCAAATCCCCAATCCGGAAACTATAACGGGCTATTTGACCTTCTTGTTCGAAGCGTTTTGAAAGGAGAATTGAGGTGGAATGCTGTGAAGCTTACCAAACTCCTAGAATCAAAGATCCAAGATTCAGAATTTCCAAGCTGTGACGAGTTAAAATTGTACCAAAAAGTCATTCTGAATGGAAATCCTACACACCTTACAGAAATCATGCAAAAAATTTCATCCCAATATTTCAATTTTGCAGAATCTGTCAGGATTGAAGCAATCCAGTGTGTGCTGGACTCCTTGAAACGTCCATCAGAGGGAGCGTTTCTACCGCACCACCTCATCGAAATTCTCACAAGTGAACTTAGCGGAGATATTCCTAGGGTCCGATTCCTGTCCATGGAAGTTTTGACAAAACTTAAACCGAGCCACTTGGGCACACTCAAATTGGAGGTTCCAAATTTCTCTTCAATGACTCAGAGAATCTTTGAGCTCATATTTGATGGGGAAGATGGGCATAATCCTGTAGAAGAAATGAACAAGGATCCGGATTTCGCGATTAGACTCCTGAAATTACTTTATTCTTTGAAATATTGGGACTTTGCGTTACTCAAATCCGTCAAGGAAGACCGTTCAAAGTGGGCCGAGTACTTGATTACGTCCGATTTCTTGGCCAAGTTTGCCGTCTCTGAGTCCGTAAAAATCAAAATAACGGTCGAGTTGCGGAAACTATTTCAAATGAACAACAACGCTGAAAAGCTTCTGTCAAAACTCGGGGAAGCCCCAGCAAGTCAACATCCCCTGGAGGATGATGTACTTGAAATAGTTTCATGTCTGCCCAAGCTTAGCTTCCAAGAAGCGTACACAGTCCTCGAGAAAGCAACTGGAAAAAGTTTCCGCGCCATTTCAGACAGTCTGAATGCAGTAATTGTGTCCAAATTACTCAACTCCAAAATGGAATTCCACTGCTGTCCCGAAATCATTCAACTTTATGCTCTGAAACTCATCGCTTCCGCAAGTCCTCGATTGAGCTCACATTTGATTGAATCCATTAAAGACGTCAAACAGATTTCAGAACTTGATAAGCTGTTGGAACTTCTTGGAAAAGTAAGAAATCCAACATTCCTTTTTGATATTCATCCAAACATGGGACTTCAGGACTTGATAATTCTCCTTGACGCTCACTACTTGCTAAGGATGCTACCAGATGGAGTTACCCATAATCGGGAAACCCGTTTTTTGAATCATTTCTCCAATCTATTAAAATCTGAAATCGAAACAACGAATATCCAAACCCTGATTGACCTTGGGCTTCGGCGCAGAAGTGACAACTCTATGATTCTATTCCAAATATTGGACCATGTTCTGACACAAAGCTCCCAGTATCAACTATCCCAGACTCAATTCGAGAATGTTCTACGTGGACTCCAGCACTCGGACCGTGTTTGGAACCTCGATGACTGCGTTGATACGGTTAAGAAAATTATACTGGAATTCAAAGTTGACTCAATTGAAAGCGGCGTAAAGAGCTTGGGCTCAATTTTAACTGAATATCAGAAACTCAACAACGAGGAGCCCCTTCCGGATGGGTCTGCAATATTCATTCAAATCCAGGAAGGGCGAAACTTAAGTAAATTCTCCTCTTCGACAAAGGAAATATTCAAATGGGATGATTCGGAAATAAGATCCTGGGCAGCTAAAGCTAGGAAAGCTCCACTTTCCGCAGATAAACCGGAAGACATCTTTGAGGCACTCGTGGTGGCAAAACGAGCATTCTACATTACCACAAACTATAACTTGACAAATGTCCAAATTTTGACTTGTCTCAAAACATTAACCGGACGAAGAAAGGAAGGGATTCTCTGCCAAGTTGCCACTGGTTCTGGGAAATCTGCAATTATTGGAATTATTTCAACCATCAGTTGTCTCACTGGTTACAAAGTTGACATTTATACAAGTAGTTCTGTTCTTGCTGAACGGGATTCCAAGGAATGGTCAAAATTTTATAGCCTGTTTGGCCTTAGCTCAGATCACAACGGGGATAAAAGTAGCAGCTATATTTCAGGCAAGAAAACTTGTTACGAAAGGGACATTGTTTATGGGGACTGCTCCCAATTTCAGTTTGACTTTCTAAGGGATGCCTACAGTGACCTTGGGACTCGAGCTGGAAGGGATTTTAAGTCAACTGTGGCCATTATAGATGAAGTTGATGCAATGCTCATTGACGACTCTGCAAAGCTGGCCCGACTTTCTTCAACTGTTCCTGGGACGGACTTACTCCAGTTGCTCTATTTTTTAATTTGGGATCGCCTCACATTTATCAAGACCCACTTATATCAAATCTTTGGGAAAACTTATTTTCTTGAAGGGAAACTGGATTCAAGGGGGCTCCCAGTGTCTTATGTCTACGCTCACGGAGAAGGTGAAGATGCTCATTTGCGCAAAGTTCCGGATATTGCAGCTTTTGTTATTCACTCAACCCAATGTGAACTGAAGGAGCGAAGGATTTATGAAGTACAAGACTTGGAATCTTGGGTTGAGGAGCATTTGGTGAAGTATGCCACAGCGCTGATTTCCTCAAAGAAGGTCGAAGGTTTCAAAATGGCTCAGAAAATCCAAATTCCCACACATCTCCAATACTTTGCCGAGTCACAGATCCCGAATTGGGTAAATTCGGCTCTCACTGCTCTAACCTTCCAGGAAAATGTTCACTACGTTGTTCATGACCAACGAATTAAACCAGTTGACTTTAGCACTACTGGCATAATTCATAATTCAACAAATTGGAATAATGGGCTCCATCAATTTCTCCAGCTCAAACACCGAATTAAAATGGATACAGAGTCCGTCACAACTAATTTCCTTTCAAATATTGCAATTGTTACAAAATACCAAAGTCGCGTCGTTGGATTTACTGGAACGCTAGGCTCTTCAGCTGGGCAATCATGTCTAAAAAATGTCTACAAGGTTGAGCTAGCTATTTTCCCGGAAACACATTTCAAGCGCTTCGTCCGTTTCCCAGATTGTGTGGCTTCGACAGAAGAAACTTGGCTAGAGGAAATCCTGCGGACCACACTTCAAGAAACGGCAAAACGGCGCGGAGTCTTGATAATTTGTGAGACTATAGAAAAAGCAGAGTTGATTGGCGGAATTCTAACCAAATTGAAGCGCGTGCATGTCAAGCTCTACACAACCAACCATGAGAATCAAGAAAAGAGAATTGAACAAATTCATCCAGGAGATGTGATTGTTGCAACTAATTTGGCTGGTCGGGGAACGGATATTAAGACTACGGACATTGAGCCACATGGCGGACTTCATGTTTGCCTCACTTTCCTACCGTCAAGTCTTCGCATTGAAGAGCAAGCATTTGGTCGTACTTCGAGACAAGGGAAAAAGGGCAGTGGGCAACTGATTGTACTTGGTGGAAATTTATCCGTTGAGTCACGGGATAAGGAAGAAGAAGCCTCATTGCAATCCTTTCAAGTCGAGAAGCTTCCACTAATGACCTTGAAGGATTCACTATTTACCAAATTTCTGGACTTTTTCCAGTCGACTCGGAATGAAATCCGGGAATTGAAGAAAAGTTACTATGAAGCTGCCAAGCAATGGACTTTTGGATGTCGTCCTGCTCCGACTCAAGAAGAAATTTTATGTCTACAAGCATTGGAAGAGGAATGGTCCATGTTTTTAAAGAAATTGGATGATGGATTCATCAAAGGCTCTGAGGCGAACACGAAATTTGATGAGTTCTTAAAAGACCTCCGAAGTATTTGGAATTCTAAGGGTGATGTGGATGAGAAAATCACGGAGATCATGGCCCATTCCCAAAATTGCTTCTCTTTCATTCAACTTGGAAACTTTGAATTCAATCAAAATGGGAAGGCAAAGTTCACGCTGCCCAAGGCCATTTCATATTATGAGAAAGCCATTAATATTCATATGGATTTTGCTGCTGGTGCTTGGGTTGGGAAAGGACTTTCCTTACTTTATGGTGAGAAAAACATTCTCCTTCCCGATTCACACGAGGAGGATTACAAGGAAGCTGCAGTTTTGAATTTAACCGAAGGGAGGAAATTGTTACACGAGGAAATGGCCTATCTTACCGTAATGCAAAACATGCTCCAGAGGCAAGATTCTAGCTCCCTCTACACCAGCCTCGGACAACAATTGACGCAGAAAGCAAACATACTAGGATCCTATCTCAAAACTGTGGAGGGGGCTATAGCAGTGACAGAAAAATCCCTTCGACGAGTTTATGCTTTTGAAGAAATGGAGGATAGACTGGAGATGCATCGAGTAACAGACCTATCGGACAGAAAAATAAAATGAAAAACGTCCAGTGGAACCAAGTTTCATTTAGAATTTCATGATTTGACTGCCCACACGGAAATCATGACCAAGGACCAGATTATTAACACTTTTGATACGGAATCATGGAAGGATAAAGCTAAAAAGCTATTTGGAGGCCTCGGTGCTCAACAAAAATACCAAATCCGTCTTGAAGCGCCAAACGTAGACATTGCAAAATTTGGGAAGGAATATCCAAATTTTGAGAAATTGAAACCAGAGGAAATCCGTTTTGAAATCATGGGGATTGGAATTGATCCTGGAACTGGGAATGTAGATTTGGATTTGGAAAAACTTCCAGTTGGGTCAAAATCCTACAGAATTCAATTTCCAGACGTGCCAAGCACAAG
>Ga0194135_10001337_pt1 | contig 14634 bp, 9 predicted proteins | sample LitLau_LLRF_2013_FD_134024 | JGI IMG/M metagenome (GOLD analysis project Ga0194135, IMG submission 134024) | Freshwater sediment microbial communities in response to fracking from North America - Little Laurel Run_MetaG_LLRF_2013 (version 2) | ecosystem: Environmental > Aquatic > Freshwater >...
AAAATAAAAATGACACCTGGATTAAGTTGGAGGAACATGAATTTAAGCATGTAATAATCATACAAAAGTAAGCAAAATGATGGTTTATGATCTCATACAAAATTAAGTGAATTTTTCAAAAGTGAATAGTTTTCATGTCTGCCGTCAAGTTTCTGGATTTCCAAGGTTGATGATCGCCTCACCAGCGTTCTTGGATTACCTCATTGTCTGTTTTTATTGATTAACGTGAGGATTAAAAGAATTTGAATAGAAATATTATATAAGCTCATCCTGAAATCTCGCACTTTATTTATCGCATCTCTCACCATCAACGCTTCCATCCATCATCATCACTATTATACTCTTCTCACATAAGTTTTCCCTCGGTTTCCCTAAGTCATGTTATAATAACAATTTCCCGAAATCGGAGAAACTTTTGTGTCCGATTCTTATCTAAACCGCTTCCCCTTCCATTGCATTGTTTCGTCTCAAACTGAGTTGACCTTTTGCCAACCGCTACTAGCCCCAGTTTCTTGTAGAATTCATTGTTATTGCGGAACAATGTACTTAAATCTCTCCATTATCCCACACCCGAGGACGACCACCAGCAAGATTTCCGCTGAATCTGCATGATTGTTCGGTAAGCAGAAAAGACATTTGACAAGAAATAGCCATGCACGATACACGTCATTATGTCTTGAATTGCATGAATGAATGAATGTACGCACACAGCGTCAAATTGACTGACTTCACCGCAACATTCATTATTTTTAATAAATGGATTCTGGTTTGTAAGGATTTGTCAAGTGAGCGGATCTCCGCTACGGGTGGATCCAAAGTTAAATTGTTTTGCTAACCACGGCATATAGTTGTCTTTGTCTTTGGTTTATGTCTTTCTTAATTCTGATGGCTCTCCAGCAATCAATCAACCTAACTTCCAATCAATCTTCATTTTAAACCACTACTCCAAAGTTCAACAAAATCTGTAGATCAAAAGTTTCCGTCTTGACCTTTATGAGGGAGGACAATGAATTTTGTTTTCCGGAGTTTTTTTTTCATTCTCTATCAAAAGAGTCACGAAATCGAATAAATCCAAGAGAATAACATTTCCACTTGTCATTTTTACCTCCGGAAGAACTGGATTTCTCTGCTATGCTTGCAGAACTGCTGCGAATGAATAATAAGGAAAGGTTCAGTGACCGCCGAACCGAAAATAATTAATTTAATTAAGATGAAATCACTTCTTGTTTTTAAGAAAAGGAAAACCAACTTCTGAAGTGATAAGACCACAACAAACAAGCTCATTTACAGGTGAACTTATTTACTGACAAAAGAAAATATACGAAAAGAAGACTTTGGCGTTCGCATTTACAAATTTTATAATATCTCACGCAAGCAAGGAGCAAATTATTTTGCAACCTCACCTGAATTTGGCTTTGGCTTTCTAATACTCATCCCTTGTAACAGCATAATAATTATAACATCTATTTTCTTAAAGCTAAAGATCAAAATTGAGAAACGGTTTGACGGGCCCACCCAAAATAAACGTCTTGAACTTAAATTAAGATTTTGGAGTAATGTTACGGAGATAAGTCCCATCAAAAATCCATGACTGACACACCTCTCCAAATGAACCCTTTATCATAACAAAGTAAAACGTCAACTTTTGCAAATATACAGGACTGGCTCGTAATTTGCAAAATAATTAACAAGATGCCCAAAACGTGATGTTTGGTTTTCTGCAAACTTTAAATTTGTTCAATAATCACCGTGGTCCTCCTTCAATGCCGCCATATTGAATATTTAAAATCCGGGTAATGCGAAAGATCCATGAGAAAGGTTTAAAATTTAAATAAAAATCGCGAGAATTTAATTTTGCGCATCAAAAAACTGTGAAGGTGAGGTCAGGAATTTTAATGTAATATACTATACTTGTTATACGGATATATACGTTGTAACGTAACAGAAAATTGGAAACGTGTCCACTTGACATCTCTCAGTATGATAATTCCAACCCTATTAACAATTTGCGAATTAGCCTTTTCAAAGTGAAGAGGATGATAATAGGCGGCTAACAACACAATACATGATCCAATCTCCTCCGCCTTCTCTTATCACCAAAATCAAATCACTCACCAAACCATTAAATCCTTCACTGATCAATCAACAACGGATCGACATCATCATCCCACCTTTCTCATGCATTTAAACGAGCAGAATTATAGATCAAGCATCTGGGAACTGCTCATTTCACGAGGGAATAAAATAGAGAGACCCATGACAAGACAGGGATCGAATCTTATAGCAAAATTTTATTTCTTGATTAAGCCTCAATTATAATGCGCATTATTCTGGAAGGTAAAAGATCTCGAGAGGGAAAGGACCTCCTCAACTGGAAATACACAAAAAAGCTTAACGACTTCTGATGAGAATTCTACAACTTTTTCTTGCATCTTTTTTTTACCATCCCTTGTTTTCTCCATTTATTCTAATGATCTGTTATAGGGTTGCCTCTGTTTTAGGCTAAAGTGGATTTGTATCACCTACCTGCCTTGTAATTACGGATTATTCCCCAGAGAGCGCCGTCCTCTTGAATACGTCCACAGGCTTTGAAAAAACATGATTTTGAACATTTGAATTCATGAATCTCCGTTTTTCTTCGCATCCATTTTGGTTGGACTCTTTTAGTAACTTTAGTTCATTCCCTGATCCCTCATATATGAACGTCAAAAATTAGACCGCCGACCTGCGGAAGCTGTGCCCAAAAGTTGTATGAGGAATTTGTCCTATTCATACGAAAGATGAAAGGAACGTTTGGAATATTTCTTTGTATTGTGACACATTAATTTAATTATATAATGACACCTGGAAGTAATTTATTAAGACAGACACACTATCACGTCCAATTCATTTTCTAGAAACAATTTCCTTCGTCCTAAAACTCTCGTCGATCTTCATCATCCCAGAGACGAGATGTGGAGTTATAAGATTATAAATTCCGAATCCTTTACACTTAACTTTACGCGAAATTTTTTTCACGCATGATATTCAATCCCGTTTGTGCCTGTCAGTTGTCCATTCATGGATGCCTTACAGGTTCATGACTTCTCCCGTCACAATATCCATCCTCCTCCATGTGAATTAGTAAATGGTATGGGAAATTTCGGCAATAAATCAAATCTTACTGGTATCTGTTCCGCATACTCTCAGTTTAAAATATTAAAGGGAACTGATGAAACATGCGTTCGATACGCTTGGTTAGATTGAGCGTGTCTCTGAGAACTCCTATTCATGGGAATACAAAATGCAAACTACAATGGCAGCTGGACGGAGAGACGGACGGACCGCTGCTGGTGGTGGTGACGGTGAAATTGCAGATTGTTGACGCCTTGAATCTAACATCATGCCGTAACTAAAGAGTCCAATAAAATAAAACTATTAATTTTCTCCAACGACTGAAACCTGAAGGTTTTATTTTTTTCAAGAGTTTTTGTAATGATAAAAAACAGAATCACATTCGTTACGGATGCTTAATTATTCCAATTTCATTTTACAGTTAAATTTTAACACTAAAAGAAATGTATCGAAGCCTTTTGTTAGGTCCGGTATACAAAAATCCACCGTCTCTCATCTTCATTCTACCAGTCATCAAGTTCAGAGTCAGTTGCGTAACACACGGAAGTAAATAATTGCCATACTACAAACTACAGTTTGTCATTTAATTTCCATCTCCTTTCAATATATTTTCCAATTAATCTTACTTTACACTAACTTATTGGAAATTACAATGCAGCATCCATTCCAGATTAATATCCATTTTTGTCTTTGTATTCATATACCTGGGTTTCATTTTTGTACGTTGACTAGATTTATCCATAACTTTGACCCTTTCTTCTGGAGGTTAATAAATATATAATTCTTTGAGGAAAGGATGTCAAGACCACGCCCTCACCGTTTTTCTCCATAGTTGTGCCATATCCTCATCAAATCTTGGGCCGCGCGTAACATGAACGAACATGTATGGGATTTTCCGTAGTCGATGTCTCGGGGAGCGGTCATTCAACCAATTTCGATACTCAACCTCATCATAAGAGTATCTCAAGTTGAGGTAAAATGGCTCCTTGCCTGCCAACTCCCGAATCACCCCCGTTACAAAAACGTCATCAATCCAAAGGAATTCCTTGAGCGAGTCTCCGATCCCACTCAGCCTTCGAATGACGTCCACAGTGGTCAAGTATCCTAGTCCTCCGCAATACTTTGGATAAATATCAAATGGATACTCGGTTCTGCTCACAATCCATTTGTACCCTTCCGGATTCTCCGTTGATGAGTTCCGGACCGGCTTCGTTCCTTCTGGATAAATGTTGCAGAGTAAAATGTCAGCAGGGGCCAAGCCATAGTTCCTTTGGGCGAAATCAAATATTTGGAAAATGTCAATGAATGCATCGTCGTCGGTCTTGATGACAAATTTGGCCAAGGGACAATGGCGAAGGACCCACTTGTAGCCCATTAGGTGCTTGTATGTCAAGTTTCGATACGTGTCAGCAAAATTCCCTCGTACAATATCTCCGTAGAGGTCGCTCTCAGAGAGAATTCCCTCCTGGACTGCAGAATTGGAGGTCTCCTCATGTGACTTGGTCAACTGTCCCAAAAGGAAAACGAGTCGGATGGACCAATTACGGAAGGACTTGACGGAACCCCAGGACGTTCTAATAGCTTGTCTCTCCACAAAGTGATCCGGAGCTGAGTGAACGAGGATCACAAAGTAGATTCCATTGGAAGTATTTGAATTGGGACTCAATTGACACAATTGGTGATTGTTGAGCGTATAATGAAAGTGGGGAATGTCCAGGATTGAGAGTTCCAAAGGATTTCCATCTTCGAGCGGTAATCGATTCCTTCCTGCCCACTCCTTGAGAGCAAGATGAATGTCAAATGGTGGGGGCATCACGGGCTCATCGGATGTCTCTTGTGTAGTATTGGGAAGGAGCATTTCCGCAAGGTGTGGGGTCATAATGGATGGAGTGACTAGAGTGACGATTCCCATTATGATTAGTAGGACGCTTGTAAGCTGAAAAAGTAATCAAAAAGCAAAGATAAGGTGTCAAGACAAACCAAAGTTCCTTTGTCAACTTCAAAGTGTCAAAAATGAACATGAAGATAATATATGGATAGGGTGACACTGAAAAGAACTCCAATGGGAAAATATCAAGTCTGCCTGTGAAACCATCCACAATCGGGGTGTGTTTGGTTGTGTGTGTGTGTGTATAATTAACTCAGACTTCATCGTGACCGTTTTGACGGGTGGAAAAACGAAAAAATTGTCGAAACAACGGCGGATTTTGAGCGTGAAAATTGTTTAAACTTGAGGTGCTCAGGCTCATAGACTCACCTGGAAGAGTCGGAAAATGAGTGTTCTGGTTAGGGAAGGTGATTCTAGGCGTCCACTGTAATTAGTTTGGCACTTTCCTCCATTCCGAGAGTTCGGAATTGCAGGATCTTCACCATAATAATCTCGCGTTGCGGAAGGTGATCCCGGCTTCGACGCCTCACGCTCCATTCGGATCCACTTTGAAGTTTTGGTGGGTGAGCGGAGCGTTGAGGAGGATGCGATGAAATAAGAATCATCCCGATCCTGAAATCAACATTTAAATTATACTTCGATTAGTCAGTGGAAAATTGGGCGTGTTGGCGTTGGATTCCACATACTCATTTGCACGGAATAAGATTATGCTCAAGCAGACCAGTACGCTTTTCGCAACCATTTCAAGGAAGCTTTATCAATTCAGTATCCCCGCAAAAAGCACGTGAGCACGACTTCCGCCATTAAAAATGTTCAATCAATTCTGCTACCTATCTAGACAACCTACAAGAAATACTTTCCAATGCAGCAGACGACACTGACGAGCAGCACCAGCATATTTGCCATTTATTGTAGGCGTGAATCCTGATTTGCCAAGATTTAAATCTCTTTCCAATTTGACTTTCGAATTGAATTCGAATCCCATTTGTCTTCCATTGGCAAATACATTTTTTATTTTTTATTTTTATATGCACAGGAGAACACTTGTGCTAGGAATTGTTATTTCTACAATCTTTAACTTCCTTAAATGGAGGTCAACCTGGCCGAACCGGAGAAGGCGGATGGGGATGGAGAGTGAGAGCGAGCGCATGTAGAGATGAATGAACGGCAGTTGAATTTAAATTCACCCTCATCTCTCAACTGTCATCTCCATACTTATGAGATGACGCATTAGCAACCGTTTTGACAGTGCGGGATCTCCAAACTGGGTCCTGAATTTCTGAGAACCCTGAATTAGGCGCGGTCTATGAATGAAAATTGGCGTAAATTATTGTTTTCAGCCAGACAGAGATACATAAATGCATTATTTGGCGTCATCCCGAGTTCCTTGCCTTCTTCAGTGCGAGATGACGATGAAGATATTCAAGAAGAAGGAGAAGAAGAAGCGGTACTGCCCGACTCATTGGGTGATAAGATAAACAAGACGTCAAGCAGAGTTTTAGGGAGTCCATTGGGATTGGGATCGCATTTGTCGTGTCGTGCCGTGAGAGAGTTAGCACCACTACTGGAACGGATCTCTTTTTAAAAGTCCTTTATTAGCATCCTCCCAATAATGATGGGTTTAGACAAAGGAAAGAGATGAATCATTGTTCCGAAGCAAATGAAAATTAAAACAGTGTCTAACAGATCCAGAGGACACGAGTAATAGTGCTTGAGGGAGAGGGCTAATTGTTTATTACTATTGTTGTATTTTGTATGTGGGATGGGTTATGGGATGGAATGAGAGAGAGAGGAGGATTTATTGTTCTTTGTCTTATCTTCTCCATCAGAAGTAAATTGGTGATGATCTCTGGTTATTAGTGAACGCCCTTATTCAATATATTCTGCAGAGTCAATTCATTACTACCACATCCAACTTGTGCTAACCATCATCATAAGTTAAGGAATACGAATACAATTTCTCTCTTTTTGTATATAAGAAAGCTATTTCTTTAAACGTGCTGGTTGTTTTGTTTTTTAGTTTTGATAAATTCGAATGAATTTTGAGAAGCAACACAGATTAAAATCTTTTTCAGTTTTTTTTTTGCATAAAAAGTCTTTACATTGAAAGACATAAGTTGAAAATTGGAAAGAATAAATTAAATTGACCATTCGTCATTCTACACTTGAATAGATGAGCTTCACTTGTTCATCTGTTCCTACGCAAATTTCGAAATTTAAAACGTAAATTCCTCGACTGAAACCATAACAATGTGGTTTTGAAACCTCAATTGTCCTCTCCAGCAGTATTGAAAGGAAAGTGGAAGAATGGAAAGCAACACTTCAAGAATTCAAGTGTCATTCTCAGGAGTTCAACAATAGTCATCTCTTGTAAATGTTTCCGGAGATGAGATGGTGCAACAATAGGACCATTTTCTCACATCAATTGTCAAGATTCAAGAACCTTCTTCATCATCACGGATTACAAGGAATTTCAAGCAGTCAATCAAAAATTAAAACAAAATTCCCTTGTTTTTTTGAACAATGGGGTTCCTATCTGACGTGTAGGACGGAAGAAATTTCAGAACATGTATTATCATTATTAATCGTGAAAAATCTAACACCGAGTTCACAATACTCCAAAAGTTAAGTGATGTAACCTCTGGACCGCCTTTGTTCTTCCTGACTGGCATTCCAATATCCGGCCTTATTAGTGAGCATACCTTGTGATCTTCAAATCTACTTGGATCAAACAGAAAACACGCCTGTTTTGAATTCTTCAAAAAACTCTGCTGGTCTCTAGATGGATGTGGGTCCATTCCATTGCATCCCTGTCGGCTGTCACATTGATTTCCTTCTAATGATAAGGGCAACATAAAAGGCAGGAGGACTTTTGGCAGGAGAAGACAATCAAATCTTCTCCAAAGTGCCAAGTACAGTAAACCGGCTAAAAACCCTTTTGATTCATCAAGATAAATAGTAAAAAATCCTCGTATTTCTGCTTTTTGTTAAATCTTTTCTTAATGGCGCGGCAGAGCCCCACAGATTATTAATGAGTAATCCACCGTTTGGCAATCAGCCCTTCCAAATCGCGTACTTTCCAACACAATTACAAACTCAATCACTATAATTTTAAATGGGAAGAGATGAAGAGAAAGAATAATTTCGGAAAAAAAAGAAGAATCTTATAGCAACATTGTAGAGGATTCAACAAGTCTTGGCAGAATACAAAGAATTCCTTTTCAAACAGAAAAACGTAGCAATTATGGTTTTGGATGTGTCAAATCCGCTTCTTAAACTGTTCCATCATCTTCAGCAATTGACATGCCCCCCAGTAGTTTTCTTTGATAACCAAAACCTCAGTCTTAGAAGTGCCTTGACCATTCCTTTCCCCAGCAGGAATCTTCTCCTTCCTTACAACAACAACTCATTCCCATCTCAAAGTCTCGTCATCGGCGGGTGGATTCTATAAAGGATCATTATTATGAGCTTGATTGACGTTTTGGAACATTTGCGAACATTTTAATTTGAGGTGAATTCCCTTCCCCATTGAAGAATATCGGGAATCATTAGACGCCTCACACCTGCTCTGGCAATTAGAGGCACATTAAAAGCCCTTTTCTGCATAAAATCCTTGCCTTGGAGCCTTTTGATTCGACGCCCGGATAAGGGGACGCCCTTTGATATTCGACAAGACAAGTGAGCTCTCGGTTTTGTATGATAAGAAAGAGAAGGCCGTGGGGTTAAGAGCATGTAAAGATGTGCAGAGTGCGTGGAGATCGAGAGACCGTTGGATGTTAGTGATCAGGAAATCTGGAGGATCAGATCCAAGGGTGTTCAACCCTTGGCACTTTGCGTGTTGGGCTGCGACTACGCCAATTACAAAAATATTTTGTTTTGCGGACACGGTTAATTTAGATTGATCTTCTTACTCCAAAGGCCAGGTACGTAATTAAAATATCGCACGCAATTCACTCTCGTCGGATGCATATTTCCCATATCCGGCCTTTTCCAACACTTTCCTTCCCATAATATTTTGCACATGGAATGATTGTGTATACAGGAATCCGAAATTACTTTTCCATGTCTTTACCTCCTCAGAAACGCATAAAAGACGAGAAATCTCAGAATTTTACGCTGCTGTATATTAGTTCAAAACCATTCTTTGGCAACGTCAAGATTTTGCATGCGAATTTAAACTCGGCAGACGTAAATTTAAATTATACAGGTCTCGAGATCCCGTCTTTGCATGGAGATGGAATTATTTAACTTTTACCTTCGGGTGGATGGCCCACACACACGGGAATTTGAACGAGGTACATTTCCAAATTGTTTGAAAATTACACTACTATGAATTACTGTAGGGAAAGTGAGTCTTGTGTAAACAATTTAGAATCACGGAAGCATTTCATTTACTTTCCTACTGCACATATTGCGTGTTTACTATCTTGTACGGAATGCATCAAATTTTTCGAGTTGTACTTCCTTCTTTGATTTTTACCTGAAAACGTTAAAAAAAAGTCAATTCTTGGTTTGGAGTCCTAAAATCCGAAGCGCATGAGTACTAAGAAGAGTTATAATTAAGCGCAAGGGTTCTGATTGAAATTGTATCCAACAGTTAGCTGGTGAATATGTACAAATGTAGAAGCTCAAAATAATTCCTGCTGGCTTATATGGATCATGCTACTTTTGCATGCATTTAGACTAAGTTCTGAATGAATAATTTGAGTTGATTACTCTTTTCTCCTAAAATCATGAAGTCGTTTATCAGTTGTTTTCCAGCAGAACTTTGAGTGATAACCTCAACCCACGTCTTTTTACCTTCTGCATCTAAATGTAGTACTTTGGAGATAATATGCTTGGATGGATATAGGAATTGCAGGGACTAACAAAATGAGAAAATGTTTCGCGCAGCTTTTTATTCCTTTTGGGTATTTGGACGAAATTAGCTGCAGCTGGAAACTGAAGTTTATCAGTCTCTAGGAACGGCATTGGGCGTATTAAGGGCCCTCGCCAAGCATTCACCATACAGATCCATGTTCAACATGTCCCGAAATCTATATCTGGTAGTTTGTTTCTGGATAACCATCGTTATCCTGGCCGGTGCCGAGACTCCTAAACGCAAGGAGCTCTCCGGGCGAAGCATCTGTTGTAAGAATGGCTGCCTCGAATGCCCCAACGGTAGTTGCTACGAGTGGAGACGATGGTGCGCTCCAACATTTGGCTTTGGAATGGACGTATGTGTCCGTCCCATTGGGTGACCGATAACATCATTTCCACTGTAATTAAGGCTTCCTCACCACCGGGGCCACGTCCCGGAAAATTGAATGTGATCGCGAGACCTCCGTCACATGGCTTTGAGTTTTGAGTTTTTGATTCCCCCTTTAATGGTTTTCATCTATAATAAAATATCAATTCTCTGGTTGGTAGTCCTAAACTCCTAAAGAAGCTGTTAAAAAGAAGAGCTTGAAGACCGAATTCTCCGGTTTTTGCTTTTCGTTTAATGACTCATATTTATTCCGTTAAGAGAACGATTACGGTAGTGCAATTGGCTCTTCTGAAACATTCCGATTTCAATCTTACAAGATTTGAAGAGTCTATTAAAGTTAAGAAGCGTAAAACAGCTTAGCTTTTTTGTGTTGATTTATTAGTGCTACTCAGTTCCATAGAACCAGATTTTAACGTTTCAACAAATCCAAAAGGTTTTTGTCATGTAAGTGGCAATTCACTTCTGATTGAGATGAAAATTCAAAAACCTCGTGAGAAACTTTGTAAGTTTTGTAAAACATTTTGCTCTTGTCTTCTGACAACTTAAATATTATGTCAGAGATCAAGTGTCATGTTATAATCTTGGAATGTGACCATCCTCTGACCTAATCTACTCACCTTTCCATAAAATTTCAACCATAATTTGCATAATGAATTCAGCATGTTATGCTCAGAAAAGTCTCAAATCCAGGATTTACACCGCATTGTCTTTTATAATATAAGTTTACAAAATACAATGTCATTAACCTGCTGGAATCCCTCTCATACAGTCGTTGTTTTTTATTGGGGTGTAATCCATTTATGCCAAGTTCTCAACATGGTTTTCTCTACTTTTCACAAATGTGTTTTTGATGACTTGGAAAAGGGATTGAGTTTCGTTAAATTACAGGGCAAAACCACCAACCAACCGTTTGGCAATAAATATTTTTTGCGACTTTTTGATAATTTCCCCTTAATGTTACATCCTCATTATTTATTACAAATTAATTATACCTTCTTTCCGAAAGTGGAGAATCGAGGGAATGAATTATTCAAAGGCTCAACAGAGCGGAATGGAGTCGAGTCTCCGTCCATCAGGCCAATGTCCAAATTCCCATAAATCTCCAATCCACATGAACACCTTACCTTTGCACCTTCTGACTTAGGCACCTCCTGAACTCTTGCTAACATTAGTCCCTTGTCTCCTGAGAGTCAGGGTGATGAAGATGATGACTCTCGCAAAAATGTTTACAAATTGATGCTTTACGCCAATAGTCATGGAATTCCACTTTTATCACCACACGGTCATTCCCAAACCCGGCTTTTATTACCATCAATCCCATCGCAAAGTACAAGTTACAAAGTAGGAAGGAGGGACTTTTCAGCTTGAAATTAAGCTATTCAAATGCTAAAGACTCCATTTTCAAGTGGTTAGGTTGTCGGAAGTGGGAAACAATGCTAAGCCCGTTCAACTTAGCCGCATCACGTTTCACGTAGCATCGATTTCCTGCGGCTTGGCAGAAAAGTACTGAAGAGGACTACGACACTGATGAAGTACAGGCATTACCATCATAACCTTGGAATTTTAATGTCTTGGAGATAAAAGGGAAGACAAATGTAATTTTAGTCTGAAATCGGTCAAAGAATGATGGAACTTTCTGATCTCTATTGCAAATTCAAAATGAGAAACAATAATGGAACATTTTCTCCGACACACTCAATCTTAAAAGTGGATTCAATTAATTCCACATTTTGGCTCCACACCACCAGAATGCATCGAACGAAAAAATAATGATAATTGACCCATTCGGTTTCGTTGGCCAAATAAGACAATAAATTGCTACAAAATAAAAAATTCCAAACCTTCAATTGGGGACGGAGACGCTCTTCCGAGAAATCTGTTTCGTTTCTTTCCATTCTTCGAGATGTCAAAGTTTCCGAGCCGCTTATTTCGCTAAGGAAGTCAAGGCGGTTATGATAATGAGATTGGGATTTGTTGAGTTCATTTGAAATTGTGCATTCATTGTTAAAATCAATGTAACAGGAAGGGGTATTGTCAAATGTTGATTTCAGAATCCCTTTCAAATTCAATCGATCTCGATTTACACCAATTTTAGTAGCCATCCGAATAGTTTCACCCTCACACTTTTGGACTGAGGCGTCGTCACTTTGCAAAGCCATTGAGTTACATGCTCACAAACGTCACAACACAAAATGGACTCCGAACAATGACAAACATGCTTCTTATACAGTCTAAACTCACTACTGTGACACTTCAGTTAGACTTAATTAGCAGGGTAGTAATGAGTCGGGATAGCATCTTTTGGAGGCGTCTTTGCCGGAGAGCCAGAAATGTGAAATCTTAGGATTGTTGGAATTGAGTCTTCAGGTGTGAATTAATGCTTAACAAGCCGCCGCTCATCAACGTGGGAGAGACCAAGATAACTACTATTGCCACTCGCGTCGCTTCCAACTGAAGACTCAACCCAAGGAAAACGTTAACGATTCCATACACCTGTCAAGTATTGCAGGAAGCCGCAAGGAACAGGGGGGAAGGAGACCCGCGTCCGTCCCAACAATGCTGAGAGGGATGGGAAGCAGAACAATGGGAGTTCCCTCGTAATAAGTTGTAACAATGCACAATGTGGTTCAGTTGTTGGTGTGCGTCTGGCTTCTATTGTTGGCCACTACAAAGTCCGGATTCCAAATTCCGGCGGGCCACTTAAGACAGGAAACGAGGATTAATTAGAGGCTCTTCGCATGAGTCCGAAAGGGGTCAATTGGTCTCTTCCTACTAGACTCTGGCGTTTCCTTGACGAGGTGGATTCATTCCTGTCCTAGTTTCCTGACCTCTTTCCATGACGGGAGCGTGGGCACGATGGAACAATGGAAATATCCTCAAGAACATTCCAACCGGCTGGAGAAGTAAGAGGGCATTGAGTTTCTTGTCTCTTCCGTCTCTCCGCGATCGAATTCCCTGCAAGTTCCCAAGCGTTTTTGCAACGGAAGGTAATGGAGGGACAATAACAGAAATTCATTTTGGAATGGTCCCCATGGGATGAGGAAATCCTTTCCCTGCGTCTCATCTTTTTTTTAGTTTTGCTAACCCAATTCTTGTCGTCTTGGACAACAGGTCGGTATAGGAAACGGACAAAGGAAAGTATGTTTAAACCCCCACGCATTAGTGCGGGAGATTATATAAAGATCACCAAAATGTTTCCCTAATGACAGAAGAAAGATTAAGAAAAACGGAGAAGCATTATTACGTTATTATATTATTATATTACACAGATAAATACTAAAAGAGTCTCTTGAAAACTGACATCAGGATGGCAAGATGCATCGTACAAGATCGCTCGTACAGTTAAAGCAAATCCCACAAAGTACAGTAAAGTTCTTGTTATTTTGTGGTCTCTTCAAGATTTCGCAAAGACAACTGTTTTTAACAGAATCCCATCAGAATCTCTCTCAATTACTCAGGGGAGGTGAAACGGATTGCTTGGCTTTGGTATAATTTATAAGTACTGAACTTGAATTATGTGTGAGGATGAGGACGCGTATTAAGGGGATTTAAGTTATCGGCTTTTAAAATTCAGGTCAGAACTAAGGTGAAGTCGAAAATAAGCATTAGGTGGACGTCGACTACAGTTAGTAGGAATCAGCTTTGGGTCAATGTGCCATCCCTTATAATGAAAAGCTGATTAAAAACTTATTTGAGGAGGACCATAATTTAGCAAGAGTTAAGAACTCCTGTGCCAACCACCACGCCTACTAACGCCATTTGAAAGAGTTCATAATGGAATAGCCGGATTTCGGATGGAAGAGAAAGAAAGACTGATGACGCAGCACGAACGAGAGCAATGAGCAAGTGATTTGACAGATATCGAGGAAATGGTGGTGGAAATATGGTAGCTAGTCTAAATAGCCTAATGTGTGTTTGTTAGTTATCTGTCGGAAACCATGAAGTCAGCACAAAAAAAAGAAAGATCTTCATCGCGACAAGAAACATAAATGGGGTGTTGTTGTTAACGGGATCCTCACAATTCCAAAAGGGTAAGGATGGAGGCCATCCTTACGTATAGTATGCGTTAAACACCGAAGGAAAGATGGGGGCAAATTCATTTTAGTAGATTCCAGCATGCCTGATTCAGTCGTACTTTTGAAACTCTTGTCACCACATCCTGCTTTGTTAAATTTTTTGTTTCACTTGACGCTCTTTTGCGAGGACGATGAAGAGGAGAATTAAAAGCATAATGAAACTTTTTACAAGCATTTAATGTCAATGTGACTTGTACCTCTACTGCTTGCTTTCTCTTCGTGCTCAATTCCTGGTTCGCAAGTAGTAGTGCTTTAAGTCTTTTTGAAATGTATGAATAATAGCGTTTGGATTAAAAAATATATAGAAC
>Ga0194135_10001338_pt1 | contig 14634 bp, 11 predicted proteins | sample LitLau_LLRF_2013_FD_134024 | JGI IMG/M metagenome (GOLD analysis project Ga0194135, IMG submission 134024) | Freshwater sediment microbial communities in response to fracking from North America - Little Laurel Run_MetaG_LLRF_2013 (version 2) | ecosystem: Environmental > Aquatic > Freshwater >...
AGCGCAATGGTTTCGCTGACATTTCCCGTGTTGGTCAGGGTGTGTGCAAACGTCGCCTGATCGCCAGGCGATACGTAGACCGTCAGGTCCGGCACGAGCGCAATGCCTTCGACCGGCGCCACCGCGACCGTGACCGTGTTCGAAGTAATCGTTTCGCTGGCGCCGACACTCGGATCGAAGTAGGTCGCGCTCGCCGTATTGCTGATCACCGAGCCCGCCGCAGGCGTGGCCGCCTGCGCTGCACCGGCCAAGCCTGCGCAGAGGCACAGCAGTGCCGCGGCGCGCGCAAACAAGCGCCTCCGGCTGTGGCCGGAGCGCTTTGTCTCATGCGTTTTCTGCGTCGCCATCATTGGGCTGGTCGTCATGCCGGTTAAAGGGTCTGCCCCCTTCCTCAGCGCTTCCAGGGAAGCACTCAGGAAGAGGGAGGGCGGTTTCCCGCCCTCCCTCGCTGACTTACTGGTTGATGCGAACCGTGAAGGTCAAGGTCGTCGAGGCCGCGGGCGCCAGCGTGCCCACCGTGTTGACGACCGTGCCGCTGCTGCCACTCGGTGGCGCAGTCACAGTGCCGGTCGTTACCACCGCCGCGCAGAGCCCGCCGCAGGTGTTGTAGGTCGTCAGTGCCGGCGTGGCATCCGAAATCACCAGTGCGGTCACCGGCGTTGCACCCACATTGGTTGCCACAACGCGGTAGACGATGCAGGCACCCGGAATGGCGTTGGCGAGCTGGGAGATACCGAATGGCGTCGTCGGCGTCCCGCTGCAAGTCAGGTCCAGCGCCTGCGTCTTCTGCAGTCGGACATTCCCGGTAACGACTGTTGTGACGTCGGTCGCGACGTTGTTGGTCGTGTTGGTCTCACCGGTCACCGTACCGACCGTGAAGGTCGTCGTGTTCGCGGCACCCGGATTTGCACCGGAAGGCACGAATACCTGTACCAGCAGCGGATAGCTGGTACCTGGCGCCAGACCGGCGCCTGGTACGAGCGCGTCGATATCCGAAATATTGGTGACAACGGGGTCGGTCGAATCGATCTGACCGTTACCGTTGGCGTCGTAATAGACGACCGAGGTCCAGCCCGGCTGCGAGTTGGTCGTCGTCAGCGGCGAGGACGTTTCCGCCACGTTGCTGTTGATGGTCAGGGTGTGCGTGTACAGCACCGCCCCGCCCGGGAAACCCTGGCCTGCATTGTTCGGCGTCAGCGAGAGATCGCGGATCTGGCCGACCACAACGGCATCATTCTTGACGTCGAGCGCCCCGGAAGCCGGCGACACGACGCGGAAGTAGACGCTCGTTCCCGGGGCTGCAATCGGTGCACTGCTGGCCGGTACGGAGACCTGTGCGATGACCTGGACATTGCCGCCCGCCGGAATCGATCCGGTGTTGGTGATCACGCCATTCGCAGTGTTACGGAAGGTCACGGTCCAACCTGCCGGCAGCGCCACAGTCGCAAACGTGCTATCCGTGCTGGCGCCGAGGTTGTAGCTGTCCGGCACTGCGCTGGTATTGCTGACGAACAACGTGAAGCTGGCGGTGCCGCCCGGCGCCACCGTCACGGTCGTGACAGGAGTCGCTTCCGGACCTTGTCCGCTGCCCGGGGCACCTGCGCCCGCCGAATTGTTGGTCAAGTCAACCGTATTGCTGCTGATCGCCGTCAGGCGGTCCGTGGTCGAGTCCGAAACAGTCGGATCGGTCGTGGACGTAGCCGTCTTGGTGACGTTGAACGGTCCCGTACCCGTGGCGCCTGGCGGCAGAACCACGCGCAGGAAAATGCTGGTCGTTGCCCCTGGTGCCAGCGGACCACTGTCAGGAATTCCATCGCGGTTGGTATCGGTCAGTGGCGTGACGCCATCGGCCTGGAGAAGCTGGAACGACGTGCCGGCCGGATAGTTCACATTGGCGAACGTCAGGTTGAACGTGTCCGTCGAATTGCCATTGTTGGTCAGGCGGTTATCGAAGCGAAGGACCGCGCCCTGGGCAACCGGGCCCTGCTGAACGATGTCGTTATTCGCGCCGTCGTTGTCCGTCGTCGACCCGGTGTCGCTCAAAGTCACTGCAACATTCGGCGTGACGCGGAAGTTGACCGTGTTGGTCGTGCTGTTGACGGTGGTGCCGCCGCCGTCCAGATAGCTGAACGTCGCGGTGTTCGGGAGCAGGCCGGCGCGCGCGGTTGGCGCAATCGCGGCCTGGAAGCGAACGAAGCCCGAGACGCCGGGGCCGACGCTGGCGACAGACGCGGTAATCGTGTTGCCAGCTACTGAGTAGTTGATACCGGATTCGTTGCCATCAACGGCATCCGTGAGCGCCGTCGGCGTCGTGACGCTCCAACGGCCCGTGCCCGCGATGTACGTCATGCCCGCCGGCAGTGCGTCGATGATCGCGACGGTGGTCGCGGCCGTGTTGCCGGTATTGGTGTAGGTCAGCGTGATCGTGACCGGCGTCGTACCGGGCGGGCCACTGGTGATGTCTTCAGCCTTGGTGATCGCAATAACGGCGTTGTTCGTGATCGTCACCGTATCGGTGTTGTTGGCCGTCAGCGTGCCGGTGAACTGGCTGGTCGCGGTGATCGTGAGGTTGTCGTTCTGGCCGGCGGTTGCCGTGCTCGGAACCGTCGCAGCAATCACGATGTTGTAGGTCTGGCCGGGCGCGAGGTTCGGCGTGACGGTGATCGGGGTGAAATTGTCCGGGATGCCGTCGCCGTTGGCGTCGGCATAGATCACGATATTGCTGAAGTTGAACGTACCGGTGTTGTTCGTGGTAGCGAGGTTGTAGATGTCGTTCCCGTTTCCGGTATTGGTCACCGTATGCGGGAAGTAAATCGTGGCTCCGGGCGCTGAAGTCTTGGTCTGCGTTGCCTGCAGGTCGATGCCCGCAACCTGCGCGACGATCGTCTCGACCAGATTGGATGTCGTCGTCCGCGTGACGCCGGTGCTGTCAACGAAGCTCGCGGTCGCCTGGTTGCCGATGACGGAGCCAGCACGTGGCGCTGCGAGCGCGATCGCGCCTGCACCCGCAAACATGATGGTGGCGACTGCAAGCCAGCCACGAACGCCGCGCACGGCGGAGTGAATCCCCGAAGTTCCCATCTTTAAACCCCCTTCCCCAACTTCAATCTGGCTTGACGCTCAGAAGCGAGCATCACTCCGTTCAAAGCAGCCTGACTGCGACTACCCCTGGATGTTTTGTCGATTACTTTGACGGCTGTACAGCAGTAACTCGAACGCGATAGCGATACGCCTGCTGCGACCCCGGCTTGAGGGGCTCGCGCACGAGCCATTCGATATTGGTGATTTCCTCGGGCGGAGCCGGTTGCTCGCTGGCCTTACCGTCCGCGCCGCGGATCACGCGCAGCGGCGCACTGACAACCCACGACTTGCCGCCGTCGTAGCTGAATTTCAGGTCGTTTTTGACCGCGCTGATCGCAGTGCCCGGCACGTAGACCGTTCCTTTCGGAATGGGGCCATTGACCGCAAGCTGGGAGGCCGGGTCTTTTCCGGCGTTCTCGTAGATGAGCCGATACTCGATCAGGTCACCCGGCTTGACTTCACCGGCTGCTGCGAAGCTCTCCGTACCGCTTGCATCCGCAGAGACCTGGAGTGCCTCGAGTCGACTGGTAACGCTGGCATCGGCGACCACAGCCCAGGACACACTCGCGAGCGCGAATGCAGCAAGCAGCCGCCAAGCCTGGTTGTGCAATCCCTTCATGCAAACGCCCCAAATTTCGTGACCGGCAATTGCCGATTCTTGGCCGAACAACCTCGACTGATATCGACGTGGTCCGGCTGACTTCCCGTCTCGCACGCAGCTCACCGAAACCCCAGAGGAGCCCGCAGAACTGGTGACGACTTATCCTGAGCGTTGCTGCTTTTATTTGAATGTCTGGGCGGCCGATTCACTTCTCGAGCCTGTTCCAGCACACCGTCAAATTTTTGACGTGCCGCACTTTACTCCGCGTGACCAACCGTTCACAAGGGGTATTTGAACCAATTCAGGAAAATTTCGCGTAGTAAAAACTGATCCTGAAAATTTCTGTGCGAAATTGACAAGAATTATCAATCTCTCGATCAAGACAAAAGTCTTGCCAAATCATTAAGACTGGACGCTTCGATTGACAGACTTATCAACCGATACGTTGGAGTTAATTTTCAATCTTTATCTTTCTATACATAGTGTTATAGATATATTGCGATCTACTGTACGCGGGCGTGGATGGCGGGGCGACAATCAGTAGGCCGGTCATCTCATTCACCACATCCCCCACTTGGACTAGATCGATTGTATGACAGTCTTTTCAGATACTTGCCGGGGATTAACCTCGGGTCGGGAACCACCACACTTCAGGTTATGACGACCTACATTGAAGCGCTATCCGCGCCCGCCGTCCTAGCGGCATTGAAGTCCTGGTTCGGCTTTGACCGTTTCCGGCCTGGGCAAGCGAATGTTGTAGCCGACGCCTTGGCAGGCCGTGACTTGCTTGCGATCATGCCGACCGGCGGGGGCAAATCACTCTGCTTCCAGCTGCCGGCACTGCTTCGCCCTGGCGTGATGATCGTCGTATCGCCGTTGATCGCACTGATGCAGGATCAAGTCCGTCAGCTCCGCGACAATGGCATCGCCGCCGCATTCCTGAATTCCAGCCTCAGCGCGCGGGAATCCGGTGAGACCTCGTCGGCCCTGCTGCGGGGCGAGTACAAGCTCCTGTATCTGGCCCCCGAACGCCTTCTGCTGCCGGATTTCCTGACTGGATTCCTTCCCCGACTGATCGAAGCTCAGGGCCTGTCTGCATTCACGATCGACGAGGCACATTGCGTATCCGAATGGGGGCACGACTTTCGCCCCGAGTACCGGCAGATGCATGTGCTGCGCGATCATTTTCCGCAGGTACCGGTGTTCGCATTTACAGCGACGGCAACCGGCCGTGTACGCGATGACATCGTGCATCAGCTGGGTCTACGCGATCCGGCGCGACACATCGCCAGTTTCAATCGTCCGAACCTGCACTATTCGGTCCGTCCGAAAAACCAGAAGACCTACACCGCGCTGCTGGACCGTGTTCGCAAGCGTCGAGGTGCCGGTATCGTCTACTGCCTGTCGCGCAAGCGCGTCGACGAGCTGGCGGCGCGCCTCGCGGAAGACGGGATCCGCGCCCTGCCGTATCACGCCGGGCTCGATTCCGAAACTCGGCGACGCAATCAGGATGCCTTCATCCGTGATGATGCGCAGGTGATCGTTGCGACGGTCGCATTCGGAATGGGCATCAACAAGCCGGATGTGCGCTGGGTCGTTCATTACGATCTACCCAAGACCATGGAGGGCTATTACCAGGAGGCCGGTCGGGCTGGACGCGATGGCGAATCCGCAGACTGCCTGCTTTACTTCGGGGTCGGCGACATTCGTACCGCCGAATTTCTAATCGCGCAGAAAGTAGATCCCGGCACTGGCGTTCCGATGGAGGCCGAGCAACGGACCGCCAAACAGCAGTTGCGCAAGGTGCTTGATTACGCCGAGTCAAGCGAGTGCCGACGGGCAATCCAGCTGCGCTACTTCGGCGAACGCTTTAATCCACCCTGCGGCGCCTGCGACAACTGCCTCGATCCCAAGCCGGTTGAAGACTGGACGCATGAGGCGCGGCAATTCCTCTCGGCCATTGCGCGGCTTGCGCAGCGCGGCGAACGGTTCGGCACCGCGTACATCATCGACGTGCTCCGCGGTGCGGAAACGCAGAAGCTCATCGACCGCGGCCACCAGGCGCTCAGCGTTTACGGGATCGGCCGTGACAAGGCCCAGGACGAGTGGCGACAGCTTGCACGCTCTCTTCTGCATCTTGGCCTTGTCGAGGAAACCGGGGACAGCTACCCGGTGCTCCGACTCAACGAAAGCAGTCGCGCGGTTCTGAAATCCGAACGTCCGGTGCTGATCGCAGCGGCGCCGAAGCGGGAAATCGCGCGACGTCGCAAAGGTTTCGCCGAAAGCAGTTCCGATGTCCCGCTCCCCGACGCCGAGGCGCTGTTCGAATCGCTGCGCAATCTGCGCAAGACGCTGGCAGACCGGCAGGGCGTTCCGCCTTATGTCGTGTTCAACGACGCGAGTATTCGGCAGATGGCCGAGCGTCAGCCCGTCACAAGCGCTGCGTTCATGGAGATTTCCGGTGTGGGCGGTCGCAAGCTCGCGCAATACGGGGCCGCGTTCACGACCGCCATCCGGGAATTCCGGCAAGCCCGCGGACTGTCTCGCGACGATCAGGCCGCCGAGCACGAGTCGGCATTCGAATCCAGCGAGCGCGTCCAGACGACGGAAGGCTTGTCGGAAACCGCGCGCCGAAGCTTAGTGTTGTATCAGCGCGGCAGCAGTCCCGAGCAAATTGCCGCAGCGCGTGATCTCGACCTCACGACCATCTCCGCGCACCTTGAAGCGGCCCTCGCCAATAACGAGCTATCCGAGATCGAGCGGCTGATCCCGGCCCCACGCTTTGAGGCCTTGAACAATGCCCTCGAGCTGCACGGCGATCTACGCCTCAAACCCGCGTGGGAAATGCTTGGCGGACATTACAGCTACGCCGAGTTACGACTGGTGCGCGGCTGGCGTCACGGCAAACGAATCAAGTCCATCTCCGCGAAGTAGCAGGCAACGAGCAAATCGAAACGCCTTGCCGCAAGGCGCAGTGCGTTGCCGGATTCGAGAACCTCACCGTAGACCCGGCGGTTCGCTGCAGCGGCCGTCCGCGCACAAAGTCCATGTGGCGACTTTGCGGAAAGTCCGCGCTCCGAGCCGCTCCCGGCTTGCTACGGCCCTTGACAGTCGATTTGCCGCTGCTATGATGCGATGCAGCATTTGTTGCAACGCAACATTGCTCACGCCGTCTCAATCAAGGAGTCCATGAAATGAATCTGCAAAGCGTTGTTGAAGATGTAAAGGTCCGCGTCGAGACGATTTCGACCACTGGCCAGAAGGTTGCCGAAATTTCGCTCGACAGCCTGAAGCAGGCTGGCGACATCGTGGTCGAGACGTTCCAGACGCTCGTCACTGACAACACAGCGGCTGCCAAGGAAATTTATTCCGCAGCACTGACGAGCTTTGAGAAAGCAAAGACCGACGGCCTGAAGGCCGTGGCCGCTGCTCCGATCAGCTATCTGCCGACGACGGACCTCGTCGTTGCGCCGTTCAACCACACGGTCACCGTTTTCAGCAAGTCCGGCGACGAGCTTTACAAGGTCGTCAAGACCGGTTTCAGCACGATCCAGGCTCAGCTCTCGGGCAAGCCGGTGACGATCGAAAAGGCCGTGAAGTCGGTCAAGGCTGGCGCCAAGAAGGCAACCGCGACCGTGAAGAAGGCTGCCGCAAAGGTCACCAAGTAAGCGCCACTGCTTGCTGATTCACTGAGCCTTTGGGAAAGCGGGGAGCCATGCGATGAAACACTCGCACGGCTCCTGGTTTTTGATAGGAGGCTGAGTCAATGAGGCTGAAGAAGTTGTCTTCAAGATTTGCAAACACGAGTGCCGGGATGAGGATTGATCGCGCCATTGATGGCCTTGGCCAGTTGGCGGCTCACGAAGCGCAGTCGCTAGATCGTCATGCGCTCGCATTGCGGGAACGTCTGAGCGTTGCCAGAAAGGCACGCGGCGTGGGCGAATTGCTGCGTGATCAGCTAGACTTGATACCAGCGACCACGATGCGTTTCGCGCATGACCACCGGGTTCGCCGCAAGCTGTGGAGCGACTTGGGCAAGGCAGTATCGGGACGCAATCCCAGCGACGCGAGCTGAACAGCGGCTCCGTCAGTGTTTCGCAGGCGTCTCGGGCAAGACCGCAACCGTCGCCTTCGCTTTACGCGCTGCTGCACGACGCGGCTTCGGAGCAACCCCCGCCAGCTTTTTTCTGGCCGATTTGGTCACCGCCACTTTTTTTGCTGGCTTGGCTACGACATTCACACCGGTTGATGCCGTGGCCTTGGCGGCCGAAACGATCTTTCGCCAGGCAGAGCTGTCGCGCAGAGACTGCAGGTTCTCCTTGACGAAACTCGCAGGATCAAAATTCTCGCTCGCAGAACCGATCTTCTCGCGCAGGAAGTTCACCAGATCTTCCTGAAGCCCAGCGACATCCGGCAAGCCGAGAAAGCGACGCAATTCTTCCGGCTTCACATCGATTTCTATCTTGATCTGCATGTCAGAAAACTCCGGTCAGCCCACGAACAGCGCGACCACGCAGCCCAATGCGCCCAGCCAGGCGACGCTGCGCAGTGTTGCAAGATTGGCGAGGTAAAACACGCCGTAGATCACGCGGAGCGCGATGAAGGACAGGGCCAGCAGATCCAGGCGCCCCTGTGGTACGTGGTTCAGATGCGCAATGATCACGCCTGCGGCGAAGGGCGGAAACGCTTCGAAGCCATTGAGCTGCGCCCAATGCGCACGCTTGCGGAAGCCCTCGGCCTTTTCGAGATATTCACGTGGATTAGCGTTATCGAAGTCGCGCCCTCCGTGACCGAACTTGGCGATGCCCGTGAAGACAATCGGCAGGTAGGCAGCAATCAGCACGCACCAGTAGGCGGTGGTCATATTAGATTCCCGTCAGAAGCCGTTGGGCTTCGCGGTACGTACGAGCAGTGCGCTCGACAACCGCGGCCGGCAGGTCCGGGCCCGGCGCGGTCTTGTTCCAGTCCAGCGTCTCAAGGTAGTCGCGCACGTACTGCTTGTCGAAGCTCGGTGGACTGATGCCGGGACGATACGCGTCAGCCGGCCAGAAACGCGAGGAATCCGGGGTCAACACTTCGTCGATCAGGTGCAGTGTGCCGGCATCGTCGATGCCGAACTCGAACTTGGTATCGGCAATCAGGATGCCGCGCGTGGCAGCAAATTCGGACGCTTCGCGATACAGCCGCAGCGTGATTTCCCGAACCTGTTTCGCAAGGTCTGCGCCGATCAGTCGTTCGGTTTCGGCGTAGGAGATGTTGGCATCATGCTCGCCTTTCGGCGCCTTGAACGCAGGGGTAAAGATCGCTTCCGGCAGCTTGCCGGCCAGCGGAAGTCCTGCCGGCAGCGGGATGCGGCAGACCGCGCCAGTCGCCAGATAATCCTTCCAGCCCGAGCCAATCAGATAACCCCGCGCCACGGCTTCAACCGGCAGCGCCTTGAGCTTTCTCGCCACCACGGCGCGGCCGGCGCACTGCGCCAGTTCGTCCGCAGTGAGCCATCGCGCCAGATCGATGGCAGCATCGAGATGATTGGGGATCAGGCTCGCGAAGCGGGCCATCCAGAACGCTGTCAATGCGTTCAGCACGGCACCCTTTCCAGGAATGGGCTGCGGCAGGATGACGTCGAACGCGGACAATCGGTCACTGGTCACGATCAGCAGATGGCTTTCACCGAGCGCGAACAAGTCGCGTACCTTGCCGCTGTGCAGCTTCGGCAGGCTGGTAATCCGGGCTTCGTGCAAAGCAGTGGTCATCGAGGTCCCTCAACCAAGCAGGTAGCGACCGCCGCTGGCCACGGCCACCACGACCAGCCCCAGCGCAAGATTGATTGCAACGAAGGTTCGGATCTGGCCGACACGCCGCGCCGCATCTTCGACGTTCCCCGCGGTCACCGCCATTTTCAACCGACGCAACGGGCCGAAATGCACATGCAGTGCCAGCAGCATCATCAGAATGCCGAGGCCCAGCATGATGTGCACATGCAGGCCCGCCATCTTCATGCCGCCGAGCGTGTGGATCATGTGCAAACCGGTCGCAAGCAGCAGCGGAATCGCCACCAGCACATAGGCGAAAAAGCGATTCAACACCATCGCCCAGAGCGCGGTGCGCGCCTTGGCATCGAGCCCTCCGACGGAAGGCCGCAGGCAGACATACGCGAAGAACATGCCGCCGACCCAGATCGTGGCGAACAAGGTGTGCAGCGAGAGTGCGAGGCCCATGAGATCTTCTGGTGGAGTGAGGCGAACAGGCGCGGGCCGCCACTCTATGCAAGCCGGGCGCCGGGCGCAAAAAAACCGCCGGACATGCGTCCGGCGGCTCGGGCTTGCCAGGCCGACCAATCGATCACGCCAGGTCGAAGCGGTCCAGGTTCATCACCTTGTTCCAGGCAGCCACGAAGTCGCGCACGAAGCTCTGCTGCGAATCACTGCAGGCATAGACTTCCGCGAGCGCCCGGAGCTGCGAGTTAGAACCAAAGACGAGATCGACCACGGTGCCCGTCCACTTGATCTCGCCGGTTGCGCGATCGCGGCCTTCCATGACGCCTTCGGAGCCTGCGGACTTCTGCCACTTCGTCCCCATATCCAGCAGGTTGACGAAGAAATCATTGGTCAGCGTTTCAGGGCGCTTCGTGAAGACGCCGTGTGCGGCCTTTCCGACGTTGATGTTCAGGACGCGCAGACCCCCGATCAGCACCGTCATCTCGGGTGCAGTCAGCGTGAGGAGGTTTGCACGATCCAGCAGCAGTTCCGCTGCCGATGCCGTGTGGCCCTTCGCGAGGTAATTGCGGAAACCGTCGGCCTTCAGCTCCAGCGGGACGAACGTGTCCGCATCGGTCTGTGCCTGTGACGCATCCGTGCGTCCCGGCGAGAACGGAACGATCACGTCGACACCCGCTTTCTTCGCCGCAGCTTCGACGGCAGCACAGCCACCAAGCACGATCAAGTCGGCGAGCGAAACCTTCTTTCCGCCAGACTGCGTGCCGTTGAAGTCCTTTTGAATCGCTTCCAGCTTCTGCAGCACCGTGGCCAGTTCAGCGGGCTGGTTTACTTCCCAGTCCTTCTGCGGCGCGAGGCGAATGCGCGCGCCATTGGCGCCGCCGCGCTTGTCGCTCCCGCGGAACGTCGCCGCCGACGCCCACGCCGTAGTCACCAGCTGAGCGATCGAGAGTCCCGACGCCATGATCTTTGCCTTCAGCGCTGCAATGTCGTGGGCATCGACCAGCGGATGGTCAACAGCCGGAACCGGGTCCTGCCAGATCAGCTCTTCCTTCGGCACCAGCGGTCCCAGATAACGCGAGACAGGACCCATGTCGCGATGCGTCAGCTTGTACCAGGCCCGCGCGAATGCATCGGCGAGTTCCTGCGGATTCGCCATGAAGCGGCGCGATATTTTCTCGTACGCCGGGTCCATGCGCATCGCCATGTCCGCGGTCGACATCATCGGCGCGTGGCGCTTGCTCGGGTCATGGGCATCCGGCACGGTACCAGCGCCTGCGTCGCCCTTCGGCTTCCACTGGTGCGCGCCGGCCGGGCTCTTGGTCAGCTCCCACTCGTACCCGAACAGGGTCTCGAAATAGCTGTTGTCCCACTGGATCGGGGTCGGGGTCCAAGCACCTTCCAGACCGCTGGTAATGGTGTCGACACCCTTGCCGGTCCCGAAGCTATTAATCCAGCCGAAGCCCTGATCCTCGATCCCCGCCCCTTCCGGCTCGGCACCAACGTACTTGCCCGGGTCGGCGGCGCCGTGGGTCTTGCCGAAGGTGTGACCGCCCGCGGTGAGGGCCACTGTCTCCTCGTCATTCATCGCCATGCGCGCGAAGGTCTCGCGGATATCCCGCGCCGAGCCCAGCGGATCTGGCTTGCCGTCCGGCCCTTCCGGGTTTACGTAGATCAGCCCCATCTGCACAGCACCCAGCGGATTTTCCAAATTGCGGTCACCGGAATAACGGCTGTTCGCCTTGTCGCTGGTTGCCAGCCACTCGGTCTCGGGGCCCCAGTAAATTTCTTCCGGTTCCCAAACATCGGCGCGCCCACCAGCGAAGCCGAAGGTCTTGAATCCCATCGAGTCCAGCGCGACGTTACCTGCGAGAATCATCAGATCCGCCCAGGACAGTTTGCTGCCGTACTTTTGCTTGATCGGCCACAGCAGGCGGCGCGCCTTGTCGAGATTGCCGTTATCCGGCCAGCTGTTGAGCGGCGCAAAACGCTGTGTTCCCGAGCCCGCGCCACCGCGGCCGCCGGCGATTCGGTAAGTACCGGCGCTGTGCCAGGCCATGCGGATGAAGAAGGGTCCGTAATGGCCGTAGTCAGCGGGCCACCAGTCCTGCGAATCGGTCATCAATGCATGCAGGTCCTTGACCACTGCATGCAGATCCAGGGTCTTGAACGCTTCGGCGTAGTTGAACGACTCGCCCATGGGATTGGTCAGCGGGGAGTGCTGATTCAGGATCTTCAGATTCAGCTGCTTGGGCCACCAATCGGAATTGGTCCTGGCTCCTGCCACGGCATAGTTGTGCGCGCCACCCGACATCGGGCACTTGGCGTCACTGCTCATCATTTTCGTTTCAACGGTCATCGTTCACTCCTTACGTTGTTTGCAAAATTCGGCTCAAGCCAATCCAAATCCCGGACCCGCACATCCATTGATCCAACCACCCCCACTCCGCAACCACCGGCGCCTGCTGACGACGGCTCGAAGCTTCGAACTGACAGTGCTACGCATTTCGGCTCAACCTCGGGACTGCGCTCTGCTGCACTGAGCTGACGCGACTCATCGTCTTCCGCATGTTTCCTGTCCTCCCATCGATTGAACCACTCAGCCACTGATTTGTTCGACGGTGCGGCTCACTTTACGGTCTGGAAACTAACTTGCTGAGCCGGATTCTGGTGGGTCCCAAGCAATTGGTACAGACAATCCTTTTTATTTTTTTGATGCTTCTTAGCTATACATATCGATGGCGCTGACGGCACACTTTCCACCCGGGCCCCGCAGAATTTGATTTCGAATCTGCTAGATTCCACCGACTTTTATCGGTCCTCCTTGTCATTTTCGAGATGCCCTTCGCGCCATGAGCCTGAGCCCGCTGCCCGCCGTCATCGCCCCGAGCATCCTGTCCGCCGATTTCGCGCGTCTCGGTGAAGATACAGCCAGGGTTCTTGCGTCCGGAGCCGACTGGGTGCATTTCGACGTCATGGACAATCACTACGTCCCGAATCTGACCATCGGGCCAATGGTGTGCGAAGCCCTGCGAAAGTACGGTGTTACCGCTCCGATCGACGTGCACCTCATGGTCGAGCCCGTCGATGCCCTGGCGCAATTGTTCGCGAAGGCAGGCGCTACCTCGATCACGTTTCATCCGGAAGCCACCCGACATATCGACCGCAGCCTGCAGGCGATCCGGGATGCCGGCTGCAAGACCGGTCTGGTGTTCAACCCGGCAACGCCGCTGGACTACCTGCGTTACGTCATGGACAAGATCGACATCGTGCTCCTGATGTCGGTCAACCCAGGCTTTGGCGGTCAGAGCTTTCTGCCGAGCGCGCTGGACAAGCTGCGTGAAGCCCGCCGTCTCATCGACGCGCATCGCGCCGAGACCGGCCGCGAGATTCGCCTCGAAATCGATGGTGGCGTCAAGGTCGACAACATCCGCTCGATCGCTGCTGCAGGCGCCGATGCCTTCGTCGCCGGCTCGGCCATTTTCAGCACCAAGGACTACGCTTCGACGATCTCGGCCATGCGCGCCGAAATTGCCAAGGCCTGAGAGTACGAGTGCAGAGCAAGCAATGACCCGCGCGAATGGAATGGGAACGATCTGCCGTTGGCGAGGGTGATCCCTCACCGTCGGTAACGCTGCAACCGCAGTCAACGATTTTCCATTTCCCGATTTCTCATTGCTCATGTCCCACCACACGCACATCGCGCTGACGCGCGAGCTTCCCGGCGACCTCGACACACCCGTCGGCACCTTCCTCAAACTCGGCAATCGGCCCTACACCTATCTGCTCGAATCGATGCATGGGGGCGAGCGCTGGGGCCGCTATTCGTTCATCGGACTGCCGGCACGCGAAATCGTCCGCATCAAGGGCCGGCAGATCACGGTGACAATCGACAGCGTCGTCGCCGCGCAGGTCGAAGCCTCGGATCCCATCGTCTGGCTGCGTGAACACGCCGCGAAGATCCGCGTTGCGCCGAATGACGCGCTGCCGAGATTTTCCGGTGGCTTCGTCGGCTACTTCGGCTATGACTGCGTACGCCTCTTTGAGCCGCGACTGAAGGCGGTCAAGCCCGATCCGATCGGCACGCCGGACGTCCTGCTGATGCGCTCCGATGAACTCGTGGTGTTCGATGCACTGCGCGCCACCATCACGCTGGTCGTCCATGCGGATGCTTCTTCGTCGGCTGATCTCGCGCGTGCCGAACGCCGCCTTGACGAGCTTGAATCGCTGCTGGCTCAGCCCGTGCCGCAAGTCGCTATGGCGTCGATGCCGTCCACGGCATTTACCTCCGGGTTTGGCGAAGCGGCTTTCAAGTCGGCCGTGCTGAAAATCAAGGACTACATCGCGGCTGGCGACGTCATGCAGGTGGTGCCGTCGCAGCGCATGAGCGCGCCCTTCAGCGCGCCGCCAGTGGCCTTGTATCGCGCCCTGCGGCGGCTGAATCCTTCGCCGTACCTGTACTGCCTGAACCTCGACGATCACCACGTCGTTGGCTCCTCGCCGGAGATTCTCGTCCGTGCCGAAAACGGCGAAGTGACGGTGAGGCCGATTGCCGGCACACGTCCGCGCGGCAAGACCGCCGAAGCGGATCAGATGCATGAAACAGAGCTGCTTGCCGATCCCAAGGAAATCGCCGAGCACCTGATGCTGATCGACCTCGGTCGCAACGACACCGGGCGCGTCTCCGAGATCGGTTCGGTGAAGCTCACCGAGAAGATGGTGATCGAGCGTTATTCC
>Ga0194135_10001339_pt1 | contig 14630 bp, 8 predicted proteins | sample LitLau_LLRF_2013_FD_134024 | JGI IMG/M metagenome (GOLD analysis project Ga0194135, IMG submission 134024) | Freshwater sediment microbial communities in response to fracking from North America - Little Laurel Run_MetaG_LLRF_2013 (version 2) | ecosystem: Environmental > Aquatic > Freshwater >...
GTACTACTAATCTAAATCTAATCAATCAACAGCTACACCTGCACCTCCATGTATAGAAAGTCAATCAACTAATACACAGGTGTCGTCTACAAGGTATTCAGGGTAATTTGAGATTGGAACCAGTGCCTTCCAACAATAAAACGAATACTGTGTAGCTATTCACATATTTGCTTGTGACATATTATCAGAAATAATTATAATTAAATTCATCAGTGACCTCAGTCCAATAACTCTCCTTTCAACTGATTTGTAGATAAGATTTAAGCAAATCTGTCCATGATTGAATTTATAATGTACATTATATCGCAATTCACAAGTGAAAATAGCCGGTGAATGGGTTCACACCTCGAAAATTCCCGTATATGGTAAAATCATCCTATGATCATTATACTTATCTCAATGTGCAATGAGCATGGAACAAGACACTAATTATAATTACATACTGTACTGCGTACTTACATAATAATGAGATAATGTAATTCAGTAGTTATCAGGAATGAGATAGCAATCATAAATATGAAACATGCCTCACATACGCGATCATAATAATCAACTGACAATAAAATTACCTAGCGAAAGGCCATTGGGATCGGAACAGTAGAGAAGAATCAGAGAGAGAAGGCTTCGCACTTTGTAAATGCTCCTCGCTCAGCTCCCAAATGTGTCAATCAGCTTATCATGACAAGTCTATTGTGATAAGATGGTATATGTATAACTTCACCCAAACCACAGAAATTCAAAGTTGCTTTTTGAGTAGAAAAAATGTGTTATACGTAAACTCTTTTATAATTTAGAATAATTTAGATAACACAATTGAAGCAGCGTTTGTTACACAATTAATTACGTCCTCGGGGTAATGCTGGATAACTTGTTTTTTTATCGCTCTCTCTCTTTCAACCTTCTTATCATTTGTTTTCAGAGTTGGTATGATGTAATCAATTAGTTTCTAGACTTCAACTCTCTTTTAACTCTTTAGACTAAATGAGAGTTTTAGGAGAGATTAATAAGGAAGAAGAAAGCAGTATTTTCACTGAAAGAAAGTTGTCTCAATGTTCCCTGTGAAAGATTTTATTTCTCCGGGCCGGAACCAACTCACTCTACTTCAACTGACTGACTGAAGTGAGAAAGAGTTGGCTCTACAGATTTTGGGGTGTGTAGAGAGTGTAGAAGAGTCATAGTAGTAGTACAGTCTCTCTCCTAGTTTAACGTTGGTTACTGCTGCTGGTAAGTTGTTGGCTCCCCTTGCTTGTTTTTTCACCTTAGATGTTAGAGTTATTAGAGTAGCATTACTAGCAGAAGCAGCAAAACACGAAGAGACTAGTCGCCTTCTTGGGTAAGTTGATTGACTAAGCTAAACAGAATACAGATATACCTCTAGTCACTGTGTACTACATCATGATGAGAAGGTAGTTCTGGCAGTTTATTTCAATACAATAGCTCTGTGTTGTGTTTCATCAAAGATGAGAACAAATAAATATAAATATATTCTGGGAGAAAGAAAAAACTTGCTGTGAAGTGAATAAAACACAAGCAACTGTGTGTTAAGTTGCACCCTTTCAATGAGGAGACTCGACTTATCATCGTGTAATGTTTTCAATGTTATGATCACCCCTTCTTGTTTTATGAGTTGGGTTGGTATTATTCTTCTTCTTTTACTTAAACTTGCCTAGTTTTCACTTTAATATGTGTGTAGGTATATACTTCATACGAGTCTTTTCCCAGTGGGAGATGAATATAAAGGTGGCGATGATTGCTTAAAGTGGTTTCTCCTTTAAGTTCTCTCTTGAATGAGTTAAGGTGATTTGTCCTGTTTATTCTTTACATATTTCTTTCTGGCACAGTTCCACTTATTTATTGCAAATATTTTTTTATTCAGTTTTTATCACCTTCGCGTCTCGGGATACTTATGCTTACTCCTGACGCGATTGAATATTAATTATCATTTACTGAAGTTGTAGGAACGATTGTTTGTTCGTTTGTCAAGTGACAAATCGATCGTCAATACTATAGTAGTAATCTTACTACCTTGGGATAAATATTTTGTAGATTTCATTATTATGTAAAAATGGTACACAGATTAGTTTAATGTGAAACAATTAGTGATGATCATTATCGAAATGACAGTAATTTCTCCAATTTTCTTGTAATTTAAGAGATAAACGGGAATTCGAAGCATTTACTTGAATTATTTTTCACTTGCAGTTTATCCTTAGCTTAAAAAAACATCATCACGGATCGCTCACTGCAAGCTCTATAACCTTATTAGAAGAAACCAATTTATTTGTACTTTACACTTATCTCCTCGCTTAATTAACGAGGTATGAAAATTAATATTGCGACAGCAATCATAATATTTCGCCATCCGAATGCCAATCGTTCTTTTACTTCTGCTTTAGCTCCAGGGCTTGAAATAATTTATTTCTTATTATTTGCCGATCATTCTACATAAGCAACTTGAAGTCCCCTTTTCATTCTTCCGACTCGACCTGCACTTCAGCAGGCTTCGGTAGCAAACAAACTCGACTCCCGAAGGGTTGAAATGACAGGAGAACTTACCCCACCGTAGTATTTATGAAAATTAAAGGAGTAATAATAATAACCCGGTGTAAGGTATCAAATTGTGCCATGACATATTAAAGACCGAGTTTTTGTTTGACCAGTCGATGGGTGACTATCAATATCAATACACATCGCAATAAAGTCCTGCATAAATATATAACTACACGAACACACCATAATATTTTATTTTATAAATGAGACGTTTAGTTGATGGCAACTTTGGATAGAGTTTTAAGGTAATGTGAAAGTATTTCTCACTTCTAAGGTATATCATCGAGTGGATCGCTTAATCCTCATGAACATTATGAATTCCACACTCGCTTCACAATCCCAAGTTTAAGCGAGGACAGGGTTGGGAGGAAAGCTTATAGCGAGTCTCCGGAGTTAACGAAATTCGGAGCGAAATGTACCAACCCACATGTATAATTAATCCAGGAGGACATGCTTTTTCCATCAAGACATATTTTAAAAGGTGAGCATTTTATAATAATTATAATGATTCGTTAATACCTTCCTTTTGGTTTTGGAAGTGTGACAGTAAGCTCAGAGCAAACACACACACACACACCACTTCAGCCCGTCTCACTTCATTCATTTAATATGACACATTTTCTTGTCAAACTTATTTAATGTTCACTTTCACACGGCGCTTCTAAATGGTCATGCCCGTGTGTCTCCGACCCAAGGCTGACAACTTAAATGCTTTACATGATTCATGCATTTCCAGTGGAGAATCTGAAATGAGTATTATTGTGAAGGTACGTAGATATAGAATTAAATTATATAATATGCAGGCAAAAATTTCACAGTAGATTTGTAAATAAGTTGGCTAAAGCATCAGCAGTTCAGCAGAATAATAAAGTCACGAAGAATTGAAAAGTTCGGGGCGTATAAAATATATGAGTTGAAATCAACCCCTTGATTGTTATTACCCAATCCGTCGTTTGAAAGCCAAAAAGTCTTGCTTAAGAGTAAATAAAAGCAATAAAAAGTGTTTTCATGAGTTCTAATCAAAAGATATACATGTCATGTCTCAAACTAGTTAGATACTTAATTATTACACATCAACAAAAATAACGCATGAATTCATTAATGATCTATCACAGCCTGGTGGATTAATACTTTTCTGATCCCCTCGTTCTATTACTACTACTATTAAAGTTCAAGAGAAGTAGCGGTGATGAAGGTAGTAAAGATAATATTGAAAGGTTTACGTTCAGACCCAAAATAAATTCAAAGACAGTGGGGACTGCGATATAGGATTTCGTTAGAGGTGGAAAAGGCGGAGCTGTTAATCATGGTTTGATAGATTAGTCGTGGAAAGAGAGAGAGAAGAAGAAGAGAATCCCATTATCATAATTACAGATAAGATAGTAGCCTCTTTCTAATTACCATACATGAATATTCAATACACGAGACAGAATCCCGGGGCCGAGTCTTTTCTTCAGTTTCATCCTAAATACTTTTCTCCATTTGAGGAAACGAAAGGTGGAATGATCTGCTTCGAAGCTTTGTTTCAGCATATTTCTTGCTTCATTTTAATATGATTTTGATAAGAGGCTCTGCTACTCCCTGTCCTCGTGCAAAGTGTAAACGAGGCTATATTATATGCTTGAGCTTCAGCTCCGTCCCAAAACAAGTACCCTTAAATCATCTGATTTGCTAAGAGTCAAATTAATGTTAAGGTGGAATATGCAATTAGATTCTTTAAGGGTGGAGAGAGGTTAAAGTTGAAGTAAGAAATGAGTTTACTCACCCAGAAATCTCTTGTAAACAAAGTCATCAATCGGAAAGGAAAGGAGGGAAAGAAGCGAAGACCGTCGGTATGAATATATAGTATTTCTTTGAAAGCGTTATCTTCTCACACTTATTGTCTTGCGTGTAACGATATGTATAAGAAGCCATTCCTTATTATGACTATTCAGTGTAAGGAAATAAGCTAATTTCTTGAATAATGTATGTGCGTCTTAAAGAATGAAAGTTTAATAAAAGGGAAAACTAATGAAAGAGGAGGCAAAATGAGAAAAGATACTTTTTGAGTTGGTGAAAAGTCCAACACGCTCTTCTCTGGTCTTTCCTTCTTCATAAAATAATGTTGTAAGTCTAACTTAAGTGAAGTTTTAATTCAAGTAGTTATAATTTAAAAGCCTACGCTTCTTCTTCTTTCTCGCACATCTTCCAATGAGTCTTTCGAATAACCAAAGTTCGGCTGAAGGTTGGAATGTTGTGTGGCTCAACTTGAACGAAGTTAGTTAAATGGAAAAGACTGAGAAGTGTCTTTATTATTACAACATGGGGTTTGCTTATATATGAGATGATGATGATGGGGACAACTCTACAACCACACATACCGTGTGTTTAGCTAGCATCACAACGGCGTTGTCTGCTCCTTTTCTTCTTCCACCATAGTGTATAAGATGGTTTAATGATATAAAATGCTAATTAAGGAAGAGGGAAAAATTATAGATGGAATTTCCCTACATGGACTAAGGGGAAATGAAAACTCATTATGCAAATGGAGTTCTTTAGAATAATTCTGGGACGTAATTAAGCAGTAATTTTCAGCCACTTTGATGCAAAACTCCACTTCAGTCTGTGCTTCTTTCCTTAAAGTCTTTTCCTATTCTCTCTCTCTCTCTCTCTCTCGTATTATATGCGTCGTCCCTCTAATCCTATCAAATGATATTACTATCAAAGTCAACACTACCAGCGCTACACTGCACGACGTGATGATTATGTCTAGAGGCCGCACGGGGCATAAGATTCACTATATTACACAGCCTATGATACATACGAATCCATAGCTTCAACCAATTTAACCCTTAGTAGCTTGTTAGCAAGCAGTTTCATTGACTCAGGGCTCCCCGTGTCACACTAAAAGAAGATATATTGATTACACTATTGAAACAAGAAATGAAAGAATACGCAATAATAATGGGGCTCAATCTAGATAAGTTTATGTACACACTTTAAAGTAGAAGGTAATTTTTTAAATCAAACATTCCGCACGATATATAGACACACACGTACGTACGGTTCTTTCTTAATTGAAGTCCAATTAAGAGCACATGAGAATATGAGCTCTCTACTAAAAGGGGCTTATTAAGATAAGAATATTTTAAGTCCATTATACACTAAAAACTAGACATTCATCCCATTTGCCTTCATGTGGTGTGTGCTTGTCTTATTAATCATTATTTATTCACGACTGCGTCTGAGGAGCTTTGCGTTTTTTCACTTTAAGATAAGTTTGCTCTAATTTAGATGGTCATTGGATATAATGTGCTCATAAATAGAGAACTATCGTCATCCGTTTATAGCTTAGGAGAAAATAATTTGGGTAATGAATCAGATTACATTTTTAAGGTAAGGTTTAATAGCTACATCAAAATTAGCTTTTATGATGTATCATCTTCAGTTTATTTGTTTTGTAAAATGCGGAGTTGAATAACTCACATAACTCAAACTTCAATTATTATTATTTTATTGCTATTACTCTGGTCCGGGTCGGTTGCTACTATGTAACAGACAACAGACCTCTCCTTTAAGGTCGAATATAGCTTGAATATATAAATATAAACCAAACCTGATGTAATAATATCCTACGTAGAAATTGTGTTTTCGTGTTAGCCTGATTAAATTTATGATTCACACAAACAAAATTGTAAATCTCTTCTGGTAAACAAGAAAAGAATTGTCAGAAAGTTATTCATCAATTTAGCTACTTATAATAATTAAGGTTAACTCGAGAGGACGATAAATAACTCTTATTAAGTGTTCCATCTCCATTAAATAGATTAATATATTGGTAAAAGAAACTTAGAGAGTGTAATTATCTGATACTGAGCATACAATGGTTGAAAACTTCTCCAAGAGATATCACAATCGGGTGATGATATCGTGTCTCCTAATTTAATAAAAGATGTAATGAATCCTCATGAGAGTATATTATGATAGAAGTTTAAGTGAGTCCAATGAAGTTAAGCCAATCACATAAATTATCCCTTGTAATATCTTAATTGGACATAATTGCATCTCCCGAATCATTTCTTGTATAAAGGATCATTGACCACTTTAGCTTTCTTAGAATAATAAAAAAATCTTGAGATTCTCGTGCACACTGTTATTTATCCTTTGGTTGGGAAGAATGAGACAAACAATTTTAAAAATTTCGTCTGGATATAATTTCTTACAATGAGTTTAATGATAAAGTCATGTAGTATGAGATAGTTATTATATATTGTTGACATTTAGTGAGTAAAAACATAAAAAGAACCGACTGTCCGCACTCTGCTGTCGGAGGGTGTGAAAAGGAATTTGATTTTGACAAAGTGAATTAATATCTCATTTTTCCGGAAGTATTCCAAAGCCCCTGAGAGTGAAAAATTTGATATTTTATGCTTGAATGTGATATTCAAATAGGGGAGAAAATAAGTCTGGTGTGAGAATGGAATGGACTGGCCTAAAGGCTTATGCGAAATGGCTCTCGTATCACCAGACGATGATGATAGTCTCCTTATTGATTTGGATTAGGATTGAAGAATAGGGAATTCTCATTTTCTGGACAGTTTCATACCAAATTGAAATCCTAAGCAAGCATACAGGTCCATAGCGTTATCATATGGGTTTATGTAATACTGGACAATTTTCGCAGATCTGTTACCAGTCAAATTCTCCAGGATATCTTACATTTTGCCCAATCTCTAGATGAAAGTACCAATACCCCAAAGAGACCTGGAACATAGTCCAATCTGCATAAAAAGTGGATTCACTGATCCACTACTACTACTCCTGCTACTTTTAGGGAGTCACACTGTGAGATGGTCATTTGTTGAAAGCGATGAAGGAGAAAGTATCGAATATGTACGTAAAAGTCCACTTCCTTGTCCATATCACTGTGAAATAGATTTTGTATTTTAGAATTCATACACATGACAGTATTATGCATTCTATACGACGGAGAAAGACACACTTAGTCTTACAACATTTTTCTCTCGTCCAGCTCTCTCTCTCTTTCTCTCTTCTACGTAATATTGAGTTGAATTCAAGCCCTAAAGGATGGTCAGTTGTACTATTGGACTGTTGGTGATACAGACGTACGTGTGTGTGGTGTGGTGGCTCAAGGCAAAAGAATGATATTAAGAGAATCGGAATAGGAAAAGACCTTATTTCAATACAAAATGGTTTTGAAGATGGGATTGCATTAGAAGTGAGGAGCACACACACCACCCCATACCTCTCTCTCTCTTTCCCCAGTATGGTCCATTTGATTCATGCATGAGAAAATACACATGAGAGTCCTCCTATCATCCTACTAAACTTTCTCCCTATTTTGCGTCTTGTATGCTTTCTCTCCTATTCAGACTTTATTTTAAAGTAGCTTTCAGATCTTGAGCAAGAAGAGTGACACTGCCACCATAAAGAATCTCTCTCAGGGAAAAAAGGAAGGGTGTTGTGTATCGAGTATATATATGTGATATTGTAGAAGGACGACCAGTCAGTCTCCCGAGTGAGCTCAATTGAAAAAGTCATGAATATCCGTTATACTCGGAATGAGATGGTAAATATTGTCCATGATGGGTCTTCTTCTTTGAATAATATCTTTTTTCCGTGGACTGACCATTCAGGCCACCAACCACCATTTCGTATTAGAGTGAAAGTGTATTTTGGACTCGGGCAAGCAATGCAATAGATGGATGTAATAGCATTCTGAAGTTATTCGATTGAAAAAAACGGCCACTCCATTTTTTCATGAATTTAAATGTACACTCTCACACTACATGGACCTCCTTTCCTGTAATGGGATACAGATAAGCACACACCACTAGGCGACACTGAACCAGAGAGAAAAGTCTGTATTCTCCGTATTATATATTTGATAGAATGGACAACACGGGCTCTTCGTATAAAAAATACACTTTGTGTCTCATCGCAGTTGGTCTCAGCTCGGACTTTCCAACGAGCTTATTTCGCAAAATGGATTGTACAAAATGCATGAAGAATAAATATCTTCTCTTGATGTGTACTCTCTCTCGCGTTTCTTTGTCCACTTTGCATAAGAGGAACTAAAGGAAGTATAAACGTTGTTCAAAACTGCAGAATTGACTTTTTATTTTGATGTTTTATCAACCCTTTGTGTGTATAAACTTGATTTTAAGATGAATTCCTTTTTGTATCCCCAAGATTTCCACGTTGTTTGCTTGTTCTTTGTTGGAAGTTTCTTTTTAAGCAATTTAGACAAGAGTACTTCAACAATGATTGCAACAGGAGATATATGAACAGTGTTAGACCACCGCTTAAAACTTCATCTATTTCCTTCTCATGTCTCTTATGACAAAAACTGTACTTTACTGTAAAATATACTACACAATATTAGCAAGGTGAAATTATAGCTTCCAGAAAGTGCCATCATTGTAACAGGGGGGTTGATACTAGAAATAAGCATTCTCTAGCTTGTTACCGATGCTTGACTAGTTTTTTATAGCTTACCAGCCATGTATTGCGTGTTTATTTCATATTACAAGTTTATCTTGTTACCTTCATTTTTAAAATGTGAGTTGCCATTTTTTTGCCAGCTGCATCTCCATTTTCTTGCATCGCGATATATATTAGTTTACGAAACAATAAATGGTTTAAACATTTTTGATTGAGATTGTGTCCCCATATTCGACAGTATGAAGTCTTGAAAGTTGGCCATCTCATCACATTATTCATCTTATGTTAAATTATTTCAAAATTAACATTATATTGTGAAAGAAATTTATAGTTCGGTTAAACAAGCTACGTATTTATGAAAAGGATAAGCTACTTATTGAACCGAAGGGTGAGCAGAGCGATAGATTATACGAATCTCAAAAACCATATGAGGACATCCTGTGTAGAAGCTTGAAGTTAAATATGTTTCTTACTTTTAATACACCATGATATTATTCTACCGACAATTCTCGAGAGACAATAATGAATTTTAAATACAAAATTTAAAATCGATCGAAGGGATGTGTATCGCTAGATAACTGAGCTATATCGGAGTTTGAGACAATTCTTCAGCGTCACCTTCTAAATTATCTAAATAATCTTCTTACCTCGTGCGTGCTATTTCTTTTCGCAGGGAGTCTATAATTTCTCAAGAATAAAATATTTTTATTATCCTCGGAATAAAATTAATTTGCATAGATTTACAATGTGCACTTTACTTCAGATAACAGCTTATGCATTTCGAAACATATAAACTTCACAAAAGCATTTCAAACTTTCAAAAACACACACTCACTCAACAAAAGATTTCATCAGCTGTCAGTTCATAGCAGAATTCCGGGACTTAAACTTATGCGATTTCTTTACCGGAAAACAGTTCAGATGAAGAACTCTCATACACGTCTGGTGTTTAGTGGATTGCCTACTTATTATATCGAAAGACATGGAAAGTTATTGGATGAAACATGTCTGCAGCACGGAGTCTTTTGTAGCCAAAGGTAGTTCGGTAATAGTTGAGAAAGAGGGGAGAACTTAAAGAGGAGGAAGCAATAAGCAATGGAGACAGACGATGAAGGACTATTTATAAGTCTCTCTGGCGAAGTACACAAGAAAGGATTACTTCTATTGATGGATTGAATTGTTTTATTGAGTCTCGTGTATTTCTCTCCTAATACAAAATTCACGAATTGTTCTTTCGTGAAGACAATTTATGAGGAGGTGAAAGGGAAATAAGGCGAAAGAAGGATGAGAATATTTAAGTGTATTCATCCATTGTAGTTAAGGCTCAGAATAAACGCTTGCACGAGGAATGTGGGGCAGCAATAAAATCCTCAATTACTTTGATGTGATGTGATCTCATTGCTTCCTTCGCTGTCTCTCTACTCAATTCTATTTTGCCAGTTAAGTTTATGACACCGAAGAAAACCGGATTCCACTTGAGTCCGTGCAAAATAAATACCTTTTCTCTGTCCTTATATTCTTCCTCTCTTCTTACTTATGTATTTGCAATTGAATTTATTTGGCAAATGTGAGCAGATTACAATGCAATACATTCACTCCCCGTGTATTTGCCAGGAAGGAAGAATGTTTTATGCGCTTTCACTCACTCTCCAACATTTCTACCTTTCTTCTCTCCCTATCGTTTCCCTTATTCCTTCCGCCTTAAGTATTCAGTCCCTGCCATCCGATAGATAGATCTCCTCTTGACTTAATGTCTTCCCACCAAACCCATCTCATTTCTTTGGTCATTTCGACCACTCATTCCTTATGTATTAGATGGAGATCTCTCTTCTTGCGACTCTTGGGCATACAAGTCATCATTTACAAAAGGCACAAGGGAGAGGGAATATATATGGCCAAGCAGGTAATGCGTAATATATCTAACAATAAACTCAAGTACTCTTACACCGGACAACTATAAATATTTTAGCAGGTGTAATTTAAATTTTGTTTTCATGAAAAACTGAAACACCCCGGCCGCTCGGGCTTCGTCTTCACAGTCGACGTGGTGTGTGCTGGGTGTAATAATTATAATTATTTTATTGTGAGTATTTAATTGCAACCCACACAACTCACATGTTCGAGACACAGAAAACAATTTAATAATTACTATTACCGGAATCAGACTGTTCATCATCATATGAAACTACCGTTGATTGCAAATAAACGATAAGCATCTAATAATTGTTCAAATGATAGAGAGACAAGGGTACAGTGCAAAGGTCTGACGGAAACTAATTTGAGAGAACATAAATCATGCACAATACAATCAACATCAATTATTATTTTACATTTGAGACGCCACCACTCACTCCCTGTGTATTGGTTTTACCAAATAATTATACGGGTAATCTAGTATGACGAACCTACTTCTTCGTAAATCATAAGAGTTGATGGGTTTAAAGTTTTCCACGTTAGATATTACTCCAACTCTTTCTCATACTTTACTTTCATTATATAGTAAATATATAGTTAGTATGAGACTTATTATACTCTGTATTGTAAAAAGATGTCGAATAGTGAAAGGCAAAGTAATGAAATGATTGGCTAATAATTATACACACTATCTAAAAGACCCTTTTAATCATTACTCATTAATGAATCGATCTTTAAATTAGTTATTAATCTATTCTCCTGTTGCTAAATTCGTGTTTGATACGTAAACACACAGAACCAAATAATCGTAGCAGGTTTATGTAAACGGCTAATTTCGAATATGGAGCAGGTGATGATGATAGGAAAACTGTTTTTGCTCGTTATGTGACGCTATAGCCTTTAATTAACTGCAGTGGGTTACACTTTAATTTACTTAAATTATGTCTAGGTAGGTAGCGATACATCATTCTCACAACACAACAACTACATTATCATTATGAGTACAAAAAGGTTATAGTACAAAATATATTTGTGAATTCATATTATTACGAGAACCCTTGAATAGAAGAACACAGTATTTAGTATTGTGAATGTGCTTTGTGGAACACAATATTCTGCAGAAAAAACATCAGACATCATGAACTACTTGCAATTTTTCTTCAAATTTTTACAGAAAAAATAACAATACCTTTCATATTATTAGCTCACAGATTCCGAACATAAATCAGACAAAGGATAAATGCTAAAGACCATTAAGCTGAATTTTTAAATAAACTGGAAAGTTCACAGAAAGCATCGATCTTAAAAATCTCCAGCATTGAATCGTATCTGAGATTCCTCTTTGTACAACCAGTCATCTACTTATCAACTGGACTGAAAAATTCGATTTTGTCTGCCACTTCGAATTACCACATGGGATTCATTATAGCAAAGTATAACGCAACAGTTTGTGAATAGGATCAGATGAGCACCACCAACTTTCAACGACGACCGAGGCTTTCAATAAACTCAAAACTGGTCTTCTTCACTTTGGCAGGGTGAGACTGAGAAGAGTAGTCCAAGTCCAGCCTTCCTCACGCAACAATCTGTCCGACAAGGGTGAATTACAAAACATTTCCCACACTGGACTTCACTAACCATCCACTTATATTCTTGATCTTATTATAAAGAAGGATAATACAATTCAATAGCTATCGATTTTTAAATGTCCAGTTAAGTAGTTCCCATTATTCGTGCCAAATAGCTGGAGGCTTTTAACCAGATTTTTACCAACTAATATTTCATCATTTTTTCACATTGCCCTTGTCGAATTTCCATTAAGAAATACACTATAGGTTCTAAAACATCATTGAAGAATAGTTGATGATAGCTTTTAAGTTATATCGTGTCATTTGAAACATGATCCACCAATGGGCTCGATAATAATTCGATCTCTGGTGATAGGGGAACATTATAATACGCGGATAGTTCATTTGAATTCGAACGATATGATGCAAGGCAAGGGTGAAATAGTTTAGAAATCTAATTAATGTGACAAAAAGACGAGGGAGAGGAGATTTTTCGGATGCTGCGTGTACTTAATTTGTGTCGTAGTAAGTTACGATTGAGGTTTAGTTTAGACCCTCTAAAGTCAGGAGAGACTCCTAAAAGACTGATGATTCTGATGATATTACTACTACATATTACGCAGTCGAGTAGTTGAGAAGGTGTACCTATAAGAGCTTGTGGGCAAAAATGTGATAATTCCGATCACGTAAACTCATTAGGAGATGTAATTAGAATTCGAGACAAGTAAAATAATGACCCTGTAATAATGTCGCGTTTAAATTAGCCAGATCACCAAATTACCTTGCTCACCTTAAGTCTTCTCTGCTTTCTTTAGTGCCACGTAGAATTCGAAGAAAGACTGCCACGAAAGAGTCCTCAGGGTGACGGAGAAATGTTTCTTCGAGAGCATTGACAGCTTTAGTGAGTATAATTTGCATCAACTTAATATTCAATGAGCAAGGTCTTCTCTCATAATTCATTATTGGAGAGGTACTAGCGTTCTATCACACAGTTCCCTGCAATCTACGAACATTCTCTACAAAACTTTCTAGCTGCTGGAATAAAGATTCTTCGACACGTGAAACAATACAAAAACATCATATTCAATGGCCATGAAGCCTTGCACAGGTTATGCACAATTTCGTTTCGTGCATATACTATTGACTATATTTGGCTACAATTGATGAGACATCAATAAATGTATGAAGCATTTCATCTGTGTAAACCGATCTAATTTGGCATCACACACCTTTTCATCTTTGTTCTAGGATTGCAGATGGTAGTATAATACTACACGGCCTAGAATCGGTTTTGTATTCGAGTATGCTGGGGAATCTGTGGATTGTGAAAATATCGTACAGTATAAGGATTTCACAGTTTAAATACAAGTTATGACAGTTAAAATTCTTCTGGTTCAGAGAAACCTAAAGCAATGCTTGAAATTATCAATGTGACATCGATGGTTAATTAATTTTATAGAAATATTTACGCTATTTAATGAATCAGGAACACATAAACGGTGAAATCAGAGTTCCGTGATGATGAACCAGTCGAGCTTGGGTTGTGTCCCGTTTGAAGTTATGTGATTTCTGTTTTGCTCATTAAGCCCTGTTGGAAGTCTTCAGTGAAATAACTAACTATGAGTGGTTAGTCACAGAATTGCTGTGAAGTTTTGATTTAGAAATGTTGGTTGTCCAGTATTATTTTTTAGTGAAAGTTATGTATCATACACGCATACGCCTGCTTTTATCAAAGATCAATTAACGCGTGCTCGGGACTAATGACAAAGGAAACTTCAAGTTCAAAGCTTAACCACAACAAAGTGGTTGTTATTTGTAGTGATAATACCCCCAACTTAATTTTCTGCATCAAGTCACAACCAAAGATTCAGAGATGAAGTGTCATTATCAATGCATTCTGACATTATGCAATTCATGATTGGATCATCTTATATTTTATAATATTAATAATAACAATAATAACAAAGATGACAAAGAGTTACAGGGTATCAGACGATCCGTGCACGGTACAAATATTATATTATTATTATACTTCATATTGAAACAAGTTTTGCAATGCATACTATTGATAAAATAACTAATAATAACTGGCAAGCACTACCAGGATATTATAGCTATGTTCTGTTGTTTTACATATTTCATATTTATGTCTTA
>Ga0194135_10001340_pt1 | contig 14619 bp, 7 predicted proteins | sample LitLau_LLRF_2013_FD_134024 | JGI IMG/M metagenome (GOLD analysis project Ga0194135, IMG submission 134024) | Freshwater sediment microbial communities in response to fracking from North America - Little Laurel Run_MetaG_LLRF_2013 (version 2) | ecosystem: Environmental > Aquatic > Freshwater >...
CTCACCTCTAGAGGCTCAACGGCCTTTACCGTCTCACCTCTAGAGGCTCAACGGCCTTTACCGTCTCACCTCTAGAGGCTCAACGGCCTTTACCGTCTCACCTCTAGAGGCTCAACAGCCTTTACAGTACATTCCTACACCTCAAGAGGCTCGACAGCCTTAACCGTAAATTCCTACACCTCAAGATGCCAAACAGCCTTTACCGAGGATGTTTGCACCTGCAGAGGCCAAACAGCCTCTACCGAACTTTGACTTTTAGCTTACTGACGTACAAAGGAACGCACAGACGGACAGACCCAGGAGATTAAGTACTGACACCTCTTTTATACATTCGTTCTTGAACGGTTTATTAAACATTCAAGATTCAAGAGTATGGAATAAATTGAACCGCACAGAATGGTGTTTTGAATGTTGGTTAACAAAGAGGAAGAGGAGTTGGAATTTATCGTGTCAGTTATGACTTATACCAATGGAGACTATATTACCTGAAATTCGACTATCGCTAGTGCATACAAAATTCCACACATAACATTAAAGAATAACTGAAATTATATTCAGTATTAGTATACATTTCATCCGATTCTTATCAAGAAAGCCCATTATTTATCTTATTATTACTTCATGAAAGTTAGTGCAGATACCAATTTGGTTGTCATTGTACTGCACGGGTATTAGTTGTGACGAGGCCATAATTATTGCTCGTGAATATCAACCACGAAGAAGAGACAAGAATGTTGACAGTGATTCCGAATTATATTAAGTGATTGATTATGTTTGATACTTCATTTACTTCAATTGTCGTGTTAGTGTTAGTATGATATGAAAATAGTAGGAAATCAGCCCTGATTATTTGCTCATAATTTATTTAAAGCCATTCATTGGTTTGTGCGGATGAAGGGTAGACTCCTGTTCAAAATGGATACTCAATTGATGTCTCAATGGCTTTGTCTTATCAAAGAAATATTGGATTTCGCAATTGTATGCAAAATTCCACAGATGCATATGGGGGAAGAATGAAGGGCAAGATTTACATGCATACATGCATTCACAAAAAACGAAAAAATTCACCTGAATTGAAGCTTTCATACTAATTTGCATATATAGTTACTACATGTTAATAGTTTGAATATATACACCATTTCCCAATAGCTTCCAATTTTAAATCAACATGAAATTCGTATACTATGTATACTATGTAGTGAATGAAAAAGTCTTCACGCTCTTAGAGTGTTAAAGTTTTAAATTGATTGTAAATTGTAAGATTGATTGAAAATTCAACATAGTCAAACAAACACACTACTCTTTATAGTAAGACGAGATGGCATCATTCCTCGAACAATATTAAGGTTTTTGTGTCTGGAGTGGAGCATGCATTGAATGTTTTCCCTGTTGAATACTCACCACAAACTTTACTAACCATACGGCATCAGGATACAATACTCATATTGATTCGAAGATTCAAGCCTCGGCTGATGAGTCAAAATTGCAATCTTCGAATCTGTTATTACTTTCGATTAATAACCTAACCTAACCTACCCTACCTAACTTGAAAAGGCTGTTGGCCATATCAATGAGCACTAAATAATAATTAAGCCCTACCAACACCAACCACATTAATTAAAACAAAAATAGGTAACCCATTAATTGATATTGAGAACAATTACTGCCATTCAAATACTCTTTTCATTTGACTACATCCCTGAAAAGGTAACCTTGAAGACTTTGTAAAACTGAAGTGTCAGGTTGGCATGAATGCTGGTCGGGTAAGTCTCCATCTAATCTAATTCTATTATGGATAAGATTCCTTGGTGTTGTCCTAGCTTTTAGAACCGATTTGAACGGGAATGTATTGTAGACGGCAATACGCAGTACAGGACATGCAAAATTTGAACTGGGGTAACATGTGAAAAATCGATCTTACTACAGGAGCAATTGATTTTGTGTCTTAATAGTTTCATCTTAATCAAATACAACTTTATTCACTGGTGACAATTTAAATTTAGCCCCGAATTGACCATAATTCAATAAACTTCATTAAAGGGCAACAGATTAATAATAAAAAATAAATGAAACCTTAAAGGAATTTGATTTTCACCTGAGTGTTAGGAAAGTTGTTGATCAAGAAATGGAGTTGAATTTTCTCCGGTCCCGATCTAATTAGCGAACCCACGTCTCACCAACACCAACAACCGCTTACAAGGATTGCACCATCAGTTGTATAGTTGCATTATGCTTGAGAATTATTTAAAACACTAATATAAATCTCGTTGAATTTCACATAAAGTTTTCTGGATGAGATAAAGAACATATCCGCTTAATAATTAGATGCTGGAGTACGTGTTCTGTCTCTATCTCCCATGAGCTGACCTGGCAAATACCTTTTAGTCGACACTGAGTTAAATTCACTCAAGATAATTTTTACAGACCTTGTTTAGAGTGCGTTACTGTTAATTGTGCCTTCAAAAACGACAAGAGGAGGAGTAGATCGACCTGCGTCGTAGGCAAAGTTCAAAGGCCAAAAGTGTATCGACCAAATCATTTGAGAAACTGTAGAAAACTTACATCTGCCTCACTTCATTCTTATTGAGATAAACTACTTCGATTCGTACACTTTAAGGAAGTGTTTGCAATATCGTGACCTCTAAATAGCTTCCAAAGGAGGAAAGTCATAGATCATTTCATTAAAACTGAATGCATCTTCACTTGCAACAAAGAATGCATTACGATTGGAACCAACTTCGTTCAGTAATCCTCACCGTCGTCGTGCTTTGAATACGGATAGAAATTGAGTGAACAAACATTTTGATTCTTCTCGTACATCTTGTACGGTAATACTCGCCCCTGACGCACTTTTTCAAACACGTATACAGGATAACTCAATATCTTATGACTTTAGGACTGCAAATAACACTCAAGTATTTTTCCCCAAATTTTTTATGCGAATTCCAAAAAGACGATGAGACTACAGCTGGCTTCATGCCTACATCATAATGCAATACATAATAATATAAGTTCAGTGGCTCATGTGTCATGTACGCTAATCGTTTCAAATTCCTACCGCAAATACATTCGAGTTCCTCCAAGACTTCGAATTTTCTTTTCATTATCTCCATCAATTCTATCTTTCAGCTGCCCAAAAACTTAAGCTGCAATAATGTAGGCAAAGTGATTGGATTGCTTCCTCAGTTCGAATGAGATGTTTTGTCAAAAGGAGTTCTCAAATGATTCGTGGTACTGTGTGTTATTTACGGTATGCATTCTTTTGAAATAATTGCACATACAGGAATACATCGCTATTAACTATAACACATATGTATTATACACTATTAGCTACATGTATGTGTATGCTTATAACAAGGTAAGATAATGATCGCAGCAGATTTTCGTAACTTCTCTTCAATTCTTAAAGCGATTCTAGGAGCATCGTGAGAAATGTGTTTCAGCTAATACTCAGCTATGTAAACCATAAAGTTAAGTTTAACACTTTAGTGTGCTGTTCTATATACATTATTACAGCATTAACCGATGACATGACCTTGAATCAAAACTAAGGAGGGTTCATTTTAGTCTGTAATGGGAAGGAATAACTGAAACAGTGGAAAATGCCACCAAGAGTAAGGTCACCCGAAAAGTTGTTATTTGAAGAAGTCACCCAAACACTTCCTTGTTCAGTCACCCAAAAGTTAACGCTGTGAAAATGTCAGCCATAAATTGATTTCACTGTGTATTTATTCATTGTGCTTGGCCGCACACTCACTCTCCCTACTCGCTGAGCTAAGTCTCCCATTTATCTCAATCCTTAAAAGTCTCCCGTATTTCTACTCTTCAAAACTACAGGAAAGTTTCTTGCATGATTATTCACCTTAAAGAGCAACGACTTCGAATGTCTCTCAAACTTCGGTTTAGATAGGTGCTACCACAAAATAGCTTCATTGTAGTACAGTAAAATAGTAGGGCAATTTATTATGCGTTGTATTATTTATTTGTGTAATTTTCTTTCCCAATTCGGATTCCAATTTGCCAAACAAAATAACCAATATGCTTCATTAACACAAACAAACTAACCATAGCATAACGTACCACTAAAATAACAAACATCATCATGCTTCAACTGACATACCATTGGTTCAAAACTGTCTACAAATAAAATCAAACCCCTTTAAATTGAAGAAAAGTCTTTCTTGGCAGCTTAAAGTCTCATCTCGAGCATGACTCGGGTGAATATTCTACGCTTACAAGCTAACAACCCATCCGAGTTGATGGTTTTCTCCATATTGTATGTAAAATGACATCATCACTTTAGACAACTACAATTGCTGTAACAATTGTAATAATTATTAATTATTCTAATAAAAATTAGGCTTAACTGTCACTCAAATAATACACACAATTAAGCGTTCTTTAACTTGATTTTACAAATTAATCGTTAGTTATGACTGTAACAGCTTAGCTACCAGCCTTTTAGATTTATGATGCTTTGCTCGATTAAAGTAGCATTTCAAACAAGCAAGACAAAGAGAAGAATTTCAATTTGAATCTGGTATCAGGAAATAAGAGACCTGATAAATATCGCATACATTTTAACTCATGATCAGTCTCAAAATAGACATAAATCTAAAATCTCTTTCAGTCACCCGAAAAGTAACTCTTTGAAACAGATTGGGATTTTCTAATCTCTTCCCACTATCCTGATGCGTGTATTTGCATTCTGACCCAATTTAGTCTGACATTTCCTATAATCCCATTTTTCGAAGTGAATATTTCCCAACATGTATGACATCATGACATGTAACGTAATTAGAATCTCTTCCAAAATTCTGCTTAAGCGAATATCATTTAATTATTGCTTAAGTTTGTGTTTCTTTAGCATTTAATATTTAAAACCAATTCAGTACAAGGGACGGAAAGTTTTATGACCAGTTAGAACTAGGTCTAGTAATGTTCTCAGTCCATTTTACCCCTGGAAAACTCGAAATAATCATGATGTCATTCTCTGCAAAAATTGGTAAATTGATTCTAGCGAATCTGAATTCGTCTTCTGGTCATTGCAAATAATTCATGCAAATTCAACAAGTCTAAGTGAAGTCAGAGCTAACCGAACACAAGACAATCCAGAAAACTTATTTTAATAAAAGGAGTCCAACGAACAACGCGAAATGACTCGCAAATAAATCCACGGACGCTGTAAGTCACCCAAAAAGCTACTCGGTGTGCAATTGACACTCACCCGAAACGCTAATTGCTTTCTGGAGAGTCACCCAAAAAGTTCAAAAAGCTACTCGCTCTCTGGAGAGTCACCCAAAAAGTTAAAAAAGCTACTCGCTCTCTGGAGAGTCACCCAAAAAGTTAAAAAAGCTACTCGCTCTCTAAATAGTCACCCAAAATACTTAAAAAGCTACTCGCTCTCTGGAGAGTCACCCAAAAAGCTTAAAAAGCTACTCGCTTTTGGGGAGTCACCCAAAAAGCTACTCACTCCGAGCAGCCTGATTTTTTAGGAATCGTAAAGGCTATGTATTACAGAACTGAGACTAAAACGTACAATACTTTTGGCTTAATCCTGCATTCCTGCATTTAAAAAGCGATAGGTTGCGTTTTATGGTTTTTTGTCTTCTACCTTATCACACAAGGCAGATTTAGTGTAATGGGTGTTCCTGAGAATACAAATGAATTCTCACACGTTTCTTCCGAACTAGACATAAGCTTGTGTTGTGTGTGTTAAATGACTAAAACCTCTAATTGCATTATTATGTCTGTCGTTTTAAGAATAACTGGTGTCTGCAGAAGAAATATACTTATAAGTCTAAAGATATTCCGGCCATTACTTATAGGAGTTTGACAAGAATAATGACAATAATATTAATTGAAATGGCGTTATTTTGACAACGAAAAAGCCCAAGTTCTGATTCTCGACTTAAATACTACTAATGCAACGCAGACAATGTGGCACATAATATATTACCTCAGTCAAATTATTCGCACCTTTTTTAACGTTGGAAACATATGAAGTTACCACATAAAAAAGATGATATAAATCATTCATAGCCCATTGTTCCACTAAACTGCAGATTAAAAGTATCCGAATGTCTGTGTTCAGTTGATGAGCACGAAACATAACAATGAATTTAAATTAGTAGAAAATAATACAATGTAGATAAATTGGAAGACTTAAAAATGAAAATAACATGGTGAGATTACTGAGGTGGTTGGATTATATAATTGTACGAAGGAGGATATTGGTATTTACCATTTTCCCGGATTAAAAATCACTTATGGCGAGACACAGGAAAAGATCAAAGGTCATTTAATATAGGTTAAGGTCATTGTCCCCTAAACACCGTTCACATAAAACAACACTGGAGTTGGAGAGATGCTAACCGAAATCCAACTCGATGGCACACTAAAATCTTTTCCTATTACAAGTATCAGTAACAAGGGTATAATGCCATACAAATAGTTCCTTTCACACAACACACCACTGGATTTCTTATCACTTTCATGATCCAACATAAGATACACTATCCAGTCTCTTACAAATGATCTCACACAAAACTGAATCTTGTCTCGTCCACAATAGTCAGACTCATAGCCACTAATTAATTTCCTCGAACAAAAACTAAAAGCTCACGGCCATCAATGAAACGAGAGACTTGAATTTCACTTCCAACTTCAAAGATAATTATTAGATGCGATCAACCAAATTCAATTCCAGTCGCAGGCTTTGAAATGGGTTCTGCGTTCTGCAATTCGTAGGTATTTTGTGTTGACATGTGTTAGATTGCCCTCCCAACATTCTTACTTGCTGTGAATTTGTTAAGACCACACCCGTCGTTTGTCCATCATAGTAAGTTCTTTTCATAATAAATATTGCGTCTCATGCGGCACTCCCCAAATGTATGCACAGATGAACACACTTGCAAATATTATTTGAGTGTTAAAAGCATACAAAGACATGGCAAATGCACAATAGGAGAACATGTATTATCCCATTGGTCCACTTCCTCCACTCCGCCTCGTCCACTATTGCACACACTTACACGTACATACACGCATAAGTATCACTTTGTCTCACCATTACCACCACCATACTAATAATACTAATATTTAACTTGCACTTTCAGCAGTTCCGGCTGCTTTGTTGCATAAGAGATACGAAAGTTTTGATTTGAAAAAACAGTTTCCAGTGAAACTTGAAAATCATCCAACCTTTTATGCAATCTACAGGCCAATGAGAAGCTACAGCTAAAGAATAAAAAGCTCCCAAATCAACGAAGGAATTAAATTAACCGTAGATAAAGCACTTCAGATGTAGTTCTACCTCCAATTAAAAGATCAATTACTGTAGGCAAAAAGGCAGAAAAACTCCAGTAATTTGAAAACTAGATGTACTTCAGGAATCCATTTCTAATAAAGAAAAAAATTTTCCAGCTCAAAATATGATTTATGGAGATAATTCAATGTGTCTGTCTGTTCAGTCACATAAATTCTATCGGTGGATTTTAGAATTATAGAAAAAAATTATCTGCTTCAATAATAAAAGATTGTGACTAATAATTGACAATTAGAGAGAAGCATAATAAGAGAAACTTCAGAAACCCCAGATTTATCAGAAAACTCCATTTAATCGCCAACCAATGCTAAACCTTTCCAACTGGAATATTACAATTTACAATCCTAAGCAACGGTGTACTCCTCCTATTACCACCCGTATGACAATTAAAACCAATCAGAGTCAGCGTCTCAATCTATTCTACAATTGGATACCGTTTTATCGGCCTTTTCTTCAGTGTAATCTCCAGTTCAATCTTAATTGCTCAATTATTTGATGCTACAAAAAATGTGTCCAATACCTTGGTGGTAAATAAAATGAAATAAATCCCTAACAAAGAGCATGAAGAATATATAATATTTCTTAAATGGATTGGAAACTGAAAAATAAGACGTCCATTACAGATCGAACTTCAGCCAAGGAAAATTTCTGATGCTTAAATTCTGGATACGTCACCTGGAATTTGATCACTTTAAGATGTAATACGAATTGGAATGTTCAGAGTGGAAATGAACTTGAATCGGGAAAGAAAGTCACGAAGACTTGCCCAAGAACAATCAGATTTGATTTGTCTTGCAGTGTATACATACATAATGCCGCCATTACGCACACAACCAACAATTTTTCAGTTCATCTGATTGTGTATTGCAGGCTATATTGAACACCGCTTCAGAAGATGAGCCGAGAATGTAGTGATACATAACAACGTGTCGAAAGATTCCCCACACAAGCTTTTGTGATGATTTCTGATGATATTTATTGGCCTTGTTAATCATCACAATGGTCGTATGCGAAATAAGTTTCATTAATTGTAACTGTCAGAGATGTTGATGGATAAGCTTGAAATCGAGGACAACTAAGGTTTCAAAGTTTAATGTGGTAAAATGTAGTCTACATTAAAACATCGGGGACGAGACATACAGAGTTTGTATTTTTCTCGTTCTTCCTGATTCAAGTCACCCGATTTGCTCTCTTCCTAATGTCTACTTATTATGTGATTTGTTATTAATTCTGCATGCATGACAATTCATATCTATGAAAAACGTAGCATGGAGTTATACTGTGAATGGATCTTTAAAGGCAAGTCTCTCAATAAAATCACTCCCTTAATGTCTCCCGGATTTTGACTATTTCATTTGATTCGCTTTACCAAGTCACCCGAATATCTCCCTCAGCCTCCCTGAATGTATCCCGTATTTCTATTCAAAAAGCTTAACTCGGAATTTCAAAATGGAACCGTCCCAATGTATATCAATTCATGTTTTAATACAACACCCGGTGGATGTTAGTCACCCGAATGTCTTATTTTCGGAGTTAATATGTTTATCCATTCCAATCTACAGTCAAACAAATGATAACATTTTTTCCGACCATATTTGTTAAGTTCATTGACGAATTACTTAATAAATCATACTAATTCATTTTTAAAATCTCGGCCAATGCAATTCCTCTTGTAAATTGAGAACCCCAAATTAACATATTTCTTCTTAATGTCTAATTTGTGAGGAAACCAAGCCATGTATTCCTGATGGTAGCCATTCGTATATTTCCTAATTACTAATTACGATTTGTGATTCCAAGCATATCACTATCACTACCCTCGTATTCAGCGCTTTCGCTAAAAATGTAATGTAGTTGCTGTGTTATGCTCGTGCATATATAGTCTGCTGAACTGTAATTTCACCCGACTTAAAGCACTTAATTTTGCCATGAAATGTTAAGATTTAAAATTCTCCAGAAGCAAGAAAAGAGCCGCCTCTATGGGGTCAGATCCGTAAAAGGATGATATGTAGTTATATCTAGGAAACATCTTTAGAATTCCAATATTCTCTGACTTTGAATTCTCTCACTAATTACAATGCTTTAATCTCAAATGAAATTATTTGTATCTCACTACCGTCATAACTTTGAAGAGGATTTATTCCTAACTGCCCAAATAACAGTGAACAGAAAGTAGAAAATTAATTGCTACATAAAGTAGCTATTAGGTTTGAAATATATTACTATATATGTAGCACAATCAGATTTGAGCTTAACATTTGCGATTGTTTAAACTAACAGAAACCTTTATAATTTTGACTCGAATGACGTTACAGAAAATTTACTCAGTGTGTGAAGTGAAAGTGAATAACATTGAATTTTAAACAAATCCTACACTATTGATAAGAAGACTTAATTTTGAATTTAGTTCTGTTACAAAGTGCAACAAATCAAGTTGGAAAGAACTTTTATCAGACTGATTTCTCTGATAACTAGACTACATAAGGGCTCTCTTATGAGATAATATTAGCAGAAGCCGGATGGGCCTCCGGCCGGAATACTGGAGCTACAGTTTGCAATTCGAAGGTTTGAGGGATGTAATTTAACTCGTACGCTCGCTTGCATTGTAGGTATACTCTCCAAATACGGTCATTGGCAGGCGAGGGCTTGTGTTTTTTTACAAACAGGTCCGTTTGAATTGTTCTCAAGAATATGATTGGCATTTGAATACAATTTCGTCCAACAATACTATACCTAAGGTACATTAAAACAAGTAAGATTAAAATTTGACATGACACTTTAATTCATTCAACCAGTATGCACAAAATCCTTATTCACTTACTCTCTGTTGTTCAGAATCCGAAACACTTCCCGCATGCCTTCGCAGAGCCTATCCCTTGAGATGAGCCTCTTAGGATGAAACTGAATAGGATATCCTGTGACGCTAAAATCCTCCCCGAATTCAATTAACAAAGACAACGGATTCCGACCATTTTGACCGTCCTTAATCCTTGCGTTCTGAATAGAAATAATACAAACATAAATTATAATTTTGAAAGAATACAAAAATCAGCCTAAAACTCAGATTAAAGTAATTGGCTCTTACCCCTGGAGTCCTACGATAAATCTGGATTTTAAATCCTGTATTACTCTGTGAGTCTTTAGTGGCAATTACTTCGTAAAACTCCAGGGTGGACAGGTCGGCATCACTGTGGAAAACAAATCACATATAAGAAGAATGCATACATATAAAAAATTCAATTTTTAAAGTAATATTAAGTTTGCAGTGATTACTTTCGCATGAAACCTAAGCCGAAATGGCACGGCGTGCCTATCCAGTTTCGGCAATAAGCCGTCACGGACCCCCAGACGCCCAAATCTATGGCGCTGACGCAGACGTATGCTCGGAACCTGTAAATAAATTAAGGTTTTACTAAATTTAATTTTCAAGACCATTTTGATTGAATAAAACCAATATATTTACTTTATGCGTGTCGCGTCTGGTGAAATGAATTCGTCTAAAGGGCGATCTGTTTCCTTATAAGCCGCTGGCTTATAATTCAGCATTGGCTCATGGGACTTGCACCCAGGCTTAACAAGCCGTTTTCCGTTTTCAAGATGGCAACCGCAAGCTAAAACATGAAAAATTACATTACACACTTATGCTGTAATATTGGCATTAATTGAGATAATTTAATTTCACTGTTCGCATACCTTCTGTACTCATGATGAAGCGCACTTAAGTAAACTGCTCAAACACTACTTGACTCTGGAAGAATCTAAAAAAACAAAAAAGACGAAAATGAGCTTTTACGAGCCTATGAGCCTTTGTTGTGTCAAACCAACTAATTTATAGAATCAAATCGGAACACATTTATAATCAGATAAAGCAAGTACACTTACTTTATGTTTGTTTCAAAATTGGTCCGAGCTAAGAGATGGAATGGTACGTCTTGACAGCGTGACAGCAGAAATGCAAATGAAAGACTTTGGGTGACAACGCAAGACGTGTTCTTTTTGTACTCGCTACTCGCTAAGCCAACTCACCCAATGTGCGTTCTTCATAGAGTCTCCCGAATTTCTCTTTTCCTAGTCTCCCAATATGCATTCCTCATAGAGTCTCCCGATTTTCTTTTCCCCTGAAGTCTCCCGATTTTGTTTTCCCTGAAGTCTCCCGATTTTCGTTTTCCCTAAAGTCTCCCGATTTTCTTTCTCCCTAAAGTCTCCCGACTTTCTGCGTCCTTGAAGTCTCTCGATGTCTATCTACCTAACTAATTCACCATAGATCTTCAGGAATAACAAGCATATTCAATAAAAATTGTATTTTAACACAAGATGTTTCTTATGTATTATTTGAAAGTTTATCTGGTGAAGACAATTACGAGCAAGACATTTTCATTCAATGCACAATTACTAAGTGTTACTTGGTTTTGAAGGTACATTCCTAAACATTCATTCACCTGATTTAATCTGACATATTAATAAAAAACGACTTGCTTCATGTAGAATCGTGACATAATAATATATTATGACATTATGAGTAAGTCTTGGTAGAGGCTATTTTAGCATGTCACCTACGAATTTTCAGTGCGTGTCTTATTCTCATACTGTTTACACTCCAAAGCAAGTCTCCCAACAATCTCCATCACTCAATGTCGTGTCAATTCGTTGGCCATTTATTCTAATGAATGGTGGTATTGAAACTTTTTCAAATTCAATTTGAAAACACCTGTAAAAAATTTCAAAAGTTTATTTATTTATTGAATTTATAAAGAAAACATTTACATTTTGTTAGCTTTTGCAATCTGCATTCCCGAAAAAATACCTTCCCCTGACCAACGAGATTTATTTTTTTAAAGAAGTACGTCCATTTTAATGCTTTGAATGAAATTCATAGGAAAATTAACGCAGAATGCTACGCTCCTGAGTGTTAATGTCTTTCATTGAGCATGAGTCTCACGGTTGTCATTGACATAAAACACTATGTACAAGTTAAGCTAACTTGTGCCAATTTAAGTAACATTTCTCTTACGATATAAAGTTCACTGACTGAGTTCCCTACCATATAGAGTATAATGCATAAATATATCGCCATCCAAATGATTTTATAACCCTCCCCTGTCCTTTAATATACTCTATTATTTATTTTATTATTACTTCAAGAAATCTCCTATAAGGAGTAGTTACATCTTGAATGCTACATCTATATGTAAGTTCGTAGTTGAAGTTGACTTTCAGTCATAGTATTTATATAGTGCAGTTCGTTTGTTTTAATAAATGCTTCTTGGAAGTTCTTGATAACGATGCTCAAAACGGAATTTCGGACAAGTGCCTACATAATATGAATAAATTGGATTTTCTGCGTTTAAAGTCTTTAAAGTATCGGAATTACTTGGTAATTGTCATTTCCATTGGGATTAGAACCTCTTGAGTTCATTGAAAAACTGAGTCCAAGTTTTCAAGTTACCGGCTGTCCTTACCGTAAAGTCACCCGGATTTCTACTCCCCTTGCCTTCAGGAATGTCATTTGCAATTTACATGTAAATAAGAACGAAATGCTTCCGAGTCACCCGAATCAACTTTCGCACTAATAAAAAAAGTATGGATAATGGGCACTAAGGGCACTTGTCCTTGCTTAATCTGCGGAGTTTTCAGCGCATAAAAATGTTTTTCCAAAAAATACACTTTTGATTTCTGATATATTAATTAATTAACAAATAACTTCTTATTAACGAGTTTTTAAACCTGAACCAAATTCAAAGCTCAATTCAATTACGGCTTAGTAAGCTCATCAGAGCAACTCCAAACAAAAGCTGCAAGTAGAAGTTCATTTTTCAGTTGAGTTCTTTTAACAGTTTACAATCAACAATGTACGTAGTCTTAATAAATTTCACCACCAAAAATATACAGCATTCATTTGTAAATAAATTTAGTTTAACAATTTCAGTTTTCGGAGTCATCCATATCTTTACTTAGAAAGTTATTTATTGAGCAGCTTTTACAGTATCTTAGGCACCCGAATCGTCTTTCAGACTTGCATTAAAATAATAAAACTTTCATCAGATTTTATAAGCCACCGTGTCGAGTTTTCTTCCAAACTTGCACCAAGACGGGTTAACTAAAGTAGGTTATTTAAGTATGATCCATAGTTGCTTTTATATTCATGCATGGATGCTGAAATGATGCGAAATCTATGAGGCTTAATTGTTGTTAGTTTTATATGTCCTTGTTCTTTTGCTAACATGCATGAAGTTTATAATTGCAGGTAAGTCAGTCATGTAAATATGGTAGAATTTTTATGACGTTCGTAAGTAAATGACATTTTACAATGATGACACTTAAAGTACAGGTTATTATCCTGTTATATTACCAATTCGAGCTTCTAACACATTAATTGATTGCCTCATTAACTCTCAATCTTTATTTGTTTATTAAAGACGCTATTAAGAATTTAATTGTTATATAGCTATACAGTTTCTCGTGGTATAGTTTGCACTCTTTAACTATTAGTGATACATATATACACTCAAATGCATAGGAATTCAATTGCTTTTGCACATCCATAATTTGTATTTTTATAAGCTCATACTGTATCTAGGAATTGTTGTAAGACCTTGGTATGGATTGCTTCGCAAATCACTGCTAATGTTACTTGTCCATATTAAAACTGATAACTCCCATTTAACATTCATGAGAGTATTAACTACTCACTTAATATCAGAAGATTAGCAAAATACTCCGTGTTACCCAAATGTGGTATGGTACTAACTTTCATCCTTATTACTATTTCACACAAAATATGATTATTTTTGAGAGTTATTACCCTTGTTTCTGTCAAACTGAAAGTCTATTAATGAACCTCGAATAAGTACCTAATGTGGCAGGGCTGCAAACTCATCCTAGAAAAATGGTAGTTACATGTAATCTGATCATGATTGTGGATTGTACAAACTCTATACCTATTATAAATCAGTAAAATATTATTTGGTTACAGAGGAGAGCTGTCAATAACAAAAACTTTCTTTCATTGAAATTAGCTTGAAAGTATCGGTCATTCGTAAGCTCATTCTAATCACGCATTACTTGATATAATATACAGCACGGAAAAGTGTTTTTCTATCTGGGGATGAATTTTCTACATTTTAAATTATTCACTACACTTCGTATACCTTTCAGCTACCAGATGCAAATTATTCCAACACGATCGGTTCAGTGGGAGTGGAACTAACGTTGCTCTCCTGAAACCACCCCCAATGTGTCGTGTTTAAATATAGGTTTCGAAAGTTGCTAAGCTAATTTTGTCGTTAACCAGC
>Ga0194135_10001341_pt1 | contig 14619 bp, 14 predicted proteins | sample LitLau_LLRF_2013_FD_134024 | JGI IMG/M metagenome (GOLD analysis project Ga0194135, IMG submission 134024) | Freshwater sediment microbial communities in response to fracking from North America - Little Laurel Run_MetaG_LLRF_2013 (version 2) | ecosystem: Environmental > Aquatic > Freshwater >...
GCTGTAGATGGATGTATGAAAGCATGAGTAATTATTAGAATTGGTAATCAATCGTATTCCTCCATGGGAGGTAATGAATAAGAGAGATAGAGAGAATTCAGGCGTGTAATATTTGTATTTGATTTATGACTAAATAGACTCCATCCGAGTGTAATTTGGGCCCAGAGAAAGAACTGTGTGTTCCTCACGATATGCCTTGAAGACTGCAAAGACCCTGAAATCAAGACGGAGAAAGGTGGAATCTTCTTCAAAGGAAAAGGAGGATCTGACCAGAAGGAATATGTGGCTGAACTTGAATTCTTCGGAAACATTGACCCAGCCAGCTCGCTTAATGTCATCCGACCTAGGAACATAGAATTCTGCTTGAAGAAGGAGGAAGAGAAGTTTTGGCCAAGACTGTTGAAATCCTCCTCGAAAGTTCCTTGGCTCAAAATCGACTTTAATAAGTGGAAGGATGAGGATGACTCAGAAGACGAAGGAGTTGGTGGTGGTGGTGGTGGTGGTCCTGGAGGGGATTCTGGGGACTTTGAGGAGGTACTTGATAATCCTGTGTTAGCGTATTAATTGGGAAGTCTGTAATTATTATTCTGATGCTAATGTGCTTATGCATTGTGTTTTAGATGATGAGACAAATGGGCGGCTTAGGAGGAGGAATGGGAGGTATGGGTGGTATGGGAGGAATGGCTGGTATGGGAGGAATGGCTGGATTAGGAGGTGATAAGCCCAGTTTAAATGACATGGACGATTCCGACCATGACTCAGACCAAGAAGATGATCTCCCAGATCTCGAATAATGTTAGTAGAATGTTACGTTAAGGTTGCTATAAAACTTGTACATCTCTTGAATACCACACACACACAACTTCATCTTCAACTATCGAACTTCGTAAACGACAACTACTTCCTTACTTGAATCTATGAACAGCAACACGTCTTTTCATCACAAAATAATTATATTGTTACTTGTGTAATAGTGCTGCATCTTCAAGTGTCAACTTGTAGAGGATGCGCAATAATAATGTTGGAAACAATATCCCTACGTTAAATGTAATATAATGATTAGACTTTCAGTCAAGTACAAGAAAAACAGAAAGAATGTCAAATTTTTAACTGTTGTGTGAAATTGAAATCTCGTCTACTGCAGCCTACAAATAAGTAATATGATAATTGGTTAAACATGTTTTGAGTGATTTTAAAGAGAAGTATTGTTTCATACGTTATTATTGCCGGTTATTATTACTTCTTACAATGTAACTGTACAACTTACCTGTCCCAAACCGAAACTCCCGATTGTTGTACTTCTAATTATAAATGATACGAAGTTAAATAATCGAAGTGATGTTGTTTAAGTCATGTGCTATACACAAAAGTAACTATTGTTTATTATTCCAATAAGTAACAGTAAAAATTTGTTTATTCCTTGACCGAATGGTGACAGTTGATCTTTATGTATCAATTTTTGTTTGAAATACGCATAAGCATTCAGAAAGATTCCAGTGTAATGCATAATGTGCTAAAGTACAATAGTAATGTGGATTATATTTTAGCTAGGTTGAATAATAGAGGTCTTGAGTAACTCATAAGCACAACTTACCTTCGATCTGAGTAATATATGCCGGTGAGAAAGTTCGTTCAAGCTATTATTCCAACTGTTATTTCACTTCCTTGACCGTGGTTTCATTGCGTATGCACACAATTGATTCCTAGCACCAGAACTTTCCTTCATATAATATAGAACATTCCTGATCATTACGTAATTCGTTATGGATGTATTTCCTTATGATTGGGCATCAAAGAAAGACTGGCTTCAATAGTATAGAAGTCGTGGGAACCAATTAATAGTTGTTGCACAATGCATAAATACACATTACTACGATTCTCTGCGTGCTCCTTAAATCCTTCACATAAATGAGTTAAGTGCGTGTGTACGCAATTGATAATGCGGTAATAGTATATAGTAGTTTTATTACTTTGCTTTGATTAAAGTGACATGGTTTTTCTGTATGTTGGCAAAATGGGTTTGTTTCGAGTTCCGTTTGGTGCTCTCAGTAACATGTATTTCTTGTATACAATAATAATTATAGTAGTAATAATGTGTACCATCGTATGTTTTATATTATCATGAATGATAATGAAATGATGCATTTATTTCACTTATGAGGTTTGTCTCCGTCTCGTTCTCTCTCTGTTCTAGCACAAAGTTTAGACGCAGCATATTCATGCAACAATTATAATATCTCGTTTAGTACGCAGACCGTAAAGCCGTATAAATTGAAGGAAACTGTACTTCGTAATCTCTTTGCTACTAACTGAAGTGGAGTGAAAATTTATACATCCATGTAGAGTATCTTAGTTTTTCCCATAGAATAAAGATACTATAAATGGATAAAGGGTATTTGAATGAATTCTGACAAGTAGTGATGATAGTTCATTTGGGTAGGTAGTTGGTAGATTGTATGAGAAGTATTTTATTCCGCTGAATCCCCGTAATCTCGGTTTCCAACGTTAAGTCGATCAGTTGCAGCAGAAGTGCTAAATCCTAAAATACGTGAATCCACTTTCTGCATCTTTCCCTTCTTTGGTTTCTTGCCTTTAGTCTGAAAAATTAAAGCCCCAAGTTAGTTACTCGATTAATTACGGATTACGTTTATTCTACAATCCTATGAAGGACTTACTTTCACTTCCTGAAAATCATTTGAGTTAGGATTTACAGCACTAGCTGGGCGACATAAGTTATCTTCTAGAGATCCTCCACCATCTTTTCGCGAATTCTTCCACTTTGACCTCCTTTCAAGAAATTCACGAGAGAAGTCACGAGCTTCCTTTCCATCTCCGAGGTATGACCGAACATAATCTCCCACTTCGAATGGTGACTCAACTTCCTTCAAAAATCCCACGAATGTCGGAATATCTACGGAACCCCCGATTGTTTGAACCTTTTCAAAGCACCACCGAGTGAAATCATCTTGAGGTCCACTGTTGGGTGAAGAATGAACTTGCTGTTTTCCACTTCTATTTCCTGATTTGGCTGGAGATGGGCCACTACCGCTACTTTCAGACTGACGATCTTGGACAGAAAATAACTTGAGAAACGGATCTTCTGACATGATGTCCTTAGACCGTGACTTTCCAGCATTTGCAGAAGCTGGAGGCTGCTGCTGTACGGTTCGATTATTGCTTGATTGATTATTGCTAGAAGGCGAAGACTTCAATTTCGCAGCCATTGTTGTCGGTTCCTCTCGATCCCAAACTCCACCTGTACGTTCAAAATTTAGCTCCAGAAGTTATAATTTAATATTAATAACTATAATTTCATACCATTAGCTTTAGCAGCGGCAGCTACAGCGGAAGCTCTGTTGGCCCAAGTTAGCTGAGCACTCCAGGCTTGCTGTTGGTTTTGTTGCTGCTGAATTATAGCTCGTTTTTCACGTTCCTTTTCTTGTTGCTACAAGCAGAGTACAAAAAAACATAAGCAATATCCCGATGTTTGCTTCCTCCTTTCGAATAAACAAAAAAGTCAAACCTTTTGTAATTTCGCTTGTTCTTCAGCCTGGATTTCGGTAAGAGATTTTATGGGAGCCTTAGCTTGCGGAGCAGCTCCTTGAGCCCATTTTAAACTTATAGCTTTTTGCTGCTGAGCTTGTTGTTGTTGTTGCAAACGCAATTGCTCCTGCTGCTGTTGTTTTTTCTTCAAAGCTGCTTCTTTTTCTTGCTTAACAGCCTCTTCTTGTTGAATTTCAAGTAAACTTTTGCTGCTCGAAGGCGCTACAGTTGGTTGTGGTGTAGCATTCCATGAAAACTGTTGCTGCTTTGCTTGCTGCTCGGCTCTTTCTTGACGCTCTCTATCTTGACGTACCTTCAGCTCCCGTTCAGCTTGTTCTTTTTCCTTACGCTCTACACGTTCTTTTTCTTGGCGCTGTTGTTCAAGTCTTTGTTGCTGCTGTTGTTGTTCTTCAGCTAGTCGCGTTTGTTCCTAAGAATTATGTAGATCCATCATTAATGAATTGTCCTATTATTACTAGATAGACGACAGGATAGATCAATAAAATACAAATGCAAACTAAATCATACATCTCGTAGTTGCCTTTGCTGTTCTAATTGCTGTCGTTGTTCGAGTTGACGCTGCAGAACAATCTCTTTCTGTCGATCGATCTCTTTCTGTCTCGCCAATTCAGCCTCTTCTCGTTGTTTGATGAGTTCCTGCTGTTGCTTGTGAATTAAATACTGTTCCTGATTTTAAAAAACGATAGATATGTATTACGGAAAAATTATCCTGTTTTTGCTATTTTCAGTGGAAATGTTTAAATTTTATCAAACCTCTCTCATTTTCCGCTGCTTTTCTTCATCGGCTTGTCTCTGCTCCTCCATGCGCTTTCGTTCTCTTTCAACTCTTTGCTGTTCCTCTGCCGCGCGCTTTCGGTCTTCTTCTTCAACACGTTTACGTTCAGCCTCTTCTGCTTCGTCTTTCCTGCGTCGCATTTCTTCTTCATGCTACGTATTAAGAAGTAATTAGTAACATTAATCAGATAAAAACTAATATAAAAGTGGGAGTTAATAAACTAGAAGACAAGTTAGGTACCAATTTTTGTTGATTTAAAGCTACTTGATCTCTGTACTCCCAAGAAGATGCATTATTGTGCTGAGAGCCCCACTGATTTTGTACTGGAGGTTGTACAACGGCTGGATTTATTTGGCCCCATGCATTCATCACATCCGCTGGTTTTGATGCTGGAGCCGCCCCAGATGAATTCAACCTGAGATGCTGAGTATTCGCCATACTGTTAGTTAACTGTTGTACAATTGACTGAAGAGCATTAGTTGCCGGCGTAGGTGATTTTGGAACATCCATCTATATAAACGGAATCGCTTTGTATAAGAAAATATCAAACTATACAAGAACTAATCATTAAAAGTTTAATTACGACATGGCATACATTTGCACTATGCCTATTAGAAGTTATCATATCTCCAAAATCATTCTTTTGGATCGATTGCTGTTGAGACATCATCGGATCAGTACCAGGTGTTTTCATCTGATTTTAATTTACAAATATTACTCCTTAAAATAAGGACACTATATTTCTAATCATACGATATTTCAGGTCAGGAAGCTCACCTGGCGCTGCAGTATGGCATGCAACTGTTCGACCATATTCGGATCTCTTTCGCCCATGCCTCCTGATTTCGCCATTGTCATTAAAAGCTGGGCTTGAATTTGTTCGGGTGTCAGTGGTGCATTTGGAGTATGTCTACCTTGTGGTTGTGGCGGTTGGGGTTGCTGAGGGACTTGTGGAATATTATGATGACCACCTTGCCATGCAGAATTAACCACGTCTTCTTTAGGTATGGGGTTTTGACCCAAGCTATGTAGAAAAACCGGATTATAAACTTAATTCTTAAACAATAACAAACATTTTGAAATTACTTCATCATAAACTGAGCCTGCTGCTGTTCTCTTAAAATATTTTGTTGCTGAAGCAGTTGCTGCTGTCTCAGTTGAGCTTGGATGTCTCCACGAGAAAAGTCTAAGGCACTTGTACTGGACTCCTTTAAAATTGATACAAATAATTAGTCACAAACTTGAACGGGACAATGAGTTACAAGTACAAGTGCTTACATTCAAAGGAGCAGGGACAGGTGAGTCTGAATGTGGAGTGAACGGATTTCTTCCATAAAGTTTTCCCATTTCAGCTAATGTGATAAAAACTTTGTCACAGTCTCTGCGAAGCAACAACTTTCCGGAAAAATACCCTTGTGAATACCACTGATTCATTTCCATCGTATTAAATGGCCCCTGAACACTTCCTTGGGGATCCCGATAAAACCATACTTCAGTAACATGTGGAGCAGGAGATACTACAGGGGGATTTACAGCAGCGGGGATGACTATTGGAACTGTCGAGGTAGACACTGGAAGATTGTTAGCTGACACTGAATTAGACTGGTTTCCAGCTCCTCCTCTAGATAAGTCATTCAAACTTAAACCGGCCACATTATTAGGTAAAGCAGCTCCTGCTTGAAGCATTTGATGATGAGAAGGAATGGGTCCACTCTGCATTCGAATAGCAGCCGTTTGACCACTAGGATTTCCTACATGTCGCGAGTTCGCCACACCATCTTCTTCGATCAATTTGCTCACCAGGTTGAAAGCTTCTTCAGTCATGCTGTAAAAATTTAAAACCTTTTTTTAAAAAACAAAGAATTTACTGCAGTGTGTGATAATTTAGTTATGCTAAATAATTGATGAATTATAGTGGCAAAAGCCAAGGCATACAGGTTTGGATAGAATTTGTGGAGATAATTAGCCAATATTTGGTTTTTCCGACTTGACATCTTATGCCAATAGTAACAGATACTTACTATCATTTTTAATATGGCTTAAGACAAAGAACACTTTAATATGATGCTGATCAGGAACAAATAAGTTCTGGAGTCTTATCTGCTTATAGACATAAACTGTCTAGCAACCCTGTACTGGAATTAAACCCAGCTTTTTTACTGTAAATGAACCAGTGTGTGAAACGTTTCCAAATCAACCTTCTCTAATGAAAAGAAAAAGCTCACCTCCTAAACGGATCTTCATCACCATGCCTGTTCATCATCACATTCCCAATCGAACTATTGGAATCATTAGTACTTATAATACTATTAGAAGCTCTCATATCCATTCGTGACTGGTGATGGTGATGCTGGTGGAAAGAAGAAATATTCCTCTCCTCAGACGATTGAGAATGCTGTTGTACAGTCATATGTTGAATAGTTCGACTCTCCACAGATGAATTTGTAATAGGGTGCTGCTGAACAGAAGTTAATTTGAGTTGCTGCTGAAGCTTTAGTTGCTCTTGGTGGTGCTGCTGCAGTTGACTGTCATACTGCAAAGGACCACCTATTGGTCCCAGCAGACCATGTTGCATTTGATGTTGCCTAGCCGCATCTGCTAATCCATCTTCTGTCAAACTATCGTGCTTAATACTATTTACTGAGTGTTGTTGCTGCATGGAAGAAGTAGAATGATTTTCAGAACGTTGCTGATTCTCTAATCCGGACGAATCTTTCTGCAAAGTATCTTCCGGCTCCTCTCGAACGGAAGCTGGAATCACAGGTTTATTCATACTACTATCGCTTCTATCTGGGGTCCTTTTTTGTACTAGTAGAGCAAAAATTAAAATTATTCCTATCCTACAAGGAGTCTGATAGCCATACGATCAGACATTTTCTCATCCAATACCTCTATCATTCTGAGATCCTGACGTAGGCTCGGGCTCTATAACGCGCGAAGTCTTCGCAATGTTATTCTGGTCACCTTCGTGTTTCCTTTCCGATTCTTTGTTACTATTTCGTATGCGATCCTCACCATGAAATGCACCACTTGAATCAAACGTTCCACTTTCTTCTGAAGGATTGTCTCGTGCCCTATAACATACATCAATTATTAGCTTATTAGCTAAGTCTTATGGATCCCCTACTACCTAGTATATGTGCGTCAAACGTACCATTCGGGTATGTTGTCATGATTATCATTATCCTCACTCCAACTCCGGTTGAGTCGTCTCGAAGAACTAGGACCCCTAGGTCCATCTTCTCCTTCCTCGTCTCCTCGTCTCCATCTGGGCTTTCTCCACCCATCATCATTTTCATCATGACGTCTGCCCCCAAACGACTCGCGACTTCTCCAGCTTCCTCCTCCTCTTGTACTCTCTTCAACCCCAGGTGGACCTCCACCACCGACTCCAACGCCTCCACTAGTGCTAACGCCATTCCTGTCGCTCCAAGGTAGCCTTTCATGGTTGCTCTGTGATCGTTCAAATGTTCTAGGCCTTGGTGGTCCACTTCCAACTCGTTCATCTTCCTGATCATGTGGAGAGCGCCCGTAGTAACCACCCCTTCCTCTGCCACGACCTCTTTCGATACCCGCTCCACCGCGACCTCGAATTGCAAACCCTCGGCCAACTGGAGCCCCACCTGTTCCTCCGCCTTGTCGAGAAGATTCCGGTTGAGGACTATGCCAGATCCTCTGCAACATGGAAATATGTAATTATATTCCAATTAAAGATATCACCATAACCTGACATGTCATTGATGGTTGCTTACGATTTCTTCTTCTGAAGGTTGCGAGAATGCCAGAGGAGGTTGCATCTTATCGATAAACAAAGTTCCGAAGTTCAGCAGAAAGGATGGGGCGTCAAGATTTTTATCGTAAAGAGCAAGCATTTCTTCTCGACTGTATCGATGTTCTGAGGGTTTAAATCGTAAAGCCAAAGACGACGCAGCAGTAGACGATGAAACTCCTGGTGGAGTGCTTCCTTTACCAACAGCACCGTCACGTCCAGATGGCTGATATGACTGCTGCTGATGGTGATGGTAATTGGACGAAGAAAAATGTGAAGAAGTCGACGCCTGGTAGTCTTTACTGTTCGAAAAACCGCTCCTAGCACTATCTCCGGTTCCTCCCCAGCCAGAAAATCCGAATCCTCTAGGCGGACCTCCTCCTCCACTACTGCCTCCGCCACCACCAGTTACAGACTCTCCTCCACCTCCAGGACTCGTGCTATTTCCTCCCGTGGTTTCCGATGATGACAAAGCTCTCAACCAATCCGGTCCAAATTTCAACGAGGCCTCTCCAATCTTCGGCTGCATTGGCATTGGTGACATATTATTGTTACTACTGCAAACAAATAAACATTCAATATTAGGTTAGGCCAATTCTCTCACATCCATTCTAACTCTTCATCCTTTGTCAACATAGCATGGCATGACTATCCTAAATACTATTCTGCAGTCATTCCGTCTATAAACTAAAACGGTTGTCTGCCTCAATAAGGACACATGATCATTGCTATTCATTCCAAAGACAAGCTGGGCTTCTGGCTCCGCCAGAATCATTCCGAGTATTTGCATTTGCTCTGCAAATAAGCATTGCACCCTTGCACGTTTACTAATGGCTAACAGAATAACGGCTTAAAACTAATAGGAAAATAGTAAGGAGACTTTAGATTTAACAAATACGATTCAAGTCAAGCTCTATAATATAGAGATATGCAAGTATCCCTGCCGGAAAAACTTCAGACTTGATACATATTGGTCTTTTCTTGGATGAATAGAATGCTACAAAACTACCTTTACAAATACTGTTACAACATTGTGTGACGAGAACTACTAACCAAGTATCTCATCATCTTGTTGACTACTTGTAGTATTTTTAGACTGCCTTGAAACTCCATGCGATACTCTACATTTAAAAAACGGCTTCTGTCTGTGGTACAAGAAACAGACACTATAGCATATATGCAAAACGAAATCGAAAGTGATACTTAACGCCTTGTGGAACCGAACAACATGATTCACAGCGAATTGAGTGAATTCACACAATACTTCGTACCTCTCTCAAACTCAAATGACGGGAATCATTTCAAATTCATCTAGCAAAACCCCATGTGAAAAAAAATAGTCCCTCAAAATACGGCACAGCTATTTGAGACCATGCTTAATTGTTCAAACAATTGCAATTGACAACAGCTAAAATATGTTACACAAGACAAAACCCAGAGTGTCCCTCTCGAATAAACTGTCTGTCCCACATTTGACGAATGAATGAATTCCAACGGCAAATAAGTAAATGTTGAAACTTACGCCTTCTGATTGATGCAACTATCATAAACTCTATCTTTAAAACCTGACCAGCCTGATCCTTGCAAACGGCAAACCTGAAACTTCATGTTACTCTTGTAATATTCAGTTACTCAGTTTGTATTAAATTCTGCACTAAAAAATCACCTCCACACCAGCAACTCAATAAGTGAATGACTCCTCAAACTTGTACATACCTTTAATGTCAACCTCAACAATACAAAGTTTAAGTAATTACGTGGCTAATAGGTAATTAAAACTTTAAAACAACAAAACTCTGCTAACTGCTTAATTGTTAATAATACTAACCTAATATACCTAGCTAACTTAAAATGAATTCATTTTTCCACTTGACTCCACATTTTTACCACCTCTTAAGTTCCACCTCATGCAATTTACAATTCAACTTACACCATTCTTTACATCCAAACAATAATGTATAAGGTCGCGAATACATAAAAAAATTATGTTCTCTCGCGTGTACTCCAATAACTCCAATTACAATTAATGCAGTAAAACCTACAATTGCAATGGGTTTGTTTGTACGAACTAACTACTTAACTACCCTAAACACACAACACACCTTAGCAGTAAGCAACCCAGCACGATATGCACATACTTAAAGTTTAAACTGAAAATCATTGAACATTGAACATGCATGAATACTAACTACTAATGCGTATTATTTATACCTACAATAATCGAATAATCTAAGAATCTAATCTACAATTGACCAAGTTAATGCAACTTATTTATATTTATAGTAAAACGCATACACCCTATGCATAAAATTAAAAAGAACTTGACACCACCACCACCACCACCTCGCACATACATATCACACTGATATCACCACACTTCTTTCATTCCATTTTATAATCCTACAATGTTCCAATTGCAATTTTTTTTGCAATAAACTCCTGTGTGGCTATGATAATAATATATGCTACACCTGCTGCACAGGGAATGAATATATAAACTACATCGCACTTCAATATTATTCAATCATCCAATGCAACTGCCAGAAATCAGCCTCCCCAGTAATAATAAGTTTTATGCGGAATTCCAAATTCACATATGGAGATTTGCAGTTTTGCACTAATTGCAAGCAAACTGCAAACTAACTTTACTGCTGCACAACCTAACCTGCTGCAACCTACAAAGTACAAAGTAATGTAAAAACAGTAAAAAGAGACACACACATACCTTTTCGATGGCATTCTATGATGATGATGAACAGATGAATCTGAGTACCCACCACCTCTTCAAAGATTTCCTTCACTTCAGAATTTTAAGTAACAAGTCTTCCGAGACTTCCGATCATCCACAAAACGGTCGTGTTTATCGTATACTAATCCAAATTAGTATATAACACTCGCCTTTTGTTTCTTCTCTGAGGAATTGAAGGAATGATGAGCAAAAGTGCCACCACGAAAAAGAATAATATAACAAGACGACACGGTGTCAAAAATAATTTATAATTATTTTTTTAATAGTCCGATCTCTTTTGCTTCCTAGTAGACTTCCTACTCTGTCTCGGTATTAGTAGAAATGTAATAGCTTCCGAGTATTTTTGTTTATACTCCACAACAGCACAGCACACACATGCACTCCTCCGAATTTCTATTATAAACTGAACACTCTCTTTTTTGCTTTAATATTGGTTCTCTCTAGTTCTCCAACAACAACCTTTTTGAAAGGGTTATCGTAGTAGTTTAGTTTTTGCACTGATTAGCACAAGAAAAATCGATCCGCAATATTGTCCGCGCACAACAATGGTTTGTTAGTAGTAGACATACGACAACTATTGTAATTGCAATAAGTGTGAGTTTCAAATGGAATTCTTGTTTAAAAACAACAAGCGAGCGAATGATGATGAGAACAGCACAGAACACAGGCGAGCAATCAAGTGTTGGTGGTGGTGGTGGACGAGTGTAAAAAAGACAACGTGAATGATTTCGTGAACAAGAGAAGAGAGAGAGACCAGTCGAGTTGTAGTCAGTCAGTGTGGTCGCTTCCGTGCCTAGAGGACACAACACTAAGCCAACATCACCTCTGACTAATACCAGGTGGAGCACTACTGCACAACCGCCAAGGCTTACCTACTTCTTCTGCATAAGTGAAGAAACATTCCATGCAAAATACATGCAGATGCAATTAATTAAGCAATAATTTAAAAGTCATAATTGATCATTAAACAATCCATGATGACTTGGTCAGTGAGTAAGATCTTACTATGTCTTCCACAAATCGCAACTGCTGTCAAATCAAAAAGTATTTAATACTCTGCAGACATGAATATTTTACTAGTAATCACTTTATCAGTTTTATCTGATGGATTACCAATGTATGAATACTTGAATACATATACCTCTGTACAAAATGCATGGAATTTTTCCCCGAAGACGTGTAGGATTTCGATACATATGCTGTGGAAGGTATTCAGAATTGCGCAAGGGACTCTCTGGACTCTCTTTCAGGGCACTTGACAGAGGTTTATTGAACGACTGGAACTCAGAGACTTGAGACGAGACACATAAAAAGAGGCGGCGGCGAGACAGCAGACACGGATGCGTTTAAAAGTGTGCGTGTGCAGTCAATGAAGTCATCGAGTTCAAGCGAGCCAATGGCGCCAAACCACCCGGGACGTATATAATATTGACATTCGGCTTTTGGCACTTGTGTTGGCGAAAATATTGTTTTCGACGCTTGTTGTTGTTTCGACATTAGAACTCGACGACGAAATGCCGACGTGGGCCCAGATTTCTTCGCAGCTGCGATCTCAAAGTAATCCTGTGGTGTTCTTTGATATAAGTATTGGAACAATGGTAAATTAATTACGATTTCAAATGGTTTTTACTAGGAATGGTAATTCAATTCCAAAAATAATTTATTGTTGAATTAAATAGGAAGTTGGCAGGATGATCTTTGAACTATTTGCTGATGTCGCACCTCAGACTGTGGAAAATTTTCGTCAGTTTTGTGTGGGGGAAATGAAGAATAAAGAAGGACTGCCTGTGGGATACAAAGGAGCTGTTTTCCACAGAGTTATTAAAGGTATCAAAATAATGAAAATAATTGAATTCACTATGTTCTAAATTATAGAAAATATCTATGTGAATTATTATTGATATCTTAAATCTTTCCATTACAGACTTCATGTGTCAAGGTGGGGATTTTATCAACGCTGATGGAACTGGATCCATGAGTATTTATGGGCCTACTTTCGACGATGAGAATTTTACTCTTAGCCACGATGGACCTGGTTTGTTGAGTATGGCAAATTCAGGTACGCATTACCACTGTTGTTATTGAAGTTTTATAAAATTCTCAATTTGATTATATTAATGTGTGATTGATAAGGTCCAAATACGAACGGCTGTCAGTTTTTCATTACTTGCGCAAGTGCAGATTTTTTGTAAGTAAACTATTGCAACGGCATCTGAGTATTTTTCGAGGCTGGTTAAATTATATTAATTTATTAATAATCATTTTTTGTAGGAATGGAAAGCATTGTGTTTTCGGGAAAGTCATCGATGGATTATTAGTTTTAAGGAAAATTGAAAACGTTCCTGTTGGAGCGAATCATAGACCGAAGATAAATGTATCTATTACTAACTGTGGACAATTGTAAAAAATTACTGTTAGATCTTTATTATTACTAAGCATATTTGATATTTGGACATAAATGATCACGTAAGTGACTTTATATTTTTGGATAGCCAGTGTGCAAAAATGTTTATTTACAAATGTGAAGCGTTTGTTCGAATTGTATTATCTATTGAAGCAAAGTATCTCGAAGATAGTCGAATCCCTTGTTTAGTATGTAGAAACTCGTAAGACCAGCGGCTCTTTCATGCCATCCACATGACATAATGCAAAAGCATTTCGAATGTGGTGTTCGAATTCAGTTTTGAAGAAAACAGAAAATGTGCAGTCTTTTGTGGCTTTGGGTGGAAGTATTCCAGAAGATGGATGAAATTGAATCTCAAGAAGATCTCCCTGCCTTCCTACAAGACACTCTTGCCAAGCAAATGGAACAGGATAACTGGTCGGATTAGTGAGCGTTACAGGGAAATCAATATGTTTCGCAATGTATAACGAGTCCCTTGGAATTAACACTATACTGTCTTCAAGAATAAGGAATGGCGATTGAACTTCAGCACAAATAGGGATGTACAAAGCACTCTCCGGGATTCCTTCTACCATTACAGTAACAGAAGCTGCGATTTGGCCCGTTAACTGTAAACAGATTATTTTCATTCAAAATTAATTCATTAAGTAAAACTGGATACAGAATGGTTACCTCTCCTGACAGGTAGACATTTAATCCCATCGTTTCTTGAGGTTCTAGCACTCCCCATGCTGGCCATACACGTAGAAGCTTCTGTTCACAAACGGTTGCGTTAAAAGGAGTCAAGTTGACGTTAGACTCGCTGATAAGCGGCTCTTCGTTGATGTGAGCCACCCACTTCGCAGTCCGATTACTGTAAAGTTGGTTGCGTGTAATGGGAGAATATGAACACAAATATAGTTGATTGTTCTTACTGCAGATTTGTAATGGAAATAGTTTGCATTTTTTCAGTCGAAACTTTTATAACTCCGAAATTAATTGCAGGTGTGTCCGTTTTTATAAATGGGCCTGTAGTTTCGATGGAGCAAGCAACCGTACAAGGGGCTTCTGTCTTAAGCTTTCCGATTCTCATAGTTCCGGTAATTGGCTCGAAGCACTTTCCATGCCTTTCATGAAGAACAGACAGCTTGAACGTCATTCGGTGGTTAGGTTTCAAGTTGAAGACATGAGGCTCTATAAGAATAGTTGCAACAGGATCTACTAATTGGTTCAAAGTCACTTCCACATCAAATAGAGATTTATTGTGAACAACCAGATTTCTGTAAAACATCACAGGATTCGTATGAGTTATCCTCAAATATTGGTGATAATTTAACTTATTCAAATGCAGACTAACTTCAGGGCACGAGTTTTCACCA
>Ga0194135_10001342_pt1 | contig 14613 bp, 27 predicted proteins | sample LitLau_LLRF_2013_FD_134024 | JGI IMG/M metagenome (GOLD analysis project Ga0194135, IMG submission 134024) | Freshwater sediment microbial communities in response to fracking from North America - Little Laurel Run_MetaG_LLRF_2013 (version 2) | ecosystem: Environmental > Aquatic > Freshwater >...
ATGATCTGAGTATGCCCCAAAAGGAGATTTATGGAGCTCAACCTCCGATCGAGTTACTCAGACAATGGGTAAAGTATTATCTGTAGTTATATACATATACTATATAGTATTGTTATGCAGCTAAAGAATCGTCATGTTTCTGAATAGATTGACCACGGGAATTGGTACGACAAAAAAGACACGTCAACAATTACACTGGTTGACTTACTCTTCGTGGGTGCGATGGGACCACCAGGAGGAGGAAGGAATGACATAACAGCTCGGCTTGTCAGACACATGAGTATCCTTGCCATAGATTCCTTCGATGATAACACAATGAAAAAGATCTTTTCGGCGATCGTAGATTGGCACTTTGCAAAAGATTACGAACCTGAGATTATTCGATGGGCCAGACCGATGGTGTACGCCACAATGCAGGTAACTTGAGATTTGTTTTATTAGCTAATGAGTCAGGGAATGAGTTTCAACTAACAATAAGCTTTGTAATTAGGTGTACCAATCAGCAATAACAATTTTTCTGCCAACTCCTGCCAAATCTCACTACGTTTTCAATCTTCGCGATTTCTCACGAGTGGTTAGAGGACTGCTACTAATTCCACCTTCTCACTTGAAGGAGCCTCAAAAGTTGCAACGTCTCTGGGTTCATGAAGTCTATCGAGTCTTTTATGATAGACTCGTTGACGACGCTGATCGAGGTAATTGAAAAATGTTTGTTGATTCCCAAGGGACTTCAGGAATTAAATGCTGTCTCTTTTGGTTCAGGAAAGTTCTTCAACCTTATGGGCACAACTGCATTGGAAAACTTTAAGGTTGACGTTAATAAGTTACTAGGCCACCTTACCGGGCAGGAAGGTAAAGCGGTTGAGGACTTCCATCTTCGAGCTCTAATGTTTGGAGACTATATGGATCCTAAAGCAGATATAAAGGTACATAAGTTTACCTATGTTTATCATAAAATTGGACATTTGTATTCTACGATAATTAAATGGTAATTTAGATCTACGACGAGGTAGTGGATCTGACAGAACTTAGTGATATAATGGAATCGTACTTGGACGACTACAATAACCAGTCAAAAACACAAATGCATCTAGTTCTGTTCCAGTTTGCAATCGAACATGTTTCAAGAATAGCTCGAGTGCTGAAACAGGACAATGGCCATGCATTACTTATTGGAATTGGAGGATCTGGAAGACAATCGCTCACTAAGATGAGTGCTTTTATGGCTGGTTATGACCTTAAGCAGGTAATAACGTGTTGATCGCAACAAAACCACATTGAGAGTAATGCATACTTTAAAATGTAATGCTTCGCTATTGCAGATTGAGATCTCTCGGACGTATGGCCAACACGAGTGGAGAGAAGACTTAAAGAAAATCCTAAAACATGCTGGAAATGATGGAAAGCCTACAGTTTTCCTATTTGCTGATAATCAAATTAAAGATGAGAGTTTCGTAGAAGACATTAACATGATTCTAAATACTGGAGACGTCCCTAACTTGTTTGCTGCAGATGAGAAAGGCGAGATATTGGAAAAAATGCAAGGTGCAGCCAAGGAGTTGGGAAAGAAGATTGACACTGCACCATTAGCTTTGTATAACTTCTTTGTGGAACGAGTCAAGGCCAACTTGCACATTGTCTTGGCTATGAGTCCAGTTGGGGATGCCTTTAGAATTCGATTGAGAATGTTTCCATCTCTCATTAATTGTTGCACTATTGACTGGTAAACAAATATAGGTTTACTTAAAGTGATTCGACTCTAGATTTAATTTTCGTCATACTTGTAGGTTTACAGAATGGCCTGAGGACGCTTTAGAGAAAGTAGCTCAAAAGTTCTTAGCACGGCTAGATACAACCCCACCCATCAAATTAGCTTGTGTGTCCATGTGTCAGAATTTCCATGAAAGTGTTAGACTTCTGTCCAATGAGTAAGTTTCATTCTTAAACTTCTCATAATTAAATTTCTAAATATACCTTTTTGAAATAGTTTTTATGAGCAACTTGGTCGAAAAAATTACGTCACCCCAACATCATACCTGGAGCTAATTTTGACATTCAAGTCTCTTCTGAGTCTTAAGCGATCCGAAATCGAACAACAGCGACAACGATATTTAACTGGATTGGATAAGCTTCAGTTCGCAGCTTCCCAAGTTTCCGTCATGCAAGACGAGTTGACTGCATTACAGCCAAAACTCATCGAAACATCCGCAGCCACAGAGAGACTGATGATAAAAATTGAAAGAGATACAGTAGATGTGGAAGCAACAAAAGAAGTCGTCGCTGCTGACGAAGCTTTGGCTAATGAAGCAGCAGCAGCATCTCAAGCTATCAAGGATGACTGCGAAAACGATTTGGCAGAAGCAATTCCAGCATTGGAAGCTGCCTTGCAGGCTTTGGATACGTTGAAGCCCGCTGATATAACTGTACAGAAAATATTTATTTCTAATCTATATTAGATTCCTGTTCATTGTTGAACTTCCCTTTTCCTTTCTAATTAAGGTTGTGAAAAGTATGAAAAATCCACCAGCAGCTGTGAAGATGGTTTTGGAAGCAATTTGTGTGATGCGAGGAGTCAAACCAGAAAAGAAGATGGACCCTAATGGACGGCCTTATGAGGACTATTGGGGATCGTCCCTTAAAATGTTGGGAGACATGAAGTTCCTGGATGCCCTCAAAGAATACGACAAAGACAACATTCCTCCGATGGTGATGAAGAAAGTTAGGGAAAAGTTTATTAAGAACCCAGATTTCGATCCATCTATTATAAAGAACGTGAGTACAGCTTGTGAGGGTCTTTGCAAATGGGTTAGAGCCATGGAAGTATACGACAGGTGAGTGTTTCATGTTTGTCTTTCGCATATTCAGTGAAAACTGATGCTAACCAAGACGCATTCTGTAGAGTTATTCGAATTGTTGAGCCAAAGAAATTAAAGTTGGCTGAGGCTGAAGGTGAACTTCAAGCTCAAATGGACAAGCTAAATCAGAAACGAGCCCAGCTTCAGCAAGTTACGGATAAGCTCCAAGCCCTTAACGATGAATATGCTGCGATGAACAAGAAGAAGAAAGACTTGGAAGATAACATTCAATTGTGCTCTCAGAAACTCGCTCGAGCTGAACAGCTTATCGGTAAACTCGCACATATAAACTGAACATTATCAGAATATTATAACTAACTTTGCAATATAAAGATGGACTTGGTGGGGAGAAAACTCGTTGGAGTGAAGGAGCAGCCAATCTCTCAGACACGTTATTTAACATTATCGGCGATGTGCTGATTTCCGCAGCAGTGGTGGCTTATCTTGGACCATTCACCGTTGATTTTCGGGCTGGGTGCGTGAATAAGTGGCAAGCAAATTGTTCAGCACAGAAAATTCCTTGCTCAGACGTCTTTTCCTTGATCAATACTCTTGGAGACCCAGTCAAAATACGAAACTGGCACTTAGCTGGCTTGCCAATCGACACTTTCTCAATTGATAATGGTATACATTTTTGAATGAATGAAAGAGATGGGCCGCCGGGCACTGTAATCATACAACTTTTTAATAATTATAGGCATAATTGTAACTAATGCGAGACGGTGGCCTCTTATGATCGATCCACAAGGTCAAGCTTCAAAATGGATTCGTAATTTAGAGAAAGCCAACAAACTTTCTGTCGTCAAATTAAGTGAACCGACTTATCTGCGAGTTGTTGAGGTAGGAGATCTCAAAAGGCAGAAATTTTACAAATAAATCATGGTGGTTATTTTATCGAGTATTTGATTATTTACTACAGGTGAGCATTCAAAATGGAATGCCTGTACTTTTGGACAACGTGGGAGAAGATATTGATCCAGCTCTTGAGCCTGTACTTCTGAAACAGTTCTTCAAATCAGGATCCATTCTTTGTATTAAGATTGGAGAAAGCATCGTCGAGTACAATCCTGATTTTAGATTCTACATCATAACCAGACTTAGAAATCCCCACTATTTGCCTGAAATAGCTGTGAAAGTATGCCATCTCATGAACAATGTATTGTGAAATGCGTTTTAAACTTTTTTGAAACTGAAACTTTCAGGTGACATTACTGAACTTTATGATTACTCCATTGGGTCTACAAGATCAGTTGTTGGGAATCGTAGCTGCAAAGGAAGAGCCCGAACTAGAAGAGCAAAAAAATCAACTTGTTGTTGAAGGCGTACAGAATAAAAACCTTCTCTCTGAAATCGAAGACAAAATTTTAGCTGTTCTGTCATCGTCTAAAGTAAGTTGTGGATACTACAGTAATAATAAACGCACACGACGGAACTGTCCCTGGTTTTGCCATTATCTTATCGAAGTGCTGTTTTAGGGAAATATTTTGGAAGACGAAACGGCAATTGAGATTCTATCTTCATCTAAATTACTCTCCGAAGAAATTCTTGCTAAGCAGTCTGTGGCAGTCGTGACAGAAAAGAAAATCGATGAAACGAGAAGTCTCTACAGACCTGTAGCTCTTCACTCTTCGACTTTGTTCTTCTGTATTTCTGAATTAGCAGCGCTAGATCCCATGTACCAGTATAGCTTGTCTTGGTTTGTCGCGCTGTATGTTAGTTCTATTCAGAACTCCAGACCATCAAAGGACCTCGAATCTAGAATTCATTTTCTAAATGAGCACTTTACTAGTTCCATTTACCGTAATGTTTGCCGATCCTTGTTTGAAAAAGATAAATTGGTGTTCTCCTTTGTTCTCTGCGTTGCTCTTCTTAAACGACAGTACGTAAAATGATTTTGTTAGCTATATGTTAGCCGGAATGAAAATTATGTGACAAATCTATGTTTCTACCTTCCAGAGGTGACTTTGATATGGACACTTGGAAATTCCTTCTTACTGGAGGAATCGCGTTGGACAATCCTTACCCGAATCCAGCTCCAGAGTGGTTAAGTGAAAAGAGCTGGAGCGAAGTTGTTCGTCTCAGTGATATTAAACCTTTCGCAGGACTACGAGAACACGTCACACAGAATATTTATATGGTAAGATGGTGAACAAGCAATAGCAATAAGTTCCTATTATGTGAAATTAAACGAAATGCATTTAATTTATAAACAGTGGAAGGAATTGTATGACGCTTCAGAACCTCAAGACTTTCCCTTGCCTAAGCCATGGGACGAGATAACCGACTTAGAGAAGTTGGCAGTTCTCCGTTGTATTCGACTTGACAAACTTGTCCCTGCCATTCAAACCTTCATAGTTAATCATTTAGGAAGGGAATTTATAGAACCTCCTCCGTTTGATTTGGAATCCTCATACTCTGACTCAAGTTCCGGAACCCCACTCATCTTCATCTTGAGTGCTGGTTCAGATCCAACACTCGGATTGTTTAAATTTGCAGCAGATAAAGGATTTAGTGGGCCAAAGCTGGCGAGCATTTCATTAGGACAAGGACAAGGGCCTGTCGCAAGACGAATGATAGACGAAGCTATTGTTAGTAATTATGAAGTATTCACGCGATGAAGTGCAATGATGACTTTGTAATTTGCTGTTTGTTGTTTAGGTGGATGGAAGTTGGGTTGTACTTCAAAACTGTCACTTGGCCACAAGTTGGATGCCTGTTCTTGAAATGATTTGTCAAGACATAATCACATCCGAAATTACACAGCCTGAATTCAGATTATGGTGCACTTCATATCCCAGTCCATCATTCCCTGTCACTGTATTGCAGAATTCGGTGAAAATGACTAATGAAGCTCCTCAAGGTCTCCGAGCGAACTTGATGCGATCCTACTTGGGACAACCTCTGTCAGATCCAAACTTCTTCACTTCTGTCAAATCAAATGCTAGAGCTTGGCAGAAGATGCTCTTTGGGCTATGCTTTTTTCATGCGGTGAGCAACTTCTCTACAATATTCATCTTCCTACTTAAAAAAGTTGTGAGATTAAAACAAGTAAATAATCTAGGTTGTTCAAGAGAGAAGAAAGTTTGGTCCTCTAGGATGGAATAATAAATACGAGTTCTCAGAATCAGACTTACGAATTTCGATGCAACAACTCCACATGTTTTTGTCAGATTATCTGGTCATCCCTTTCGATGCTTTGACTTATCTCACAGGGGAATGCAACTACGGTGGAAGAGTCACAGACGACAAGGACCGTAGGCTGTTAATGTCTCTTTTAGAGATATTTTATTCCAAAGATATTGTAGACAAAGACAAGTAAAGTTTTTGGCTTTTACTTTTTAAACTTTTTACAATCTCAGACTGGATAAGAAAATAAAGTATTTATTCTACCTGCCATATTTCAGTTACGTCTTGTCTTCAAGTGGAACTTATTATGTGCCTGGGGATGCTTCCTACAACTCGGTAACAGCGTATGTGAAGAAACTTCCCCTTAATCCATCTCCCGAAGTCTTCGGTTTGCATGAAAATGCGGATATTACCAAGGGAAATCAAGAAACATTACAAATCCTCGATGGGGCATTGGTCACTCAGACTGAATTGAAAGCAGGTGGAGGTGGGAAAGGAGAAAGTTCGGGTTCGAAGGTTACTGCAGTTGCCCAAGATATTTTAGACAAGCTTCCAAGCAATTTCGACTTGGAGGAAGTGATGGAGAAATACCCTGTGGATTATATGAACTCAATGAACACTGTCTTAAGACAAGAACTTATTCGATTCAATCGGTGAGATTTATTTCTAATCAGCTTGTCTTGTTTTTTTATATCCTGCTTTAGTCAACCTCATTGGCCATATATATTATTTAGGCTAATCACGGTGGTTCGTGAGACACTAAAGAATGTGCAAAAAGCGATCAAAGGACTCGTAGTGATGAGCAAGGAATTGGAAGAAGTTTTTCAGTCTATGTTAGTAGGCAAAGTTCCACAAGCGTGGGCATCTAAAAGTTATCCGTCTTTGAAGCCGTTAGGATCCTACGTACTGGATCTTCTTCAGCGGTAAGAAAGTAATGGGAATTAGTGCTAATAATTTTGGGAACTGAATTCATTTTCGTGTTTTCAAAATGTAGATTATCATTCCTTCAAACATGGATAGATCAAGGAGCTCCAATTGTATTTTGGTTGAGTGGATTCTACTTCACTCAATCATTCCTTACGGGTGTAACTCAAAATTATGCTAGACGATATAAAATTCCCATCGATCATCTTGGATTTCAGTTTGAGGTAACTAAGTTCGAAAAGTCTTCAGATGCCCCTCCAGATGACGGAGCCTTTTGCAGAGTAAGTAAACCATGAAGCAATACTTTGTGTAATTAATAATTATTAAGGATTCATACTCGATCGTATTTGTTTCCTCAAGTCTCAAAATGTAGTCATAAGTAATTGGTACAATTTCAATCATAATTGGGTTCACATATGTTTTAATTGAATGCTACTTGACAAGGACGATGTCATGTGTGAGGTAAAGTAAATTATGGTGCAATAGTAATTGGTAATTAATCGGTAGCAGTAGCATAGAAAGCTTACGAGTATTGCAAATCACTCATGATGTATGAGACGCATTATATTATGCTTTCGTATAGGAGAATGTAATTAACTTTTGACAATGCTCACATTTCCTTTTGTAAATTTAGGGCTTATTCTTGGAAGGAGCCAGATGGGATCGAGTTAATGGCGTTTTAGCGGAATCAGCTCCCAAGATCTTGTTCGATTCCATTCCTGTCATTTGGTTTAAGCCTGGAGTGAAAGTAATAGCTTCATGTAATATATAAGTACTTCATCGAATTTCTTAGTAAGCTTTAAATCTCTCTTATAATGAAACAGGCTAAATTCGTAAATCCACCTTCATACGACTGTCCTGTGTACAAGACGAGTGCCCGTCGTGGAACATTGTCGACAACAGGACACTCGACAAATTTCGTGTTGTACCTACTTCTTCGATCAGAACACCCTCAGCGTCACTGGATTAACAGAGGAACTGCTGCTTTGTGCCAATTAGATGACTGAAAAACTTTAAGAATTCAAAACCATAAATCAAAATCCAAAACCAAAACGAAACCTATTAATGAAATGAAACAGACTGTGCAATAAAATCAGTGAACTGGATGTATGCAAAATTAATCGCTGTCTTCATTGAGTTCATGTATGTAATGAAAAGATCCAAAACGACGTTTATTGATTGTACAAGGTTAATTAGCACTACTTTCAGGTAAACTTTACATTGAATACTTCCTACGCGCAAACAAATAAGAATGATAACCATAAAAGTATTGATTACCAGTTGTACATGTACACCAAGATGGCTGATTGAACATAAATTGAACTTTTTTTTAAAGAATGGACTGTTGAGAATAAGAATTACTATTATATTGACTATTCAGTTACACTTTCCTCTAATGCAATTACCGTCCTAAACTCTATTTGTAGATGTAATAGGTCGAGTGTTTTACTGTTGGCTTCATTATATACTCACTTCTTGAGTACTTTAGTAATACTGAATAAATAAGTACTTTGAGTTGAGATTTTGAGATACACGAGAGTTACATTCTGAGGAGAATTAGCACGAGTTTATACACATTGTACTACGCTACTTTGTTATAGCTAATAGTAAGTAAATCTGTATTGTTGTGTGATAAATCTACCCGAACTATATATAATGAATGATCTTTAACGATAATAGTCATCTTATAGCACACACTTTGCATATATGCGAGAGCTACAATTTGCATTTATGGTAGACATAGTTTATCTTTGGCAAGAGGTTGCTGAATAATTTCCAGTATCATTAAAAATAGGTACAAATATTATAGAATATCATGGAGCAATGCAATATATATATATTTAGTCCAATAGATTTTTAGATTTTTAGAATATCGAGGAGTTCACGGTATATTTTTTATGTAGTGTAATAGTAAGTATAATATTTATAGTAGTTTTTAGGCAGATCTGGGATGGATTGAATGATGCGAGATGAGACGTCCAACGTAACTTCATCTGCTACGAAGAATGGTTCCTTTTAAAATATTTTCCACATTCAATTCAACTGTTGTGACAGCACTGGACATTTACATATATAATATACGCAACACTATTGCAGATTAGTGTGTTGTATGCAACATTTAATAGATTTTTGAATATAATCTCTGGAAATTCTGTCCAGTAGTCCTTTTGTTCTGAGCTTTCTCACCTTCTTTCATCGTTGTGATAAGTTCACTACACACACACATACACAGATTGAGATATAAATTTGCATATAATATATATATCAGTTTAATAGTAAATTGTAAGGAGACGCTCGTGGGAAAGATGAGAAGATTTCTTCCTGTCGTGTGTATGAGGAGATGATGATGATTACACGAAGAACTCTGATTTGGGTGAGAGCTCGTACTCGATCTCTTCATTCTTGTACATCTCGATGGCCTTCAACATAAAATATAGAAGAAGAGAAGATTTTCAGAGAGAGATAGGATTAATATTGACACACGATCAAATATTCTTGATAGTTATTATTACGATTAGTTATTACAATCACGGAAAGATTCTATTCTACGAGCGAGAAGGCTGCTGCTGCGTATAAGTAATGCTGCATTATAACAACTACAACTTACTCGTACTAAGCATAATATGTTTCCCCATAAGCGACAGACTAGATGACAGAAAGAGATAATCTACTGACGGGCAATCTACAGAAGCGGAAGGGCTGGTGAAGCGGAAGTAGTAGAAGAGGGAGCAGGAACAGACCCTGCGTCTTCCTCAGGGGGAGTGGACACTTCACTTACATTCTGAATGTCCTTCGTCAAGTCCTCCAACTGCTTCTCGTGCAATTTCCTCAACTTTTCCTTTTCTTTCTCCTGCTTCATCGCAGCCACCTTTCTTTCTTCGATAAACTTTTTCGTGTTGTTTTGGTTCTTCTCCCGCAGTCGACGTTCTTTCTCCGCCTTGTTCCGCAACGTCTTGTCATTCGCCACTTCCTTTGCGGTCTCCACTGAAACTTTGGCTTGGTTGCTTCGCATATCTTTATTCTCCCTGAGGAATTAGTAGGTCACTATACATTATTAAGGATCTTTCGTTGCCCCAATACGGAGTAAACCAAACTCAACAACATTATAATATATATAGGAGGTTTCGGCTACATAACACAGACGATGAGAAATGATTTGGCCGTACCTCTCATGCTTCGCTTCAATCTGCTTCATTTGGTTTTGCTGAGACACTTCCATGAGTTTCTTGAGAATTTCCTCCTGAGCAGTCAAGTGGGCTTTCATCATTTCCCATTCTTCTTTTCGCTGTTTCTGTCTCATTTCGGTCCACTGCTTGGTTTGCTCCTCGACGAGTTTCAGCACTGCTGGGTCTTTCGAGGCTTCCTCTGGCCTGTAAAACAAACAACTTTCTGCATGATTTAACACGCGGACTGTTTCTTAGCAAATGGCAACTACTCGGTGGTGAAGCTACTTGAGTTAAAAAGCATTCATATAAAAATGTATTCCCTGTTGATCTCTCTCTGGAGTCTATATAGAGAGTTTGCGGTTTCTACATTCTCATTTCCTGTCTCATTTATAATTCAGAGAAACATCACCGTAAAACGTTAAAAGTGTACTTAGCAGATCTCCCACTTACTGCTTTCCCTTGACGAGCTTCTCGACAGCAACACACTGAGCTTTCTGCACGAGCAGTCGTTCCTTGGCATGTCTCTTCCTCATCGCCTCCACTTCCTTCTGCTGCTTCTTCGTTGCTTTACCGTACCCTTTCTCGTTTCGCAAACTTTCTGCTGTAATCGCTTCAAATTTTGCGTCCTCTAAAAGTTCAGATGGTGAAATAGGAGAGTCACTCACACACACTTAACCTTTCATACATTTCATGAATCCAGATGTGGACGATATATTACGTACGTACCTTTAGGCTCCTCTTGAAACCGAACTCCTTCGGATTTCTTTCCTCCACCTCCGCCAGCAGCATTACCTCCGGTTTTGACATTTGTATTAATATCTGATTCCTCGATGCCCATTGCCTTCATTTGATTGGTTCTTTTATCCTGAGCTGAGAGGAAGGCCCGAGGATCGGAGAGAGCGTCCATAAAGTCTACATTAAAAGCAAATCTCACATTTCCGCCCCGGATATCCACGACAATTTACCCTTGAAACATTTTGTGCACCTCCAAATCCATCAGGAACGTAAATTTTAAGCTCGATGTTGCAAAACAACATAGGAAGTGACATTGGGAAATTCGCCTCAGTCCTGAGTGAAATGTGACGGTAACCGGCTTGCAAGCCGTCCAGTGGAAGGATCCGCTGACCCAAAAGCTTTCCGTTTTCATCATAAACTCCAAATCGAAGGACGGCCAGATCAGGCAAAACAACCTGAAACGGAAAAACATAAAATGAAATGACCCTGCCATTCAACTTAATGTAAGCAGAGCATCCCGACGACCATCTCGTTTAAGGTGAGCCAGAGCATGTGGGGCTCCACACTCATTGATTGGACTCTTGTATAATGGAACAGATGTGTGTTGGGGAAATTGATGCTCGCAAAATGAATTTGGCATGCACTTTGTTAGTACCTTTCTGAAGAGAAACGGATCTTCATTGTAAACGGGATTGAGACCATTTGCAGGAATCATTTTGGTACGGAATTCTTTACGAATTGTGTCAGTAGGGAGTCCATACATGTCCACTTCTACATAAGTTCCCACTTTCTTGTCGGATAAAAACTGACCAGCTATGACTTGGACAGAACATTGAGCAGCAATGACTCCGTCCACAGGAGATTCCGCAAAAGGATCGAAGTTCCTGTCTGATCGACGCATGAAATCTGGTTTGACAAGATATCCACAGTTTCCATTATACTCAAACTTCCCCTGATTGAGCTGCATGGGCAAATCTGGAGTTTGGAAGTTGAGAGAGACCATTTGACACCCAGCGTTCCAGAAAATCTGCAACAAATGAAATGCATCCGTTGCCATCATCATCATCATGCGGTAAACAAATGGTTCCAGGAGGAATTGAGCGAACGGATCTGAATATGGAACTATGGAACAGAAACCAACAGAGGGGAAGAAACCGATCTGACCTGTGGCATATAGTTTGACGAATCGGCTCGTGTTCCTTTAGGGTAAATCCTACTCATTTGACGCTTGTTGTAGTTGACAAACTCAATCGCTTGGGTTTTGAGGTAACCCAATCCAGCAGTCTCAGAGAACGAGGACATGTTGTGATGGATGTTTTTCTCTGAAGGGAATTCAAACGAAGAAGCAATTAAGAACTCTCCCTCATATTTACTTTCAAAGCGACAACTTTCTACAACCTTTCAAAGAACCACACAAGTAGAAAGCACTTTCATGCTCGACGCTTTCCCAAACATAGTTACTCTTATAATAACTCGACTACTATTACACGACAAATTCAATTACAAGCCCGACTGCTTTCCTCGCCGACTCTCGAAGCATATGTAACGTATATGGATAGTCTTACTCAAAGAGCGAATGGGGGCGTCGTCGGTCGGGGAAAGCAGGACAAAATGAGACAAAGAGAAAGCTTACTTTCCGCAACATCAAAGCCGACGAATTTGACAGGCTGAGCGTAATTAATCATAGAAGAAAGCCATGGGTGGACATTCGTCGTGGATCCCGTATAGTTCGCAGCGAGAGCAGGGTCCGTTCCAGCAGCCGCTGCAGCTGCACCCACAACTTCTTCCTGCAAACCATCCATAGACTCATAAAGTATAACGAGAGCAATATGGACCAGTCTAACTTGATTGCTCTCATAAAAATAAGACGGATCCTTTCATCCGTCTCCGCATCCACCTCGCTACAATTCGAGGAGACAATATCAGAGACGAACGAAAAAGACAGGCTGGAAGCCAAGTAGTGTGTATAGTTAGCTTCCCACCAAATCTGCCGAAAGGAAAAATAACACGGACTCGCGGAGAAAAATACGAGAAATGAAGGGAAATAATAATTTGATGGAGGATATTACATTATTGCCGACCTCATTCTTATGAAAACATAATATTGGGTCTCCAAAGTACCTGCTAACTATACAACTGCTGTACGTATCACATCCATATAATAAAAGACTCGAACAATAAACTGAATAAACCATTAAGTGAACTGAATTAATCGAGAGCCCCTACTCGTAATACAAAGGATAGTGGTACGCGAGTTATTCATCGGGAAGTCAGCAAGAGAAAAAACACATTTTTCGTATGAGATTAAAATCATCATTAACTTTAAGAAAGTCTCGATGCCCTAAACGGAATGAGAAGGAATAAAAAGAAAGTTGAACTGTATATAAATCATAAAAGAGGTTTACAAAGGATGTGTACGCGGAGAAGTCTGGGCTAAAGTATCGTAAAGAGTCCCTAGTGATCGTGTGTAGGAATGAATGAAGACTGTGAAGTACCTTTTTCTCTTCTGAAGGAAGAGGCTCAACAGCAGATGCGTCTTCTTTGACCTCATCAACAATCTCGAACTGGCCCTTGAGAAAAAGTTCCAACTCTTGCTTTTCTACTTCAGGCTTTAGTCGTTTGTTCTTAATCAGAATTTTCCTCTTGAGGGCACTTGGTGGTGGGAGGGGCACTCCGGGTTCCAGCTGTGTCCAAAATAACCCCACCCATGAATATATATATATATATATATATGATATATGCCAATTCGAGAGAGAGAGAGAGAGAGAAGAATTCTGAGAATATTCCCAGGCAAGTGAAAGTGAGATGTTGTATATATGAGTATGTGCAGGCATGTGTGCACATGGCATCTCTCTCACACTTTCACACACTCACGAATATAGTATAGTACATATGGGGACATTTAACATGCAAAGTCCATACCGGATATTCTGGCAAAGGCTCTTTGAGAAGAAGGTCCCCAAAAATTTCATCACAGTACTTGGCCATCTTATACTGCTGGGCTTTACAGCAATGATTCTCGAAACTGAGAATCACCGGGAAGTCCGAGGTCACAAATGCCGTGTCTCGGATGGCGTAAATCACATCCTGGAATTCAAATAACCTCATAAGACTCGAAACCTCCTTTGGATCGCAATAATGAAATCTTTCATTCCAATGTGAAAGTGTGTCGATTCCGCAGAATAAATTATCTTAGTAGAGTAGTTGAATGCTCTGTTATTTAGTTGTGTACTTTAAATACAAAGTTTTAGATGTCCGTGGTTCCAACGACACACTTCCAAGCCTATGTTATCCTGTTAGTCCTGTGTAAAAACTAGTTCCGCCTATAAACTTGCGTCGTGCTAATGAAGAGAGAGTTCTCTTTTGCAGAATAAACAGAGGTTTCATGTCATGCAGATCCTACTCTCTAATTGAGTGATTTGTTAGTTCCGACGAGACCCATATAATATTTATTCTGCAGAAACTTTCAAAGCAGATCATCATCATCATCATTTGACATTCGAGGAAAGTATGTGTATGTGATATTGCTACTTGTGATCATATATCTCTCTTTCCAACCCTTTTTTATATGTGATTGGCTTCGTTAAAGAAATCACATATAAATGTTTTTGTAAGGAAAAAGAGCGGTGTGGTGTAGGTTAGAGGTTGGAATATTCCTTATTGTGATGTGTATTTAGTGTGTACACAGTGTACAGGTTGGAGTCACCACCACCTCATTTATTTTCGTGACTTTACTTCGTGTGGGAAAGAAAGTTAAGGCAATATTGTGTTATTTCACCTCGAAGACACACACACTCAACATTGAG
>Ga0194135_10001343_pt1 | contig 14607 bp, 14 predicted proteins | sample LitLau_LLRF_2013_FD_134024 | JGI IMG/M metagenome (GOLD analysis project Ga0194135, IMG submission 134024) | Freshwater sediment microbial communities in response to fracking from North America - Little Laurel Run_MetaG_LLRF_2013 (version 2) | ecosystem: Environmental > Aquatic > Freshwater >...
CTACCGCACCCCAGAATCCATGTTTGCTCATAATGCAAATTAAGAAATCTCCTATATATATTTACCTGTAACGCTAAAATTAATATATATTCGCATTTCTGATAATTAATTAACAAGAATGTCATTCGAAAAAATAGTAATCATAGATAATTGCGGATTAACCCAGGAAATCATTGAGCAGATTTCCAGCTTGTCCAGACAAAAAATAACCATATACAATGATTATCCGGCAGATGATGCTGAAACCCTGACACGTATAGGTGATGCAGATTGTGTACTGGTAAGCTGGCAAACAAAAATTACTGCTGAAATCATAGCCCAAACAACATCTTTAAAGTACATAGGGATGTGTTGTAGTCTTTATGATGAGTCATCAGCAAATGTTAATATTATAGCTGCCCGGGAGAAAGGTATACTGGTTAAAGGGGTTAAGGATTATGGGGATGAAGGAGCGGTGGAATTTATATTTGCACAACTTATTTTCCTGTTGAAAGGACTTCTTAAAGCGAGATGGAAAGATGAACCAGTTGAACTGAAAAACAAAAGTATTGGTATCATTGGTCTTGGGACACTGGGTCTGATGGTTGCTCAGACTGCGCTGCATTTTGGAATGAATGTATCTTATTTTAGCCGGACAAGAAAATATGAAGAGGAGAAAAACGGGATTAACTATCTTAGTCTTGATGAGTTAATGCAGTCTTGTGATATTATCACCACTCACTTACCGAAAAACACAATATTGCTGACCGGGCGGGAGTTTGAACTTAAGAAAACCAACTCTATCCTTGTTAATACTTCGCTGGGTGTACCTTTTGAGAAAGAAGCATTTTTAAAATGGATTGCTAATCCCAAAAACTTTGCCATCTTCGATGCTGATGGAGTAGGTGATTTTGTCGAAGAGTTTAGCGGACATGATAATATAATTTTATCAGATCAGTTTGGAGGTTTCACTTTTGAGGCCAAACAAAGGTTGTCAGAGAAGGTATTGTCTAACATGAAAGGGTTCCTGAGTCCAGATTAATTTTTGTAAATAAAGGTTCATAAACCTTAAAACATAAACCATGAGTTCAGAACCAAATATCATTCCCAGGGCTATTATAACCTCTATAGCCAGTGGGATTAAGATCTTTAAAGTACAGCCTCTATAACGGCAGGAATGACATATATTTCCCTGTTGATATTTTTATTCGATTTATAAGTTTCTTTTCCAAGTTTTCTCAGCATCCGGTAATGAGATTGCAATGCATCTGTGAACGTTATACTTTCTATGTAAGGAAGGTTAAATTCTATCGCGGTTTTCCGGACAATAGCGCCAATTGCAGGATAATGGATATGACAAATCTTCGGAAAAAGATGGTGTTCGATCTGACGGTTTAATCCACCGCAAAGAAATGCAGCCAGTTTACTTCCACCAGCGAAATTAGCAGTAGTCCGTAACTGATGTACCGCCCATGCCTCTTCTATATTCCCAGATGGGTCAGGAGCAGGAAAATCTGTTCCTTCCACGACATGCGCCAGCTGAAAAACAAGTCCGAGTACCAAACCCTGTGAAAACTGCATAACGAGAAAACCAATCAGGAATTGTCCCCAGGTAACAGGCATAATCCATAAAGGAAGACCTATAAAAAGAAAATAGTATATCGCTTTGTAAAAGAAAAGTCTGAAATACTCAATTTTTGGATGGACAACCTTATGTTCCCCTATTTTATGCTGAAAAAATTTCTTGTAATCTTTTCTGAATACCCAGGAGAGCATAGAAAAGCTGTATAGAGCAAAGGCATAGAAATGCTGATAACTTTGTAATTTATTAACCGTCTCGGTATCGGAAAAACGGATAAGCCCTGGAGCAACGTCAATATCTTCGTCATGTCCGGCAATATTGGTATAGGTATGGTGTACAATGTTATGACAAATATTCCATACGTATGGACTAGCTCCGATCAGATTGAATACAAAACTGAATAATTGATTCACTTTCGCATTTTCTGAAAACGATTTATGAATGGCATCATGACAAATATTAAAACCGACAAATGCACCAAACACACCTAATAAAACGGATAGTAAAAGTAAAACAGGCAGACTAAAACTCCCTAAAAGAATAAGAAGATAAAGGGAGGTCAACCCAGTTAAAAAGAATATTGCTTTAAACCACATTGCCCCATTCGCATGAACGGAAATATTATTTTCTCTGAAATGATTATCAACTCTTTTGCGTACTGTACTGTAAAATGTAGACTGATTGATATTAATGAACTTGACTTTTTTGGTCATCCTGTATTTTTTCCCCCGTTGATCGCGACTCTAAGTCAATGCTGTAAATGTAGTATATATAATAACGATTCCTGTTAACGAATCTTTATCATTAAATAAATAAACACTTATTTACATACAGCTATAACGATAAACCTTTTATACAAGTACCTCTTCCTTAATTTTTTCCCGGTGGTTCAGCCCCCATTGTACCAACATATCAGTTACGGGTATAATACTCTTCCCATATGCCGTAATTGCATAATCAACAGTAACAGGTCTGGTATCCTGAATGGTTCTGGTAACCAGCAGATTGACTTCCAGATCTTTCAGTTCCTTCGCTAACATCTTAGCAGAAATCCCGTTAATTCCACGCTGGATCTTTTTAAAATGATTATGCTCAGCGGTTCTGTTTGTCAGATACCGCATGATCAGCAATTTCCATTTCCCTCCAAGTATTTCTATACTATCGCGCATAGCTGTAAGTTCTTCCTGGCAGCTCGCTTCTCTTACATTTCCTTTATTTTTTACAGTGCCCATATACTGATGGTTTATCCGGGGTAACTAGTTACCTGAAGTTAACTGATAGCAAATATAAACTATTGGTCAATTATTTTAGCCGGTACAAAATCAAAAGATCATGAAGGCGATTATATTAAAAGACTTTGGAAGTACTGATAATTTTATCATGGAGGATAACCTTTCAGTACCTGAACCCGGCGAAAACGAGGTATTGATAAAAATAAAAGCGACGGCTTTTAACCCTATAGATTATCAGATGAGACAAGGGAAGACGGAAAGGAAACGAATGCACTCCCCTATCCTGGGACGCGAACTCTCCGGGATAATAGTTAAAACCGGCAAACTGGTTCAGCGATACAAAGTTGGTGATGCGGTATTCGCTGCCTCAGGGAGCATGGGCTCAAATGGCACCTACGCCGAATACATCAGTGTACCCGAATTAATATTAGCAGCCAAACCTGATCATATCAGCTTTGAAGAAGCTGCCGCTATACCCAGTGCATCACTTACTGCGCTTCAATGTTATAATCGTTTAGCTATCAGTTTAAATGATACCATTTTTATTAGTGGTGCAGCTGGTGGTGTGGGTATGGTGCTGATCAAAATACTGGTGGCCAGGGGCTATCAAAATATAATTGTTACTGCTGGCAATCAGGAAAGCAAAAATCAATTGATTAAGGCCGGGATAAAAGAAGAACAAATAATTGATTATCATACAGATAATCTTGAGCAAGTTATCCTTGATAAAAATGGAGGGAATCAATTTAATCATTGTATAGATTTAGTAGGCGGTGATATATCGTTAATCTGCGCACTGATTCTTACCATAAATGGTACTTATACTGATGTGACTGCACTTACCACAGATAGTGCCAGAGAGGAGTTGTTTAATAAAGGTGCTGTTCTTGTCAATATTTCCAATTATGCTTATTCCCTGCAAAATAACTTTCCATATTATGGAGAGAAACTAGCCGAGGTTATCAGGTTAATGGCTGAATTTTCAATCACACCACCTTCCATTGAAATAGTCGGACCATTAGATCCGGAAACAGTTAAAAAAGCCCATCAGCTTTTGGAAGACAATCAGACCAGAGGAAAAAAATTGGTCATGCAAATCATATAAACTATCAAAATATGTCTACAATTCCCAAAATACCGCGTCGCATCGTTACCGGAGTTAAAAATGGCAGATCAGTAATTACTGAAGATACCATCGTAAAAAGTGTCTCCGAACACTTCCCGGGATTAATTATATCTGATGTCTGGGTGACCAACAAAATGCCAGCAAGCCTGTCTGAAGAACTTCTGGTAGCAAACATGGCTTTACCAGAAGTACCTGCCAATGGCTCTTATTTCCGTTACGTCAGTATTCCGCCTGATCAGGACCTGGGCATTAAACCGCTTGAAAAAGGCCAGGTCCATCCGTTGATGCACAAAACTGAAACATTAGATTATATTATCATTTTATCAGGAGAAATATATATGATTCTGGATGAGGAAGAAACACTATTAAAAGCCGGGGACATCGTAGTTCAAAGAGGTACAAACCATGCATGGAGCAATCGTTCTGATAGGCATTGCATTCAACTGGCCGTGCTATTGGATGCTAAATCTTATATTTAGAGCAGATTTAATCAGCTATTGGCGCGAATTATGCTAATAGCTGGATTAACCTGAACATATGACTATACAACCGGTTCCTTCAATAGTATCTATCCTCGATAATGATTTTTATAAGTTCACCATGCAGCAGGGTGTTATCCGCTTGTTTCCTTATGCAAAAGTCCGCTATAAATTTATAAACCGTGGAAATCATTCTTTTCCGGCAGGATTTGGAGATACCTTACGCAAGGCAGTCAGCGAGATGGCCCAGCTGCGTCTGACCCGGGAAGAAAAAAAGTTTCTGCAGGTTAACTGTCCGTATCTCGATCCGCTATACCTGGATTTTCTGGAGGGTTATCGTTATCAGCCCGAAGAAGTCCATATTGAACAGCATGACGATCAGCTGGAAGTACATATTGAAGGATTGTGGTATCGCGCAATCTTATGGGAAGTACCAATTATGTCTTTGATCTGTGAATTATTTTATGAGATGAATCATTCCATAAGGATAAGCAATGAGGAAATCGTTGAACGGACCCGTAAAAAGATAGAAAATTATCATGATCTGGGGGTTACGGTAGCAGAATTTGGTACGCGACGCAGATATTCTTATGCTGTACACCGCCTGGTATTGCAAACACTTCAAAAATATGGTTCAGGCTCATTTATAGGCACGAGTAATGTTCATATGGCTATGATGCATCAGACTAAACCAATCGGGACTCATGCCCACGAATGGTTCATGTTCCATGCAGCACGTTACGGCTTCAAAATGGCCAATTCTTTAGGTCTGGAACATTGGGTACAGGTATTTCGCGGAGACCTGGGCATTGCCTTATCAGACACTTATACAACTGATGTGTTTTTCAGACAATTTGATAAAATGTTTTCTAAATTGTTTGATGGCGTAAGACATGATAGTGGAGATCCGCTCCAGTTCGCAGATAAAGTTATTGCTCATTATCAAAAAATGGGGATAGATCCAAAAACTAAAACTATTATCTTTTCTGATGCACTTAATTACGAAAAGGTATCCCGTATTGCCGGGCATTGCTATAATAAAATTGGCATTTCTTTCGGTATAGGTACCAATCTGACCAATGATGCGGGCCCGGCCCCTATGAATATCGTGATTAAAATGACGCAGGCGCAACCACAGAATGAAGAATGGACAGATGTTATTAAATTGTCTGATGAACATGGTAAATATACTGGAACTGAAAAAATGATTAATCTTGCCAGAGAAATTCTGGAGATACAAGATTAGTATTCAAATAAAAATCAATCCGTGCTAAACAATTCACAACCTGAATCGTTTTGATTAACAGTTAGTTACAAACGATTCAATGTGATATGGTTATGAAGGATAAAACAGGCAGAAAAGTAGCCGTTATTGTAGCTCACCCTGATGATGAAACCTTATGGGCAGGTGGAACAATACTAACCAATCCCGGTTGGCAGTATTTCATAGCCTGTCTTTGTCGTTCTGAAGATCAGGATCGTGCTCCCAAATTCAAAAACCTGCTCAACACATTAGGTGCAGAAGGAAAGATGGCCGATCTTGATGATGGGCCGGAACAGGTTCCTCTCGATGAAAAAGAAGTAGAAAAGACAATTTTAAAAATCTTACCGGACTGGTCATTTGATCTGGTTATTTCTCATCATCCAAACGGTGAATATACAAGGCACCGCCGCCACGAAGAAACAAGCCGGGCAGTGATTAATCTCTGGTATAAAGGATTACTGAATACCAAAGAACTCTGGCTGTTTGCCTATGAGGATGGCCATCAAAAATATTATCCCCGGGCCCGTCAGACGGCCGATTTATATTTTCCGCTATCCGCAGAATTCTGGCAGGAGAAATATAGGTTGGTTACCAGATTATATGGTTTTCAGGAAAACAGCTGGGAAGCCAGGACTACGCCAAAGGAAGAATCTTTCTGGCGTTTTACCAGTTCAGAAAAAGCGATGAATTACCTCTTACAAAATACTGCATTATGAAGGTTCTGTTGTTATATGATTACCCGCCTTCTCCCAGCGGATTAGCCACACAAGGCGATCTTCTATACAGGGGATTGCTTGAGCTTGGTGTTGATGCCAAAGCGGCTCATTTTGAATCCCCACAGGAAAAAGAATGGTATTACCGTTGGTTCAAACCCGATATTGTTATTGGTACGGGTTATTGGGGCCATACACCGCATCTCGTTCTTCATCCATTGCAACATGCGATGTTACCTGTCCCCTGGTTAGTAGCCGATGGTTATATAGCAAACTATCAGGATGTCCTGAATAATCTTCCGCTTATCCTTGTCACTTCAAATTGGGTAAAACAAATGTATGTACGCGATGGAATAAAAGCAGACAACATTGTAGTTCTGCCTATAGGCTGTGACACGGATGCCTTTACACCGCGCGATCGAAATGACCCGCGCATCATTGCAGTCAGGCAAATGCTGAATGTTCTTCCTGATCAGCTGATGATCTTAACTGTTGGCGGGGATGCCGCTTCAAAAGGGGGAAGAGAAGTCATGCAGGCGTTAGCCCTCTTAAAAAAAGATATTCCGCAATGGAAATATGTCTGTAAAGTGTGGCCACAGGAACGTACAAAAATTCAAAATGCTGCCGATCTGGAACTCGCCCGGGATTTAGGCATTGAACAAAATGTACTATTTACAACGGATATAGTTTCACGCAATTTCATCCCTTATTTATTGGGGGCATGTGATATTTATGCAGCTCCTTCAAGACTGGAAGGTTTTGGAATGTTACAGGTAGAGGCGGGTGCCTGTGAGAAACCGGTTATAGGAATCCAGGCTATGGGTTTGCTGGATACACTTATTCATGGAGAAACAGCAATGCTGGCCAGAGTAGCAGAAAAAATAGTAGTCAGTGAGGTTTCCATTCCTGATGAATCGGAAAGTACCGGATATAGAAAAGTAATTTTTGATGAACCAAGGACAGTAGATTACCGGGCCGATGTCAATGATATAGCTGAGTATCTCCATCAATTAATCACACAGCCACTATTAAGACTTGAACTGGGGCAGGCCGCCAGAAAACGCGTCGTTGATAACTTCAATTATCGCAAAGTTGCAGAACAATTTGTAAAAATTATCAATGATAAGTTAGGGATAGTATAAATGATCAAGCCATGCAGACTGAAGACTGGAATGAAATTAAGAAAGCAAAACAATGTGCTTTAGAAGTATTACTACATAATGCAAAAGGTCCCTTCCATGGACTCCCGCGTACTGCAGGATGGGGATATCCCGAACCCTATACGCGTGATCTGTTAATTTCTATCCTTGGGATAGCCGTATCTGATAATGAGCAACTCTTACAATCCACCAGAAAGGTTCTGGAAACATTAGCCGAAAACCAGTCAGCAAAAGGCCATATCACTTCTTTGGTTCATGATAAAGAAGACCGGGGTGCAAGCGACACCACCCCACTTTTTTTACTGGGTGTCTCCATTTTCAGGCAATTGACAGGTGAAGCGGATTTTCTGGAGCCTGCTGTTGCTAAATCCCTGCGCTGGATGGAGTATCAAAGCCCTTCTGATCGTTATCTGACAGCACAACAGCCTACCAGTGACTGGCGGGATGAACAATGGGTGATGGGTTATGGCTTGTACGTAAATTCACTGGTTTATAGTTACCTCAGACTTTTTGGGCAACATGAACGGGCTGATGGACTTCGCCAGGCCATGAGCCACTTTACAATTACTGCAGCTGTCCAACATCATCATGTTCATGAAGGGCTTGTGGTCAAACATAAACCGTACTATGCCCTCTGGTCCTATAAAATATACAGCAGTGAAAGATTCGATTTATTAGGGAATAGTATTGCCATCCTTTCGGGGTTGGCCTCTCCATCCAGAGCTCTTGAAATTATCTCTTGGATTGAAAAAGAAACAGAGCAAATGAGAAAGACCGGAAATCTGACCGGAGATCTGCCTCCTAATTTCTTCCCTTTCATACAACCCGGGGATCCCGACTGGCGTTTGCGGTACGCCGACTTTAACCTCCCCGGAGAATATCATAACGGAGGGATCTGGCCATTTATAATCGGATTTTATATCGCGGCTTTAGTCGCCGCCGGAAGACCTAAACTTGCTTTTGAAAAACTCTGCGCATTAACTAAACTCATCCGGCGCATTCATTACGACGCGCCGGACTTTGGTTTTAATGAGTGGCATAAAGCACAGGATAATTTGCCTATGGGACAGGACTGGCAAAGCTGGTCGGCTGCCATGTATTTATACGCAGTTAAATGTGTAGAAGAAAATAAAACTCCTTTTTTTGATGAGGCAAGGGGCTGATTCTTATTTAATTCTCAAACTATAGATTAATCCTTTATTACCAGCCAGTAATACCAGATTTCCTTTTTTAGCTTTTTGAATAACATTAAAGCTTTCTTCCGAGATATGGTACCAGTTCATTCCTCCATCTCTGGAAACGTCTGTTCCCGAGGTGCCTGTAGCAAAACAGGTTTTCTCATCATACCAGATCACACCAGAACGGTAACCAAAAACTGGCCTGGATGGCTTTATCCATGTTTTACCTCCGTCTTCGGTTAACAGGACATTATTTGTATTTTCTTTATCCTTTTCATAATCCCCGCCAACAACTATCCCCTGGTTTTCATTGTAAAAATCTATAGAAAATGCTCCCGTACTACTTTTCCCATGCAAAATAGGACAATCATACTTCTTCCAGGTCAAACCATAATTATCCGAAGCATAGATATTTGATTTTGTACCACCAGTGGCTATCCAGACCTTACCACCCTGGAGTGTTTTCATTCCACTTCCACTGGCAGCAAAACCAGCCTCTCCTTTAGCCATAGGCTGAGTAAGCCTTTCGGTAATATCTTTCCAGCTGGATCCCCCATCGTCAGTAATCAGCAGCTGCAAACGATTTTGAATGGGATCACCAAAAATGATCCCATGATTTTTATCCCAGAACTCCATTCCATCAAGAAATATAGCCGAATCCAGGTTTTTATAGGTTTCTGTCCAGTTTTTCCCGCCATCTTCTGTACGGAGAATATAGGCTGGGGAACCCGCATTAACGATCACCGCATGATTCGCATCAAAGGCTTCAATATCTCTGAAATCCAATTTCTCGTATCCTTTAGGTTTTACCCAGGTCCATTGCTTCCCTCCGTCTGTGCTTTTACCAATGCACCCGTTACTCCCACTGACCCAGGCTATACTATCAGATACGATAGACATCCCCCTGATACTGGTATTGGTTCCGGTATTAACCGTACTCATTTCGTAGGTTTGAGAATATACAGTAAAAGGGATCAGCAATAAAATGTATAAGAATATCCGCATTATTTAATTCTTTTCCAGACTTCAGTTCTTCCCAGTAAAGAGATACCGATATAACCACGCATATTTAATTCACCATTTGATTTTATATTCATATTACAGCTATAGGTTTTACCCGATTTAGGGTCATATATCTTACCGTCAGTCCATTTACCATCTTCAAAAACGAAATCCTTCAGAATTTCCATTCCCAGAACAGGTCTTGATTTCAATTTATCATCCGGATTTTTAACGTCCGTTTTAGGATTGCCCTTCTCATCTTTCGGAGTTTTCAGCCATATAATTTTTCCGAAATATTTAGCATCTTTTTTAAAGATCTCTATATGTGCTTCACCTGTCGGATTAATCCATTGACCAAGAATAGCATCTTTGTTTTGCGCAAAACCTGTAAAGGAGATCGCTGTAAAAAGTAATAAAAGTGAAATATATCTCATAAGTTTATATTTAGTTTAGGCCAATTTACACATTACAATTCCCAATCAAAAGAACTAAAGCCTCAAAATATCAACTATTAAACAATTATTTTTTTTACTGGTTTTTATTTATTCATTATAGATTGCTTCTTACCTTTTTCTTTATCAGCATAATATTATCCTTTATAAAATTCCGGTATAGGATTCAGTATTACATTTTGTCTCTGATGCCAGTAAGGGTAAATAGGTTCAAGAGCACTTGCCTCGTCCAACTTCTTTACCTGTTCAGTATTGAGGTTCCACCCCACTGCCTCCAGGTTCTGCCTGAGTTGTTCTTCATTCCTTGCTCCAATAACGATATTTGAAACCGTTGGACGTTGTAATAACCAGTTCAATGAAACCTGGGCTACAGATTTACCGGTTTCTGCAGCAACCTCATCCAGTGCATCCACTATAGTATATAAACGTTCTTCATTTAAAGCAGGTCCATGACCACCTCCTTGTTGTACTCTATTATTTTCCGGAAGGGGTTCATTACGTCTGTATTTACCTGATAAACGCCCCGAAGCCAACGGGCTCCAGACAATAGTTCCAATTTTCTGATCCAATCCTAATGGCATAAGCTCCCATTCAAATTCCCTGTCCAGTAAGGAGTAATAAGCCTGATGTGCGATATATTTTGACCATCCGAACCTTTCAGAAACTGAAAGTGATTTCATTAAATGCCATCCTGAAAAATTTGAACAGGCTATGTAACGTACCTTACCGCTCTGAACCAGGTTCTCTAATGTTTTCAAAGTCTCCTCTACAGGAGTAACTCCATCAAAACCATGCATGTGATAGATATCAATATGATCAGTATTTAATCTTTTCAAACTCTCTTCGCACTGTTTAATCAGATGAAATCTGGATGAACCCAGATCATTCGGGTCATCACTCATTGGAAAAGTAGCTTTAGTTGAAATTAAAACTCTATTTCTTAGTCCCTTTAAAGCCTGACCTAATATTTCTTCTGATGATCCGTTAGAATATACATTTGCTGTATCAAACAGATTAACGCCGGCATCCAGACATAAATTGATCAGTCTGCCTGCCTCTTCTACCTGAGTATTGCCCCAGGCCTTAAAAAACTCATTACCACCACCAAAAGTAGCTGTACCGAAACTTAACACGGGTACTTTAAGACCCGAATCACCTAATTGTCTGTATTCCATCTTACCTTATTTTATGATATAACCGAGATTAGTTTTCTTTTAATAGCTTCGCAAAAAGCTCATAAGAATGAATTCTTGCCTGATGATCAAAAATATGCGAAGTCACCATGACTTCATCTACCTTCGTCTGATCCAGAAAAATCTTCATCTCTTCTTTAATTGTTTCGGGGCTTCCAATAAATGAACAGGCAATCATCTGATTCACCGCCTCCTCCTCCATATCGCTCCAGATTTCATTCATATTTTCTACCGGAGGTTGTAAGAGCTTGCGTTTACCAGTGATCACCCCCACAAAAAGCTGTTTAAATGAAGTTGCCAGTTTTTCGGCCTCAGCATCAGTATCCGCAGCAACTACATTGATGCACGAAATTACATAAGGAGCCTTCAAATGCGCTGAAGGTCTGAAATTCTGACGGTAAATATGAATGGCTGTCAGAAACTGGGCTGGTGCAAAATGACTCGCAAAAGCATATGGAAGTCCCATAGCAGCAGCTAATCTGGCACTATCAGTACTTGAACCTAATATCCAGATTGGAATATCCAGTCCTTCACCAGGAATAGCCCTGACAGCACTATTTTCATTTTCTGCAGAAAAAAATGTCTGGAGTTTGAGAATATCCTGTGGAAAATCATGTGCCGCATTAAAGCGCTCACCCCTGATGGCCATAGCCGTGATCTGATCTGTACCTGGCGCTCGCCCCAGCCCCAGATCAATCCTGCCAGGATATAAAGAAGCTAAAGTCCCAAACTGCTCTGCCACAACTAAAGGAGAATGATTGGGCAGCATAATTCCTCCAGAGCCCACACGGATAGTTTTGGTTCCGCCGGCAATATGCCCGATTAACACAGAGGTAGCTGAACTTGCTACATTGATCATATTATGGTGTTCCGCAAACCAATACCGTGTATACCCAAATTCTTCTGCTTTTTGCGCCAGATCAAGGCTATTGCGAAAAGTATCTGCAGGCGTTTTTTCTGCTACAACTGTAGCTAAATCTAATACTGAATAAGGAAGATCTGATAATTTCCCTTTATATGTTTCATCTGTCATTCTGAAGCTGGCTATAATGTAAAAGTATCTGCCGTTTTTTATAAAATTAGAGATTAGCAATGGCAAAAATATCCTTTCATGAAGATTTGACTTTGCATACACAAGTCAGATTCCTATTCTTCCTCAGAACCAGAAAACAAACGTTTGAATCAAAAAAATAAAACGTTTTTATTTCCTGATTTATAACATTTCCGGAAGCCAAATCAGGAAAACACGACGAAATCTGCCGGCCCAGGCACATCATTATCTCAGCTTTTCCAGTTAAATAAACCGGAATTATAAAATAAAAACATAAACTAAAACGATTTAAACTAAAACAGAATTAAAGATTGAATTATTTTTATTTTATTTTAATTACATATAAAACTTATTAAACCATTTTAGTAAGTTTAAGAAGTAACACAATTATATAATGGAAGTAAAAGAGAAGCTAGTCAAAAGCACAGAATTAAAAAGTGAAATTTTAAAGCAATTATATCTTGAAAAGTCACTTTCATGTGCCGAAATGAGCGCATTATTTAACAAAAGCATACCGATTATAACTAAGACGATAAACGAATTAATTAAAGAAGGTTTTGTGATTGAAGTAGGGTATGCGCCTTCAAGTGGTGGTCGCAGACCATTAATGTATGCAGTAAAACCAGATGCCATGTATTTGATGGCTATTGCCATGGACCAGCTTTCCACCAGGATTGCTATTGTAGATCTGAACAACAATCCGGTAACTGCAATCGAAACTGTTGAGATGATTCTGAATGCAAATTCAACTGCATTATCTCAACTGATAACTTATATAGATAACCATATCTTAAAATCAGGTATAGCCAAAGACAGCCTGCTCGGAATCGGTATCGGAATGCCAGGTTTTGTCAGTGTAAAAGATGGTATAAACTATTCTTATCTGGATGCCAGTGGAGCAAAACTAACCGACTACATAGCGCAGGCTACTGGTCTTCGTACCTATATAGACAACGACTCCAGTATTATTGCCCTTGCTGAACAAAGATTTGGAATAGCCAAATCCCTTAAAGAAGTGATGGTGATCAACCTGGGCTGGGGAATTGGCCTCGGAATGATTGTCAATGGAGATATCTTCAGAGGTTATAGTGGTTTTGCCGGAGAATTCAGCCACATCCCACTATTTGAAGATGGTGCATTGTGTATCTGTGGTAAACAAGGTTGTCTGGAAGCTGAGGCCTCCATGCTGGTGGTGGTCAAAAAAGCCATTGAAGGTATCAAACATGGTCGTCTGTCTACCCTGCATTCTTTTATTGAAGATCCCTTGAAACTAATGGGAGATGCCATTTTTGAAGCGGCAAACAATGGCGATCAGTTTGTCATTGAATTGCTTTCGGACGCTGGATATAAAATAGGAAAAGCACTCTCTATCCTGATTCATATCATGAATCCACAAACTATTGTATTAAGTGGAAGGGGTGCTAAAGCCGGTAAAATCATGATGGCACCTATACAACAGGCCTTAAATAAATATTGCATTCCAAGATTAGCTGCAAATACAGAACTACTGATCTCGGATCTCGGCTTTGACGGAGAAATCATAGGTGCCGCAGCACTCGTTATGGAAAATTTTGACAATGAACAATTAGCTATGAACACTAAACGACTTAATATGAATAAACCACAAGAAATCAGACACTAAACAAAGAAATACGATTTAAACCTAAATTCAAAAAAACCAAAAATGAAAAAATTATTACTTATCACATTATTAATGCCAGGCCTGGCGATGGGAGCAAATCTCACCAATGCAGGTAAAGTGGCATTAATTAGTTGGCCTCATCACAAGGCCAATTCGCTAAATGAGCTAAAAGTAGCCACAGTAATCAAAGGAGCTGTAAAAGATGCGACCGGGCAGCCATTAGTTGGAGTTAGCATTCAGATAAAAGGAACCAAAAGCGTTACGCAAACAGATGTAAACGGAAATTTCGCGGTACAAGCCAATATTGGTGATGTATTGGTTTTTACCTATATCGGTTACGCTAAACAGGAAGTAAAAATTACTTCCGCTCAGGTGAACATCACCTTACTTGAAGATTCCAAACAACTGGGTGAAGTTGTTGTAACCGCATTAGGTATTAAAAAATCAGAAAAAACGATTACTTATTCCACGCAGCAGGTATCTGGTTCCGAGCTGACCCGTGTTAAAAGCGATAACCTGATGAACTCACTGAATGGTAAGATTTCAGGTGTAAC
>Ga0194135_10001344_pt1 | contig 14603 bp, 14 predicted proteins | sample LitLau_LLRF_2013_FD_134024 | JGI IMG/M metagenome (GOLD analysis project Ga0194135, IMG submission 134024) | Freshwater sediment microbial communities in response to fracking from North America - Little Laurel Run_MetaG_LLRF_2013 (version 2) | ecosystem: Environmental > Aquatic > Freshwater >...
AATCCATACATAAGATATATATATATTGTTACCTTGAAGTCTCCTGCTGTAAACTTCAACGATACGGGCAAGTTTGCTAAGTCCGAGAACCTTCTTGTTAGGCAAGTATCCAATCGATACTTTTCCATAGAATGGGACCAAATGATGTTCACACATGGAGAACATTTCAATGTCCTTCACAACGACCATCTCATCTGTGTCCTCGTCAAAAACAGCATCGTTCAAAACCTCTGAAATACCGAAACAATATATTATATAGTGTATATAGATATATTTCTATTTCATTTCTCACGTTGTCATTTCTTTCAAAAAAGAATCATCAGATCGATTTCCTTTCAGGAATCGAAATTGAAGTGAGTTAGATTTTTTTGAAGACACACACAAAGTCCCTTTCAAAAGGAAGTGTAGGCGTGAAATGGCAAAAGAAAGGATTTTAGATCAAACGAATCACTTGCATTGCATGTGCCATTACAAATAATATACACGTGAATGATCCTGTGAAGGATATTTGCACGTTGTAAGAGATGTTTTTATTCCACCCACTCTCATATACTTCCTTTCTTCCAATCGATTGTGTAAATTGTATCGCTATTGCAAAGATTGCGAAATAATCAAGTAGTGTGTAAAATCATGTTCCAAAGTGAAACATGATTTATCTAGAGTCTTATACATAACCTGACGTGGGTCGTAATGAAAGAAGGAGATGTACTACTACTTTTGAGCTGAAGGTGCTTAAGTTGTAGGTTATCAGTGTGTATATACTCTAATGGAACATGAAAACTCCATTAGATTTTCGTGACTCATTTTTTTCAGTCTTAACTTTTAGCGCACGTTTTTGCACCAACATTTGATATAATGATAACGAATAGTCTATATATATATATATATGTATATGTAAGGTTAGGAACAATCCCTAAATCATTATATATTTTATTATTATTAGTGCATGCAAGTTCCAAGATCTTTTCTAGTTGAATTAATTCACCCAGATTTTCAAAGATGGCCAAAGATTTATCTTTGGTCTTTGGTAATATAAAATGGCCTTGGGAGAAAATATATAGCGATCCTTCTCTGGAAGTCTCTTGGCCTTGGCACTATATACGCCATATATATTTTGTATCTACTTTCTACTCTAGTCCTGTCTACGCGCACAGATTCCTTTTATCCTAATACCTTTCCTATCTGACACATATATATATTTGATCGAATGAAGTTTCGATATAGAGACTTTCACTCGTCATCTGATTTTCGAAGAGCAAGATCGATGTTCCCATCATCACTCTATAGACATTTGTGTAGCCTTTTTATTCCTGAACGAATATCGATTATATCCGCATATAATAAAAAATGAACCTATGTTCACATAGCTTGTGAGATTTAACAGGGAAATCAATCTTTTCTTACTTGCTACATTCTTATATGCTCTTATGTATTATACAGGTATATACTTTGGTCTGATTTTATTGCTCTACTGACCTTTATCGACATTCGTTATCTAGGCGTGTGTGTGCAAGTGAACGAGCTATATATAAATGTTCAGTTCTGAAATATACGCGAGAAAGCTTTCTTTCTCCAGCATCTCTTGCTCTCCTTGGAAAGAACAAAAGAAAGGAAACTGTTGCTCTACTTGTAACTTTTCTCCGAAGAATCCTTTCATTCCCATAAATTGCTCATGTATTTATTCCACACAGAATACTTTTGGCTTCCTTTTTCTCTTCTACTTCCCAACTCATTATTCTTTTATGGAATAGGAGGAATAAAAAGAAAAGGAACAACATTTTACCTAACCCATATTATTCGAGGTTGGGTAAGCCACCGCGTGGAAAAGAGAAAGTACGTTTCAAAAAAATACTTTCACTTGATTCTCAGCCTTGAACAAGCTTGCTACTTTTATCGCTAGTTGAATAAAACTCAATTACTCTTTGGGGGAAAACTAACAATTGTTTCTGCGAAGATTCTTCGTATTTTGTTACTATACTTGGTTTAGCATTAGCTCCAAACTTATTTTCTAATTAGAAGACTTTGTTATGCTTCTAAGCTTGAGGTAAAAGACTGCGTGGGTGGATACGTTGAGAGACCGGATGTGTGTTGCCTATCTTAAGCTATCTAGCTTACATGAACAATGTCTATATAAATGAAATACATATAAAATCGCTGTCGGCATATTTCGAAACTTTTGACGCCATCAAAAAACAATAATAATGCTGACGTGTGGCATATGCCCTGCTTTCTCCATTTATATACCTTCAAGAGTTTGTTCATATCCTTTGGTAAAGAAGAGCAAAGCTTTGGCAGCTCGTTCCGGGGTCTTCAACAAGCCTTGTCGCTCTGGATCTTCTCCCACGCTGGAAAGGAGTTCTCTGTAAGCGTCAGTCATGTTTGGAATTAAAGCCTCTCGGGTTGGTCCCTTGGTGTCCAATTCCATGGATTGGAATTTGCAGTTTTCATGTCCTACAAAATCACAGTAAACCATTAATACATTCATCATTCTCTGTCGGCAAGTTCTTTTAAATTAAATTGCCTCGAGGTAATACAAAGTATTCCTAGACATCTTATTATATATAAGTTTCAATAAAAGAATTCCTTTCATGGTCACAGGGTTTCATGATTCTAACTTGCTCTACAATTGATTAAAAAAGCATTCCGGTTTTGCATATGTGGACCATCCACTCTACTCCATGAACCTTGAAAACGTTTCCATTATCCATTGCGTAAAGTTTTTTAAGGAATAATATTTTGTCCAGACTCCAGAGACTCCAGACTATCACATATACGCTTTTACATAAGTCTATCATTTGAAATGTTATTAATTGTACCTCCTGGGAGGATTTTTTGCAACGAAAGACTGACGAGCCACGAAACAAGTGAGAGAGATTTATAATTTATCTACATTTTATGACTTGCACACGATTTACATAATAATAGATGTGCGAATGGTTAATGGAAAAATGGAACCTGTTCAATAATAAGTGTGTGAATAAATGGGACTAGCTCGAGAGGAATCAATTTAAACACCTTACGTAACGAATGGAAAAAATTTTGTAAAAAAGAATAATCATTACCGGTTCCAGTCTTGGCAGCCTTATTGGCAGTAGTGTCGACCTCGGTGGATCCATTGTTATGTCCATTGGTAGCAATGTCACGCATGATTCCGGCAGCAAGTTGCTTCTTCAACGCAATTGGATCTACAGGAATCGGACTTGGCTTACTGTGGCCGTTTTTGATAGCAGCTCCACCAGTTGACATTATAGCAATAAGTTAGGCGTATGAACTGTCCCTATGAGCAAAGATATACCAACACGAATGTATGGGTGAATATGAATGGATACGTGAGAGTTTGTCTATGAGACTCCAGTCCTTATATTCTTATTCATTAAGTGACGACCACAATTAAAGAAAAAAGAACAGTTTAAGGAAGACCAGAAAAGATCAGGTTCACTCGTTTACTGTCTCTCTCTAATTACTTTTACATTAATAGCTATTACCTGCTATAGCTATTACCAAAAAGGCTCCTCACAACTTCTTGTCAACCTTTAAATCTAAAATCTGTACTTGAGTTGTAGCAGGAAAGAAAATAAGAGTGCCTTATGCACAATTTAATGCACTCTCGTGTGTGCGCACAAATAAAAATATTCATGAACTTGACGTACTACTAGTAGTATGGCCTGTTCAAGCACACAGAGATAATTGACTTAAATTAATATATATAGCAATGAAACAAATACTCACTGGTACTACACAAGATCAGATCTTACTCTGTAGTTCGTCAATATTCATGAAGTCGTGCGATATGATTGCTGTCCTAGTGTGCCAAACTAAGTCGTAATACGTAATTGCCTACTCCTTGAATGATTTAATTGAGGGAAGAAGCATTGAGACTATCAATAATTCTAGCCAGATTTATTATGCACCCTTGATGAGCTAATGATGATCTTTATATCAATGTTAAAAGGACGCCGATTCATTAACTCTTTCAAGATAAAAAATGTGTTTTGCTAACTTGCTAAGTCAACTGGTATCCAGAGCTTGCGGAATTATATGTATATAATATTTGTAGTTGTGTGAGTACGAAAAAACCTGCACCAAGCTTGAAATGACAATTTATATGCTGACAATGCAAGCTTCAAACTTTTCTATAACTGATTCGTATAAAATATAAATTGATACAAGATTAAGCCAGGTATCTCACAACACCCCAGACTTAATCAAATGCTTTCTTACTTTCCCTACTTTAATTACAATCTCTTATCTGCCTTTCCTAGATTTCCTACAAATCTTTCCAGAAATTGAAAACCCGTAGGTATGAAAAGAAGAGATATAGATACATAAATTGCAGAGAAGCCAGAACTTGAAAGATGATTCAGAAGAAGATAAGTGTTTAGTTTCAAAAAGTGTCTCACCTCAAAGAAGAGTACGTGTAAGTGAATGTCGTGATTAATTTGGGTGAAGAAAGGAGGAGGAGGTTTTGGAGAAGTTGTTTCAGGTCGAGAACTCAGATTCGACTGACGAGAGATGAGCTTGAGCAGTCGAAAGAAACTCCTATAAAAGCCTTGGGAGTCTTTGGGAAAGCGAAGGTGAGTTTTTGGGGTAAGGGTAACTTTTTAGTTACCAGCGATAGTTGCTTTTGCAGGTAGAATCATTTCGTTACATAAGCGCATTGTGTAACTAACTGACTTCTGTATATTTAATAGGAGTGCATTGAGTAGTGGCGAGAGAGAAGGTGTGGTTCACATATAAAAATTCTAGTCCCCTCTAACTTATCATCGTTAGGAACATATATGTGTATACAGATATGTACAGAAAATTTAGGTAACCACTACGCATTCATTTGGAACTCTTCACCTTTGTGTCCTCTCTGGAGGTATCTCTGCTAATTCTGATATACAATAGTGTATTTACATAAGACCTTCTACATCAAATTATATTCTATTATCTTTACCATCTTGTCCAATAAATAATTCAATTAGGAATCATCAAAGGTAAAATAAAAATGTGGAGCTCTATTACAAGTTACAAGTTCACAAGAATCATGTTAACATTTATATACACAGTTCACGAGTCAAAGTCGTGGGATTTTGTTGCACTTGAAATGACAATTGATGATGCTTTTGAAGGAATCGTAAGCAATAATTTAAACTGTATTAAGGTACCAGACTAGAATAAACCAACCTCATGGGCCTCTTTTTTAAATTCATTTTATAGTTCAAGTCTATATTGTCAGCGTCAATTTTTATACGGTAGAATTAATGACATTTATAAAAATAAAAATCAAGTAACTGAGAAATTTTATGTAATAGTTTCCACCAGCCGTATACGGGCAACAAGAACAACGGCGTTGCATAACCTGGCTAAACGGCGGGTGACTTTAGGTATGTTAAACATATTTTTTGGTTGCATAACACTCTCAAAATTATAAAGACTTAAACACTTTGTTTAGAAGAAACAAAATAAGTTACTGCGGTTAAAAGGTTAAATCTGCGCATCCTTCTTGTACTTGGGAGCAGCGTTTTGTTTCATGTTTTTGCATTAATTAAATATATACGGAGACAACAGGAGAGAATACGGACCTACCTCACGAAAATATGTTGTGCTTTTTGACGCAACTTTTTATAGAAACATGTTTAGACTTTAGAAACAAGTTTACCATTTAGGAATGAATAGCTTTGTTATTTGATGTACTGCAACGAGGATAGTGCAATTAATATATATATGTACATCATTTCAAACATAATCGCAAGTTTGTTTTACTGACAACTTTAATTACAGGTATAAACTATGATCTCATGTACATGATGATTCATTATAAAATAATATTTCATATTTCATTAAGCTACAAAAAAACTCCTGAAGCCTTTCTCAATAACATCTCTCCAGATTTGGATGGAGTTTTTACTCCATTAATAATCGTGTGAATTTCTTCCTGGGTTCAAAAGGTATAATGGACAATTCTTTTAAAAAATCTTATTTTCAATATAAATTCATTGAGTTCCTTGTACGTTTGGGTACACAATACGTCAAAATACTACCACACTCTCGATTAAAATCTTTAATTCACATAGAATAATAAATTGCTTAAAGATATTTTAAAGACAAGTTAGCCTGACAGTTGCTTCAAGGTTTTGTGCATAATTTTATTACGCACAAAAACTCATCATGCGTAAGACTTGTGTCACTTGATCGAAAGCCGTATAATAATGAGACAAGTCACGTGCTATAAAGATAATAAATGTGAACCAATAATAATCCTAATAATGATTCGCACGTGGCCGAGAAATATTCTCGTATTCGAAATGAAAATATGTTTCTGTGTCTCTGATGTCAGTTTATGTAACAATATATTTTTTACAGCCGACCCGACATTCCTTCCAGTTGAGATACTGCAAAGACCGGTCTGAGAAAATGATAGGTAATGTTGCATCATCGTGTACAAACCGGCTTTGGAAGTGCAACTTTGTTTTATAGTCACACATGCAATATTGCAGTGTGTGTTTTCCATCTATTTTTTTAAATTAAAGTTACACACTTAAATACATATTTTACATATTTTAGGTACACTCGTGTACACCCGGCCGGTTCTTCAATGCTTCAATACATTTTATTCCTTCAAATGACAGATGGATACTTGGATGGATAATATGGATATATTTATGCCTGTACATATTAAAATAACGCTTAAGTTTTATCTTGTGGACTGGTACACTAAACAATAAAAATATCTCAGAATATTCTTATTGGCCAAATTCCAAATTTAAAATTCAATCTGAAGGATATGCGGTCAGAGTTTTATATTTCAGATTGACAGAATTCACTTGATACCTCCTCACGCATCTAAAACATATTCATATTATAAGTCTGAATATCTGTCCTCTGTGCAACTTTTCTTCTCACGCACATAATATTAATTATCTTCAAGTCGTTCAAGTCTGAATTGCTTGAGAGCGATGGAATCAACTCCTTCTTCTTCTTCTTCTTCTAACTAGCTAGTGACCACCAAGTTCTCTGGACCGTTGCAATTGTTTTATTAGTTCAAATTACGTCAAATGCTATATACTTGATTCGGTATAAAAATGTAATTGATACGCAAACGTAGGTACATATAATATGTGTATATATAGTATAAGTCTCGTATTAGATTCTTATCCAAAGAGAGAGACAGACCTTGAAATGCGAGAATGCGAGAGAAGAACCGGTAGTTAGACTTTCAGAGATTCTAGATCATCATCACACCAACTTTTAACTTTGTACTTATCGAGGGCTGGAACTCTTCGCTTTTACATAAAAATCAACTTTTAATCTCTAAGCAAAACTACATTGTTATATAAAGTTTGTACGTGCAAAACCAACAACATATCGTCTTCACTTTTTTAATGATTTTAACTAGCGATAAAATGGACGATGGATGAAATAGCTTTATTGTTTTATAACAATATGTTCAGCGGGTCAGGGAGCAAATCAAGTTGAAGAAGTACGACGTGCTTTTTCTTATACTACGCTTGACGTATTTGTTTCCATTCTTGGACAAGTTTTGTAAAACCAGTTTAAAAATAATAGTAATAATATTCGCAATAATGTGAAGTCTTAAGTGCGAATAATATGCTTCACTTTGATTTATTAAAATGGACTCAATGTACTTGCAGAATAAATTAGACTTTTAAGATGAAGTACACAATAGTTACATGAAGTATGGTCAAGGTTTAATTTTTATCAGAATCTTGTATCTGCATACACGCATATAATTGAGTAAAATTCAGAGTTAAGCAATGTTTTATCATTTGGCATCTCCTTTTTTTCTTAAATTCTGTCTTGAGTAGGTTTTCTTTAAATCTGTTCTCCTGATCTACTTTTTTTAGTGAACCTTCAAACCTCCAGAAGCTTTGCATCGTTGCTTGCGTTTCTTTTCTTTCGTCACAAGTCGCATCATCATTTCATGATTCTTTTTTTGCGAATTCTGGAGAATTAATTACATACATAAGATGACTGATAGAGACAAAAAATAATATTCACATTCTTTCAACTACTAAACTTCAACTAATTAAATGAAGCTGAGTGGAGATACTTTAATAGTTAGTATAATTAGCTGACTTTTGGAGATTTCTAATAACCTGAACTCCTTCTATAACAGGAATCCCTAAAAGATTGCTACTTTCAGTTTTACTCTCTTTGTTTGTAGGAATTGACGTTAAAATCCATTCAGAATTCTTCCGTGGGCTAGCTTTTTGCTTTAAAGGAATTCTACCTGACTTTTTTATCTTGCTTTGATCTTTGTCATCACTAGGAAATGATTTACTAATTTGGGATACTGGTTTCAGGATAGAAGGAAACTTTTGATTCAACTTGATATCAAAGTCATTACCACTACAACTACTTCGAGAACTACTTTGCGACGAGTAATAATCAGAGTCACAAGGAGATGACAAGGAAGGTGAGAAAAGGTAAAGAGGAGAGTTTACCAAAAGGTTATCTGTAAAAGGACCATTGATCGCGTGTTGTAAGGGATTAAGACCTCCCATGTAACTTCGCAAAGCCATTTTAAGTTGCTCATTATCTTTGAGCATAACTGCTCTCTTCTTAATCAAAACTTGTCTTTCCAGTGAAACTCTGTTGAATCTTATCCAGAATCTTTCCAAAAATGCGAATTGATGGACAATCTGTGTAGATAAATAAACCCACAGTAAAAACTCAGTACACCTCCACTCGAAAACCTGTAATTAAATATCCTTTTATTAATCTTTCTTACATTGACTCCATCGGGTAATTGATCTTCCATTCGTTCTTGAACAGCACAAAGACACGGATTGCAATCACAAGACATTTTATGTTCAATCTTCTTCGGATTGAAATTAAAATTGTCTGAAGTTTGTCCTTGACTTGCTGAAGATGCGACAAATGAAGCTACTGATTCAGGATCATCCAAGGCAAAAGTAGATGATAATTCAGGCATTCCCCAACGTGTCAAGAAAGGATCGAGTTTTTCATCAAGTCTCTCTCGCTTCCTACATCGTTCGATGATTTTCATAAGACGCTCTCGTTGAGCAACCATTTCATCAATTCCCTTAAGATAAATAATTATCATATAAAGTATTTTTTAGGTGAGATTTCATGTACTATAAAACAGCACTTAAATATCTTAAATTGTCAGACACACTCGCGTTTTATAATATATTTCGTACGTACATCCAAAACCAGTTGAGTTAGCAAAGCCAACTGACTTATACGAGTTCTACCCATCTTTTGAAGGAACTTGAATCTTTGATTCTTTAATTTATACTGAGCTTTTAGCACAATCCTTTTCTCAGTTAGTTCGGCAACGTATTTTTCCACGGCTAGGCAGTAATTTTTATCTTTTTCGGTCAGGCTCTCGATTCCCATCTGCAAAATTACCAGACACAAAAGAATTTATACTTATACCACTCGGCCACTTGGTCAATCAGACTTGAATTTAAAAGCAATAAAAATGATGCAGCATTCTATTAAAAGATCACCTGCAGGTTGTACATCTTATGGAATTGCTTGTCAATTACTGCAGCAACCAAATCATCTTTTGCTCGAAGCTCTTGAAACTCACACCTCAACGGCGTGACCTTATCCTATACAACAGATCAATCGCAAAGTATATATAATTTGATATATAACTAAACGAAGCATTAATTAATCAATGCTATTATGGATAGGAAGAAACTCGTTTGTCATCTTTCCCTAGGTGTCTTACGTACGTCGTATTCCGTGAGCAACTTCTGGATATCATCCCACACAGCTTTCATTCTCCTGTCTGTCTCTATCCTACAAGCTTGAGTTTCTTCGAGTGCCTATGTATAAATGTCATACATACATATCATTAAGAAGCGAGGTATTAAGTGTCACCTCAAATAAAAGCTTTTTAAGAAAAGAAGTAGACCTTGTTTCGGATTTCTCCTTGTCGCACAAAAAGTTCTGCCTTCGAGTCAGATGCGAGTTCTCTATATCTCAGATTCACACCTGAATGGACACTCCGCAAATAGCGAAGACTTTTGTCTTGATATCTTTGCATTCGATTTTCTTCGTCTTTCAAGACTTTGTGAATTTTATTCCTTTGGTCTTTGTATAAGTCTCGTACTTCGTTCATTCTCGTGCGGTAGAAATCTAGACAGAGTCCAGACACACGTGAATAATGACTGATTACATAACTTACTCTTATATAAGATTTGGTTTGGTAGGTACCTAAGATTTGGTCAATGTTATTCAAATGCATGTCAAACGCGTTATCATATTCTTCATCGTTCTGTCTCATTAGTTCCTCAAGATCTGCCAACAGTTCGTCCTTCTTCCTGTAATTCCGTTCGAAAGCTGCTTGCAGCATCTTTTATATACAAAAGCAAAGGAGAAGAATTTCACGTGTCAAATGATTTCGATTAGCATAATAAAGGGAGACATGTGTGCATGGAAGTCTAGTTACCTTATAGTCTTCCAAAATCTCTTGGCATTTCAACTTCCTAAGGCGAGGACGCCACAAGTCCAACAACTTGTTGTCATTCAGCTTCACTAACTCATATTCTTTGTCTTTCTTCAACTGCTCTCAAATAAAGGCAAGGATTATCATCAGTCAATCAGATCAGACTACATACTATGCAATGATTTAGGGTCACCTGAAGGAATGCACTCGTCAATTGTCTCCGCCTCAGAAGCTTTTCCCGTTCAGCCAAAGCCTTCAGTTCGGCTTGTTTCAATTTCTCCTCATCTGTCAAGGGTTTCTTCTTCCCTTTCCCTTTCTTCGACCGCGATTTCGATTTCGACGGCATCTTGCTCAAGTCGTTTCACTGAGATGTGTCTTTTTGTCTCCTATCCCAAAAATCCGAGCCTGGAATTGTAAGAAAAAAAGCGGTCATGAAACCTCGCTTTCGCTTTCGTTCATGGAATTATATCTTTAGCGAAATTGGTATGCATGGCTACTTTCTACAATAATTAATTTTAATTATTCCTAACCAACTACAAACAATGGCCCAGGAATAAATTCGCAGCACTTCAAACTTCACTCTCTGAATATATTACTTCAGGCTGCTGTAATGTTTTAGCAGGTCAAAGAATGCGTATCGATCAAACAGGCCTCACCTACTTCTGTTACTGCCTGGCACTCTCCAATTCTCTTGATAGAGTTTGGAAAATGATGACTTTCTCATGATGAAACAATTCTTGGGAAATCAAAAACCATTAGATCTTACGATGATGATGATAATAATAATAGCAATAATGCAAAGAATTAATGAAACCCCAAGAATAGGTGTGAGAATTATTGGGTTGAGCATTGATGGGCATGTGTGGTCTCGTGTTACCCCGCGTGTAAAGTTGAAAGGAGGGAAAAGGGGAATTTGAATTTGGATCTTACTTAACCCACTCCATGTGATAATTAGGAGCACGCACCTGAGAATTCATTAATTGGTCATCATCATTATTGCACAGGTGTGAAGTGTTCCAGATCAATATTATCCTGTTGTATGTGGAGGCCGGTGAGAACATGATAAGTGAGGTCTACTACTTGGTTCTGATTTGGTGTAAGTAAAAGCACCGAAGCATATGAAGTATGTTTTACCGATAGTTGTTAAAACTGCATAATTACTTAATATTGGCTAATGATATTGAAGGAATTACACTCGTGTAAGTAACATCATTGTTATGATACAAATATTTACTTGTTTCAGAATGATATCACTGGAGAATTAACTGCAGAATTTTCTGTGAAAAAGACTGGAGCATTAATTAAAGCTGACTTTTAATCGGTAAGTTTGTAAAATTACATTTATGTAATATTAAATACCTAGTTGTAATTCAATCGTCAAATAAGATTAACTAGTCGTTTAATCTATCTAATTTCTTCCAGACTGGAGCCTAAAATCCTTGTACAAAGACTGAAAGTTGGAAATTGGAAATCACTAACACTGCCAAATTCTTCTGTATTATTTTTCAAACTGCACAACTGATTGTTTACGAAGAACGCAAAAGAATCTCTGTTCAACAATGAGGAGCATGTTGCGAAAATTGATTCCCCAGAAAGGGGTATTAGTCAAAGTGACCACTCCTCCTCGATTCATGAGTCGTTTTGTTCAAAGCGATATCATCGTAGCTTTGAGAACTGGAACGCGGACTCTTTTTCACAAACACTTACTTCTGACAAATCTCGCGATATCTGGAGGACTGTCTGCCGCAGGGGATTGCATAGAACAAGAATACGAGAAACTAAAAGACAAAGATAGGAAATACAGCGTTCGTAGAACTTTAAACATGACTTCAGCTGGAATTGTAATTGGTGGTATTGTTCACTACTGGTATTTATGGTTGGATAAGTTTATGCCAGGAAGAACATTCAAATTAGCCGTTAAGAAGGTATTCAATATTACGATTTCTTCCGTTGTTAATTATTTTAACGCATTAAACCCTAAATTGTTTTATTTCTCTTTGTTCAGATGCTGCTTGATCAAGTTATAGGATCGCCGATAAGTATAGGAGCGTTTTTTGTGACTTTAGCTATCGTAGAAAGAAGTTCTGCTGATGAATTTCTCGAAGAACTTAAATCAAAATCATGGAGATTGTATCTTGCTGAATGGGTTGTGTGGCCGCCGGCTCAATTAATCAATTTCTTCTTCCTTCCTCTTCGCTATCGACTTTTATACGATAACACGATATCTTTGGGATATGATGTGTACACATCTTACGTCAAGAATGAAATTCACACAGAGAAGACTCCTAAATCACCAGAGTTGCCTTTATCTACCACTAATAATAGTCGGACGATTCCCCTTAAAAATAATAATAATAGTACACCAGAGACATGTTCTGTAGTTGAAGATTCCCCTGGAAAAGACGGACTGGATGACAATTTGAGAATAATTGAGTACAACCCAGATATTGAAGATATAGATTGTAATAGCAGCAGATTGGAATCAGGAACCTTCTTAAATCTCGCACCGACAATTGAAATGACGAATTCAAACTTATGACGATATATATAGAACACTCAGGAAATGCTGGATGGGTTCATTTCACAATGTCTTTCTAATCACATCGTCCACTTTTTAAATGCGAAAGTAAATTTCAACTTAAATGCTATGTCGGACATTAAATATATGACCAACCCAACTTGTCAAAATATTGTTATAATTCAATTTACTATGTACAATTTGTTTTGCGCATGTTTTCATTCGGATCTTCAGCTGAGTATGGATTGCTAGTTTCTAGTGTGTAGAATTGTAGTGTAACGTTGAACCATTTAGTTTAATTGAATGTATAACTACTTTTAGTTTGATGTTTAGTCTATGAAATAAGTTGAGTTGAATTCATGGAATTGTTCCTTTGTTCAAAAAACAACAAAAGAAGAATGACTAAATGACATGAAAATAAACCCTAGTTTCTTTATTTAGAGTAATTGATCATATTTTTAATTTTGTTAATTATTATAATTATCGAATCCTCTTTGTCTGACAATTGGAAAGGCATTTTGGAAATTATCCGGCAGCACTTTACCTACATTATGTAACGTATCATCTACTGCAGTATTTGAATATCAGGAACCTGTGGGAGTTAAATGTCGGGTGGTGGTAACACGTACACAAGCTTCGATCCCAAGACTCGTTCTTCTTCCGACTCTCCTTTTTAACACTAGACCTCATGAATGAGACAACTTGGCTCGACTAAAAAGTTGCATTTGCTCACACTAGTTGGGACAAGTGTTCTCAAGAAAGGCTTCATGGAAGAACATACCTCCCCTTTACATGCATCATTTATACTTTCATACATGAAAACTCGCTTCAGTTTCAAAGTTTCAATTATTAATGTACTAGAATACGAGCCAATATGACATAATATGAAGCAGTCGAATTCGAATCTTATGTAACTCATAAAAAATATCTTTCTGCTTTGCATGAGCTGGAGAATTTTCATCTCCACCACCGCCACTTGCTTCGTTTCCCCGAATCCCGCACTTTCTGGGTTTCCTCCCGTCTTCCTCCTTCATTCCACTGATTTTCTTCCTCCTCTCTGCCGGTTTTCAGTTCATCTCTTCGATGTTGCTGTAATTGATAAGGAGTTATCTCTGCAACCAAACCATTATAGGTACTTGGCGCTTGGTGCTCCCCTACAGTTATCATCATGGATAGAGAAAGTTGGTCGTGGAGGGATGTGACCCAGAAAAAGTTAATAGGCGAAGGTGGGTTCTCCAAAGTATATTCGGCGTCTGTTAAGGGCCAAAAGAATTTGAAAGTCGCCTTGAAATACGCGTCGGAGGAGATCCTGACATATGTCAACAGGAATAGAAGCGTATCAACCTGTGCTTTCTACGAGGAGTATCAAAAACATAGATCCCTTGTCCATGAGAATGTGGTGAAAGCTCTCGGGTTTTACAAAGTCAGGAAGAACTCGGTCATTGTGATGGAGTTTTGTGGTCGGGGTGACCTCCTCAATTACGTCACAAGTGACAGGTGTAATACAGACAGGTAAGTTATATTACACGATTAAAGGGTGTCTTAAAGGTATTTCTCAGACAACTGAAAAAGTTTCGAATCTCCATAAGGAACAATGTTAAAAAGTTGTCACACTCAAATTGCTACTCCTCCGTCAGTTTTGAAGACAGAACAATG
>Ga0194135_10001345_pt1 | contig 14602 bp, 3 predicted proteins | sample LitLau_LLRF_2013_FD_134024 | JGI IMG/M metagenome (GOLD analysis project Ga0194135, IMG submission 134024) | Freshwater sediment microbial communities in response to fracking from North America - Little Laurel Run_MetaG_LLRF_2013 (version 2) | ecosystem: Environmental > Aquatic > Freshwater >...
GAAAAATTATGCTCAATAAAGAGTAGCCTTGGAGCAGGTTAACTTTGCGAAGCTTCGCAAATCAATTTTTGCTTAGAAACATCAAAATTGTTCGCAAATGTCGCAAACTGTTTTGCGATGCGACGTTTGCGCAGTTGCGAGGCAATTTGTGAGTACCCCCAATATTAACATGCAGAAGAAATTTAGACACACACATGAAATTAAAATCAGAAGAATGAAAGGCAAATTAGCAGGTGAATTCCTCGAGGCGAGCTGAGCAATAATAATAAGTCAGCTGAAGAAAAAGTCTCACGTAAAAACAAGATTGTCCGATTCGCATCTTAAAACTAAAATAGTAGCTTAATATAGATTGAGAACATGGACTTGTGTATCTCGTGAAGGTATTATGAATTTTTCCATGCTCTCTCTCTCTCTCTCCGATTTAGTTTAGAGAAGATGAATAGACGATGATCTCCATTTCACAAAGGATAAATGTTCAACCGTTTAAAGTCCATAATCATCATACCAGCCTGTTCTGAGATTCATTGTGGTGGCAGTGACCTGATCGACTGCGAGTGTACACGCTCCTGGTAAAGGTACTCAAAGTAGCAACTTAAACGCATATTTCAACAATTGATTCAGCCTTCAGCCATTCTTCAAGCAACTCGTAAAAATTTTCCATTCTACAAAAGACTTGTCTTGAAAAGATGTTATGTCTTGGGAATACTTGGGATCAATTGTTTTTCAACAACACATATGATGAATGCCTGCCGTGTGTTTTCTTAGCAATCCTAGGAATCGATCCCTGCATTATCATTTCTGGACGAAATGTCAATCATTATTTGTCATATTTTGGATGGAACTGATTTTTAGCTTATTTCTAAATGCGTGAATCACAGTTGCGATGCTGCAATGACTATTGAGATCTACACTATGGGCAATGGGGTAACGCTGGACTTGGAAATACATCGTGGTTAATATTAACACATTTTAGTTGAGGACCTGCTGCTATGTCCCAAAAATGAATCAACTAAGGAAATTTCCAGCTCTTAAGTTGGCTTGTTTTAATCATGTCAATCAACTCAACTTCGAGGAAGTCGATTCTGATCTACTCAATTCTTCGTTCATGTATCTAGAAATCTGTGTATGAAATTATCAACAAACTGGCATTTCAGTCAGATCTGTATAAATCCATTTAACTGATCGTCTTGTGAGTTTGACTATAAATCCTTCTGAATTTACTACAAAAGTTTGTACTTCACTTTTGAATTTTTAGTAAATCCAAATCGGTTAGGAAGTTAAAAGCCTCTTTATAGCCTGATAGATTGAGATTCGTTGCGGAATTTATGCTTATTTGATGCGAAGAACCGTGTCGCTTTCATTCAAGCTAATTTGAAATGTATTATTGACATAGTTTGTAGGAAAAATGGATTAATTGATACCTCGTCTTTCTCTTTCTTACTACGTACAAGAACTGATAAGTAATAAGTAAAGACCACGAACAAAATTAATAATAATTACTGTTTACAAAGAACAAGAGACCTTCGTGTCTTCTTGGTAAATTCTTTGTAAATATTTAGTACGAATTCTGAAATCCCACGTTCCTAGAATCTATTAGACCACTTCATCCACTTATCATGACGCATTCTTTTTTGTGTAGGGAATTTTGCAAGCACCCAACTTGCTCTCAAGTTCACAAAGCCAATTCTAAGCAATTAAAATTGATGCCAACCTCAGTATCATCTCTTTATAAATGTCTTAACGTCTTAACCGACGAAATCGTCATTGTTTTATGCATTCAATAAGCCTTCTATTCTTTCAAATAGTCTACTTACATAATCATCATCTGCAGCTGTGACAAAGATGTGTCCAGGATAAGACGACGGATGATGGAAGTGTGAAGAGTTTGACGGATACGAAGACATTTCTGTATTCGCGTTTAAAACTGATTTTACTTTCAGAACTTCCTTCAACCCAACGACGGACCTTCACGTTAAATAACACATTAGAAAATTGAGCGGAGAATGGATACAGGCGGAGCGTTCGCTGAGCAAGTGGAAATTGTTCAGCCACCTCCTCCTTTAAATGAGACACTTACAATAAGTCTACAATAATCTGTCATCGTATATATGAACTTCCAAACTCTTCAGTTATTCCAGTCCAAACTACTACTACAACACTCAACTCCAGCTTTACGTCCCATTATGTGTCGTTGAGTTCAGGTACAACGGACAACCGTACAGAAAGAAAGTTATACTTTTCCCAGGGATATTAATTCAGTCAGCTGTCTAAACAGAATATTATATAGATTCAATACTACGGAATTTCGAAAGGAAGTAGTAGTAAACTGCGGAGATTTTATTGCTTTGTCCTTTCTTATGAAATTAACAGAGGAAAGGAAACAGGAATGAAAGTATGTACATGTACGCAGAATGTTCGAATGTTGTATTAGTGAAGTAGCTGAAGTCTCGAAGGAAATAACTAAAAAGGAAAGAAACGTGTATAGGGTGAGCAGGAGTGACCTGAAGACTGAGAGAAAGGGGAGCACTTTCATCCAGAGAAATCGTCCATTCCGGACCGGCGTTTTGGAGAAAATCGATCACACCAGTCTCAAGTTTCCCATCCTAAAATTTGCAAGCTTTTTGCACGCACTCCGTCTCCCTAACTTTCGCCTAGGAATAAAAGGTTAAAGACACACAAGATACTTTAGGTAGTGTTCATTTTGGAACCCTCAATTTCTATCTGTCTTTCTATACCTGCAACAACGACGTAGGTTGATGCTGTCAAACACCAAAGGTATGTATATGCATGTGCATTGATTATGTGTTCAAAGCAGTGTAGCAGTAGTTTCCCAGTTTAAAAGCGACGAGGACTAGGATTTTTGTACCCATAACCTCCGCTACTTTCTATTTTATGAAGCTACAATTGTAGAACTAACCCACTGCGATGTCCTTCCAACATTTCCATTTCAATGTACTACATACTACATGGCTGAAACATCAACCAAACAAATATTTCCCTGGTTGACTGGTTGACTCATCATCACGTACACATTTCCCAAGGCTTGTCTTTGTGGGTATCTGAGTCAGACACATAAACCAAATAATAAGTACTTAAAGTCAGTCTTACTTAAAGCTCTTCAATAATAGTTCTCTGATGATATTGTAAGCAGTGATGAAAATCATCCAAGAATTCGGAAAGCAGTGAACATAAATATGAGCCAAATGCGGAGACTTGTTTCGGTTGTTTATTCCGTTTCATTTATTCCAGTTTGGAATTCAGTACTGCCTCATCGCATGATGGGGCATAATTTAATCGGAAGATAATTCCTTTTGTGTTACTCGCCCATTCTTGGAGTTCACAATACTTTCATCCTTGTGTAGATATATATTCCGGATTCAGTGTTAATGCATATATATTATTTACCAAATAGCGCCCACGATCGACTCATGGGACTCAATTGAAAAACATTGAATGAGATGGGATCTCAGGGATATAGAATAAATATCACAGTTCCAGCTTTCATTAAGAGACAATTGGGAAACTGAGTCTGTGTGAAGGTCGAGATCCGATCGGAGAGTGGTTGATGAAATGAGTCAACCCACACTAAAGCAAACAATCCGAGAAATGGCCCGTCATTTCACCATGAAAAATAAAGTATCATGATGATGACGCATTGAAGCAATGATAGGAGGTTGTTTTAGTAAAACAACGGAAGTTTATGGTTTTAAGTAGGCTTAAATGAAACATCTTTGATTTACTTTGGTATATATGCTTTGTTGAATCTTATCCTTTAGGTCTTTGAAGTACATGAAACTATATTGTTCTTATCTAGATATCATTCCACTGTGTGTTGTACTCATTTGATCGATCTTGTTGTCTGCCAGATCTGTCTTCATTTCCCCGAAAGGCAGACAGATCAATGAGTTTGGTTTGTGCTCTCACGGGAGAAGGTGAAACTCATTCAAAGTAAATTATGTCACGGCTAATCACCCATTTGCTTTGCAAATAGTCATGAAACATTTCTCCTTCTTTATTCTGTGATTAACTTTCTCTCTGTATTGCTTGCTCTGCTGAATCTATTAGCTTCTGCCTCAAATATTTCTAGCCCATGAAACTGTGGTATATACTTAAAATGAGAGCAAAAAGTTCGAATTCAACCATCATGTCTTTTATTATACATACATATGGAAGCGTAGTTATAAATTCATGTTCCCTCCATCAAAATGCAATAACTTATTAAAAATAATTGAACACTGTATACTAAACAATAATGAATCACATTACTAGAAAGAACTTAATTAACATTCTACATGCGTATCCAATCTCACACATCACAGTTCAATTTCATTTAAAGAACATAATATAATTTCATCTGTTAATATATAGATAGATTGGAAATAGAGCCTGAATCTTAACAATACATTAAATGATCAGCTTATTAGTTAATCAAATAGTAAACATAATCGATCATTATAATCTTGATAATCTATTGAGATGTTCAGTTATACAGTTTTGTTTAGGTAACTAACTCAGGTTTTTACGAAGACTAGTAATCGTTGCATTGCATGGTACTAAATTGATCGAGGTTAAGGTGAAAATAGAACAGGAAAGTGTGGACTAAAAATCCCTGTATCGAGACAAAAACTTCAGGATCAGAGAAGTTTTGCTTAATAATACATCTGTATTTTATGGAATACCCGTCGTATTTACAAACAAAATATTGGTATACCTAAAAAGTAGATTTGATACGCAATGTAGTGATATCCTATCATTCTGAATCATCTCCTGAATTCAACATTGACACTGGAAGGCCTCTACGCAGATCGATTATTGATCCACCGTTGGACTTTCCCGAGATAGTGATGATACTGCAATGGCTTTCACTTTCATTGCTATCTCGGCGTTCGTTGTAGTTTTCTTTTTCACAGAAGACTTTCTCTTCTTTTCCTGTTCCTTGTTTCAGAAAAATTTCAACGTCTTCTGCAAACACAAATGACTGTGGATTTCTTGTACTTCCGTTTGTGGATTCACTTCCTTGAAAATGCTGTGTTACATGATCACGGAGAAGACTTTTTTTCACAGTTGTAAAATCACAGAAAAGGCATTTGTGAGATGGAGTTTTCTTCTGTTCTGACATGAGTTTTAAATGGTGGTTGAGATGTTCTTGATACTGTGCAGCGTCTGTAGTTCCATAAGGACATCTGGAGCATCGGAAGACACGTTTTGAATTACAGCGTGTTTCTTCTTCATCTTCTTTAACTATATCGTCCAATCCCGAATCAGTCACTAGTTCTGGTGGACTTAAGGCCTGGTTAATCGAAGGTTCTTGCTTCATTTTGCTGAAAGGTTTCACTATCAACAGCTCTGGATCTACGTTGGGTTGATTTTCATGTTTTTTCAGATGCTGAATATAATTAGCGTAGTAAGTTACAGCATAGTCACAAACAGTACATTTGTAGCGCTGATCTGACCCATGCAAACCAATGTGAACTTTATACTGGTCGCGTTTTTCAAAAGCAGATGGGCATTTGCTGCATTTGTAGCGTTTACTCTTCACTCGGCCATTCTTGACGTAAGTCGGGTAAATGAATTCCGGATTGCCTTCGTAAGCCTCGGATTCAGAATCTCCATGATGAAAACTGTTAGTTGCGTCCACTTCACAACCAGCTGCTGTCTGGTTGAAGACCTTTTGCCTGCTAGCAGTGAGGGGCGTTGGCAGTAACTCGGGCTCAATAGTTATTTCAGACCCTGCGTGTAATATTTCATGCAAGGTCAAATTATTGGCACTATCTGCACTGTAGTCGCAATACTGACAAGTATATGATGTTCGCCTGCCGTGATTGTTTCTGTGCTGAACGAATGACCCCATCGTGTTGAATCTAGCCGGACATCTGTCGCAATTAATAGATGCATCTGGTTTCTGTTTCAATTCCTGTCTACTGGCAGCTAATAACCCATCCGAATTCGCAGTTCCATAAATTTTGTTAGAACTCTGGGGTAAGGCTGGTGTGATCGAGATTGACGGAGTGAAAGTCGGCAGTTCAGGTCTAGCACTGAAGTCCACTGATGATGCCTTCGGATATTTGGCGAGAAGATGTTGAGTTTTCGCTTGGTACTCACTGCCATGAACTTTCATATGGGACATCAAGTGTGGGTTCTGCTGACGTGCCGAATAGGAACACAGTTTACATTTGAATTCTGAATTTTTGATGTGGAAAGTATGATGAATCCGAAGTTCTTTTTCGTAAAAGAATCGAGCGGGACATTTGTCGCAAAAGTAAAGAACACTTTTTGGAGAAACATTGTAATCTGTCGTTTCCACTGACAAACCGTTACTGGCTGAGGCATTGTAATTTACTTTAAGAAGACTACTCGAATTTCCTGGTGCAGATACTGTTCGATTCTTTTTCAAACTCAAGTTAATAGCTTCATCATTATTAGAAACGGAACCAACATCAGAGCTATGTTCTCCTTCATGATCTTGCATGTCTGAGAGTTTTCCAAAAACTTGAGGGCATAAATGGCATCGGAACATTCTAAAGGGTCGTCCATTTTTCCAAACCAGAACAGTAGGGTGATTTCCAGGAGATGTGTTGTCCTCTTCATCAGATTCATAACTGGTGACCACCGACGAGGGAAGCATCATTTCGTCTTCTCCTCCAGGTATTTCGTGGTCTTGAAGCATATGCTCTAATCCTGACCCATGAACCCGTATGTGCTGATGCAACAAATGCTTATGACTGACATTGTAGGAGCATTTTGGGCATTTGAATAGTGATTCCCTAGGAATGTGGAACTGTTTATGGTAGAGAAATTGTCCCTTGCTGTCAGTCACTACAAGAATCAAACATTTTTATGCAAATTACTTAATTTGAATATGAATTTGTGCATTTGTAGCAGATTCACTTACCATAAGGGCATTCCAAGCAACGATACTTCTTGCACATATTTCCCCCTACCCCTCGAAGTTTCGTGTGGATTTCTTCTGGTGCGATTGTAAGAGCTGATTGATCTTCAGGAGACAGATTTGTATCGGATCCATGCATCTTCATGTGTTGTAAAAACTCCCTAACAAAAGATAAGATTATGTCATTACACACATGATATAATTAGTATTGTTATAAAGGACGGTTCCGGGTTTCGAGTTAGATATGGGGCGTGGTAGGGGGTCTTAAAGGGGTCACGTCACATACGTGCAAAAGTTTCGAAAACTTAACATGTAAAGTTTCGAGAAAAAAATAAAAAGTGAAATTTTTTACTATGGGCTTAATGGAGAAAGAATCTCCATTCAAAAATTTCTGAAGGTACGATGCTGGTAATTTCGGGAAGTTTTGAAGGGTGTTTCTAAAAGAGGAAGGATATACGCAGTTTCTAAATACATTGGATTTTTGCTTGACTTCAAAATTCATTTTCTCGATTTAAAAAAATATGCCATCTGCAGTTTTTTAGAAGCTGCGTATATCCTTCCTCTTTTAGAAACACCCTTCAAAACTTCCCGAAATTACCGGCTTCGTACCTTCAGAAATTTTTGAATGGAGATTCTTTCTCCATTAAGCCCATAGTAAAAAATTTCACTTTTTATTTTTTTCTCGAAACTTTACATGTTAAGTTTTCGACGTATGTGACGTATGTGAGTTCGTTTCTTTTGCACGTATGTGACGTGACCCCCTTAAGACCCCCTACGCCCCATATCTAACTGGAAACCCGGAACCGTCCTTTTAATATTTCATCTGATCGCCATCAAAACTTACTTTCGAGATGAATACACGCTAGAGCAGTAGGCACAAGGAAAGGCAGCTGTGTTTCGGGAGCTCTGGTGTTCTGAGGTGTGATCTTCGAAGACGTCAAGTTCCGTTGTCATAAATGAACACTGGTTGCATTTCAAGACCTCATGTTTTATACTGCTGCCATATAGGTTCACTAAGCATACGCAATTTCAAAAAAGTTAATTTAAAGCTACTTAAAAAAAACAAAGCATTTCCTATTGCAATAAAAAATCCTTACTTTTTTTCCCTGAAGGATCTACAGCACTAATGACAATCTGATTTGGATTTGAAGAATCACCAACGCTGCCCTTAAAATTTTTGTGATTGTGACGAAGATGAAGCAGTACCACCTCTTTGACTGGGTGCCTAGGGGGCAAAGCAATAACTGTCAAAATCTCTAGGAATCGAAGCATTACCATCGGCGTGCATTCCGTGTTCTGACTTACTTGAATGGACACTTTTTGCATTTCCACAGAGGATTTTTACGTGGTTTAAAAGTCGGTTTAGTGTCACACGTGACCTGGATTCTGGAATCTGATGGTACATTCTGGACTGCACTTCGACGTTTGAAATCCTTGTCACCATCTGACATCTAAGCAGACAAAACAATTATTATTCCGGAATAATAGGATGGACTATAAAAATGGTTTATATCATATATATACCTTGTGCTGCGTGATTTCTATCTCACAACCTGCAAGCATTTTCTTCTCAACGAAAGACCGGCTTGAGCCCGGAGTATTAGTCAAGCTCACAGGAGAAATAGAAATCGGCCTGAGTGAAGGAGGAAATGTACCAACTCGAGCTTTCTCCTTCGACTCGGTACTTTCACTGACTCCACCTCCTGAGTAATTCATGTTAGGAGCTTTGGTTAACTTTGGCATTTGCAATTTTGTAACTTGGTTGCCACCAGTGGAGCTTTTTCCAGGAGCTGCTACTGGGCTTGTCAAAGGAGTCGAAACCAATGACCCAGGGCTACTATATTCAACATCCATTCGTTTACTTGCGACGGTGCTACAATCTGGGAGCTTAGAATCTGCAGAATACTTGACATCCATGCTGACTAAGTATCTGTCATACTTTTTGTAATTTCTTTCTCCACTTTCATGTGTGAGAAGAACTTTTGCTTTGGAATGATTCGGATCACGAAGTGTCTTGAGCCGGATGTGCTTCGTAATGTCCCATCTCCAGTTACTTCTGTACGAACATTGGGAGCACTCAAAAGGTTTCAAGTTGTAATGTCCAACTACGTGAACGTGAAATCTTGAGGCAGTGGTGGCCCAAAATCCGCATGGGTTTTGAGGACACTTGTAGACATTCCTAGAAGTTGTGACAGCCACCTCATCTTGATTCCGACTTTGCTTTGAGCTCTGGTCTTCCCCTTCGAAGTGAATTGATCCAACTCCTGGCTCTGTCTCATACCCAACAAGATCCTCTTCCAGCCTTGAAGGTTCTTCTCTTTCGTTCCTGCTGCGTTGCTGTTCTTCCATCTTGCATTCCCTCAAAGATGTGTTGTTCCACACGAAAATTCTGCTTTTATCATTCACATCCTCATTGCAGTAATTCGACATCCTTCGGTCGTCCATCCCGATTTCTGTTCCCTGATTTCCACTCTGACTACTGTTCTGATTCAGATGACTTTTTGCTGCTGGGCACTGGCCCAAATGAGAAATTAAGTCCACACTACTCTTACACCGATGACGACAATATTGACAGCGAGTGGAATTAGAAGTTACCGTAATACTGCTGTGAGAGTTGCTGCTGTGTCCGTCATTAATATGCGAGTCATCATCTTCACTAACTTCCAACTTGCAGAGAGTTGTGGTATTATTAGCAGCTAACTTCTGAGTAAGCTTGTCGAAGAACGATGTTCTCCTACGAGATATTGCGCTTCCTTTTAAAGTAGCTCGCTTAAGAGAAGCAGAGGAAGGAATAATACGTGGAGCTTGAGAAGGAGATTGCGACTCTCGAACTGAGCTCTCTTCCTGGTTCTTCTCAGAAATGTTATTTACTCTCTTATTTGGTTTCAAAGCAAGGCATTCCAAGAAAGCTAACTTCTCTTCAAAACTGTCCGATGTGTTTTCGCTTCTCCTTAACTCGCTTTCCTCACAACCCTCACCCGTAGGCTCATCATCTTCATGTTTTACTAACGAACCATTGATAGGGATGCTACTACTTGAGGCTTCATGAGTATCACGGGAAGTTTGGCTTGGCTGTCTTGGACCAGCAACACCACTTCTCACGCTTTGTGGCTTTATTGGAATTAAGCTTGGCATTCTCTTTGACGATGGTAGTAGAGTAGAGGATGTGCTTGTTCGCCTTGACTGATGGGCTCTTAAAATGTGTCTATGTAAGTCTCCTTCCAACAGAGATGTGTAGTTACAAGATCGACAGTTATACCGAAGACTACTGACCAGCATTTTAGGACCCGATTCGGTTCGTAATTTTTTGGGATTTGGAGAAGCTGTTCTAGTTATGGTTAGTACAGGAGTTTTTCTAATGGCACCAGATGAGGTTCCTACAGTCCCCTCAATATTCCTTCCAGGACTCGAGTTTCTTCGTTTCATCGTACTACTCTTGGCTGCACTAATGGAAGATCGAACTGCAGACTGAGAGGTTATTTCTTCTTTTGAATTCTCTACAAAATTCCCAATACTATCTGCATATCCCAAAGACTGTTTGATGAGATCGGCAATGTTAGGAGGTAAGACGGCGTGGTGATTCTGAATATGAACTGTAAGACTTTGTTTAATGTCACAGGTGAAATTGCATAAGGGACACGAAAGGCTCCCGTCCCCGTTATGATTTTTGTAATGCCGGTCAAGATTCCATTTGTACGGGGTTTTGAAATCACAGTAATCGCATTTGATAGAAGGCATCGAATGGTATTTTACATGCTTAGTATATCTAGCCTTCACATTGGTAACATAGTTGCAGATAGTGCATCGAAATTGTTTGCCACGATTTGATGATGTGTTTTTTCTAGTAACAGAGTCTTCTTCACAGGAATCACCATCCTGAATGATTTCATCCTCTGTAGTTGGGTTCTCTTCGCTTGATTCTTCTTGTGGATGGACACGAGGCGCACATTTCTTACTTCGACTCATCTTCTCAATATGTTTATCGACTTTAATAGTCCTCCTCTACAGTCAATCTGGAAACAATACATAGAGAGCATATATGAGAACACTATAGCATGTGTAGCTGCTGATTTGAGATCATTCTATGTAAATGAGGACATAGCAGTGGTGTGGAATGTTGAGCATGTTTATGCAGAGCTTGGAGGAAAAGGCAGTCAATTGAACTGGTGAGTTAACTACACTATGCCTACGAAAGAGCCAAGAAGAAGAATCCAAAGCCAACATGAATTAAGTAGAGAATATATAAGGAATCTTCAGGAGTCTGTTCTACTGTTCTGTCACAAAACAGCCTTGTGGGTAATTTTTTGTGCTTGAAAACTGGGTTAAAAGTGCCAACAAAGTTAAAGCCAGAAGAGCAGAAGCTTTCGAGTCATCAATGTTCGTGTGTGCTGTGATTGCAGAGGAAACCAGTCGAAGAATATTCGCACATCCTTCCTCATTGTGGCTTCTCTAAAACCTACTCAGGATGCAAATATAAGAAGACCAAAGGAGTCTTCGTCGCAGCAGCCTATAAGTCTATCTATCACCCGGAGGAGCTTTCTACGAAGAACTGACAATGGACAAAGAATGAGCTAAATTTAGACAAGAGGACAAGTTCTAGCTGCCTTTGAGCCAGGCAAAATCATTCCATCCGTTCTCGGGAGCTGGTCAGGGACACAACGCCACAATGCCAATTCTTATGCAGCCAAAACACGCTGATAAGGCAGGAGGTATCATGCTACGTCCCGCTATGGGACTGTTTCATGCTGAACGCTTGTGTTTTAATCATTGCCATCGAATTCATCTGGTATGATCTTCTTGTCACACTTTCTGATAATAATTCGCAACCACCCTGTGAGTTATGTAACATGTTCTTGTTTTCATCGTTCTCATGGTGGACTTGAAAACAATACGATAAGTCTCTGGATAGCTCACTTTTGACGATTTAGTCGGATCAGGGTGTATATATGTCATGTTTAACACAAACTATACTTTTATGTTATTTGTGCAAATGGAATTAGTTTAATATTAGATTAGATCCTTTTGTGCCACTTCAATCCCAATATACTACACATGGAAAATGATATTATTATCCTCTCGGTACACAGCAAAAACAGAGCAGAACTATTCACCTGTTGTAAAGCAACATATTTTGGTCTTTCTAATCTCGGTAATTATGGTCAATTAATCACAGTGCTAAAGTAAAACGAAGTTGCTAAATCTCCGACAAGAGTGAGTCATTATTTGCACATAACCCCACTGGAAATCTTGTGATTTGATATGAGTGTGTCCCTATCTCACTATCAGTGAGTCATATGATATATTATGAGGAATGTTTCCTTATGACACTTCAAGTGCAAGACAAGTAACTTTAATGAATACATTTTCCACATCCTAAACCTGCGGAAATTAGCCAGATCATACCAAATTACTTCTTACCTAATTTCATCATCATCCTATGCCCTTTCAAACGTAACGAATGTGAGCAATTTTTAAACGGCTAAAATGCTCATGCTCTAACAGCATGATGATAGTACTTACTCCTTACAAACTCCTTACACACTCCTTTCATAAACGTCTCTCAAAACCTGGGATCTGATTTGCAATTATGATTCCAAGCTCTCAAGAGCTCTAACTTACATTCAGTTTCTTTTTTAAACGGAAGATTTACAGCAGAGTAGTAGCAAAGACGAACCCCACCTCATCTTGAGTCTCGATTATTATCCTTATGGAACTCAATTATTATACCTACTACAACTAACTTGAAAATTCCAAACCAAAGCGAATCCTCGCCTCTCGTAATGTTTGAATATGGAAGAAGCAGCGAGGAGTTGTAAGAAGCGTCGCAACGAAGATGATTATGCAAGTGAGAAGAAATAACCTTGAGCGAAGGAAGTGAGTTGGTTTGGTATTACCCAGTGCTCTACTGCCCATGATGAGACTCGAAGAAGACTATCTTTCAGTCTCATATCGTCGTCTTCTGGATTTTGTTGGCTATAATAAGTCTGAGCTTCTCTTTACTTAGCATCTCGTCATCATCCTCCTCATCTGCTCTTGTCACATTCTCACATTATTCCTTCTTGAAGGACAAGAAGACCAAAGGATGTTGTGAGCATCCATCATCCATTAATACCTTCCATGATTATGACACATATGACGAGGCTCCACTCGTACACCTCCAATAAGTCCGATATGCAATAATAATGTCTTTAACAATTACATCCACACATACATGAATGATGATGACGACCCCCTTAATCCGTCATCGTCGTCACTAACTTCATAATAAGTATCATTGTAAAGGCAGTCTACGTGGAACAGGTGTTCCTCCCTATCACAATAAGCACAACCTCATTATTATTACTCTTATTAGTTCTTCCTCTATTAACTCTCAAGAGAGTCTCAACAAGGCAAGGCTACTTGTCATCATCATCATCATCAACCAATTACTAATACAATTATATATTCTTTCCACTTCTTCACTATCATCAATTTAGCTCAAATTGACAACATTTGCTTCGTCAACTTATAATTTCATAGAAAATGTAAGCCACCACCACACGAAGTCATTTCGTAGAGATAAAACAAATCTCGGTTACGGTTGACGAACAAAAGCAATCTGGACGAAACGATGGAACACACACACACGTAAATAGTTGAACACAGAAATAATAATAATGAATATATCTCACCAACCACAACCACCACCACCTCCATGATGAAATCATTCTGACGCCCGTACTATAATAATAATAATAATGCCTCTCTTCTACATCTCAGCTTATCCTCTTTTTTCCCTCAGCAGTTATTATGAATGAGTAATTATTTTATTAGCGTGCACATGCTTAAACACACACGCATCGTGTATCGTACTATTTGCCCTAACCACCATTGCGGATCTTGTCTCATCTTCCACACACAAAACACGAAGAAGAGGAGGAAGGTGAGATAATTGATAATGGGAAGGAAAAAGTACAACTACACTACTACATACTATGTTACTATGTAGTAGTATGTACGTAATAACACTACACGAACTGTTTGCACCACTTCACAGATAAGATACTGTGACTCCTGCGAACAACCACCGGTGCGAGGATAAATAATTGAGATAACCTCTGACCTCGTCTGATTCGTCAGAGACGTGTATGTGTGTGTTGTATTTTCCAATGTTTTACACACACAACGACACAACCTGATGAAGAATTATTTCCCCACAGCCGTCGTGGTACATGAAGAAAGGAGAAAGCAACGACACAAAGTACTCCTGTAGCATTAGCTTCATGTGCTTTCACTCGGATTATTACCTGACTCGCCTTTCCGGATATTCCGGAGGCGGAAGACTCTTTTTTTCTACATACACTCCTTCACCTTGCAAGAAACTATTGTACTTTGTACTTGTTTGTACTTACCTACACAAAACGACCAGGACGGGAAGAACACTCTGCACAACATGCAATCTGCTTTGAAAGTACCTCCACCCCCACTGCGGCGGCTTGGACACTGAAAGACACTTTAAACGTAACCTGAGGTGCGTACATGGAGTACTGTAATAATGATAATCTTCCTTCGTTCTGTTTATCTAAACCCAAGTCCAAGTGACTGGACCAGCAGAGTCCCTACACCCGACGATCATAATAACGATTCCTTGTCTTCTCTCAACTGAGCTTCTTCCATTGACCCGACTCACTTTGCCCCTCCTCTCGAAGAACTAAACCTCACTCTACCCTATCC
>Ga0194135_10001346_pt1 | contig 14600 bp, 12 predicted proteins | sample LitLau_LLRF_2013_FD_134024 | JGI IMG/M metagenome (GOLD analysis project Ga0194135, IMG submission 134024) | Freshwater sediment microbial communities in response to fracking from North America - Little Laurel Run_MetaG_LLRF_2013 (version 2) | ecosystem: Environmental > Aquatic > Freshwater >...
AATATAATTACTTGTTGCAAAAAAATTCCGAATAGAGTGAAAAATTGACTGAACGAATCAGTAGGGGGTATGTATATATATACATATATATGTATATATGTATACAATTCGAGTGTCGGAGCATCCATGGCTGAATGGTTAAAGCACCCAACTCATAATTGGCGAACTCACAGGTTCAATTCCTGTTGGATGCAGACTGAAAATTTATTTGTTTAATTTGGACTTTTCGGAGTCATGAAAAGATCTATACGATTTTAGACAAAATTATTAGACTCTGGTTATAGAAACAAATAGGGAATTTATTTAAGGAGAAATTAAAATATAATGGATAAAATAGAACATCCAGTACTAACAGAAAAAACTATTCGTTTATTAGAAAAAAATCAATATAGTTTTGATGTTGATGTCAGATCGAATAAAACGGAAATGAAAAAATGGATTGAATTATTTTTCAATGTGAAAGTTATCGGTATCAATAGTCATAGACTGCCAAGTAAAGGAAAGAAAATGGGTGCAATGTCGGGATATACTACTCAGTATAAACGGATGATAATAACACTAAAATCGGGTTATTCTATTCCATTATTCTCCAGCAAATAAAAACAATTTAAGTTTTACTTATAAATATATGGCCATACGCTTATATCGAGCTTATACACCGGGAACACGCAATCGATCCGTACCTAAATTTGACGAAATAATTAGATCTAAACCGGAAAGAAATTTAACATCTGGTAAACACCCAAAACAGGGTCGAAATAACAGGGGAGTAATTACCAGTCGACATCGTGGAGGAGGTCATAAACGCCTTTATCGAACAATTGATTTTCTACGGAATAAGAAAAATATATCTGGAAAAATCAAAACTATTGAATATGATCCTAATCGTAATGCTTATATCTGTCTGACTAACTACGAGGATGGTCAAAAGAAATATATTCTGTACCCTCGCGGAATCAAAATAGGAGATACTATCATTTCTGGTCCAACATCGCCTATTTCAATCGGAAACACCCTACCTTTGAGTGCGGTTTGAATTATTTATTCACGTACGCGGAAATAACCGACTAACGTAAAACCTTAAAATCTTTCACTAATTTGAAAATTTAATTAAGAGACCTTAAAGGAAACTAAAAAGGCAAACTAGCAAGTGATAAAGTTTAATTTGATTATTACCAAGATCAAAAACTTTGAAGATATTATAATATGGACAGAATTAATCAAGACATATATGATTCAGAAATAGGTAATGGTTTTATCAACAAATTGAAAAAATCAATTAATTAATTTCAATTCGTAGGTCATAGACAAATTGGAAAAAAATAATTAATACAATCAAATATTTTTATTATGCTTCCCAAGTTATAAACATATGAAATGTGAGACGTGAATAAATAAAGTCATTCTTTCTGATGCTAAATGTAAAACAAAAGCCAGATGATGGAAAAAACCAAGAATGTGAAAAACATAATGAAACATTTAGAAAGCTGTATGCTTTGAAAGAAGCTTGTACAGTTTGGGAAGAGACTCTAAATTTCCGTGAAATATTAAAGTCCACTTCAACCAATATACCATTAGGCACGGCTACTCACAATATTGAATTGACACCAGGCAAAGGTGGACAATTAGTACGGGCGGCTGGTACTGTTGCGAAAATTATAGCAAAGGAGGGTCAATTAGTAACATTACGATTACCTTCAGGGGAAATTCGTCTAATACCTCAAAAATGTTTGGCAACAATAGGACAGATGGGAAATGTTGATGCGAATAATCTAAGGATAGGTAAAGCAGGCTCTAAACGTTGGTTAGGTAAAAGACCAAAAGTCCGAGGAGTAGTTATGAATCCAATCGATCACCCTCATGGTGGTGGAGAGGGACGAGTTCCTATTGGTCGTAAAAAACCATTAACCCCTTGGGGTCATGCTGCACTTGGAAAGCGGAGTCGAAAAAATCATAAATATAGCGATACTCTCATCCTCCGTCGTAGGATAAACTAAAAAATAAGAAGAAAAAATAAAGGATTGTTGGCAATGACACGTTCAATAGAGAAAGGTCCCTTTGTAGCTGATCATTTATTAAAAAAAATTGAGAATTTAAATCTTAAGAGGGAGAAAAAGATAGTAATTACATGGTCCCGTGCGTCAACTATTGTACCTACAATGATTGGTCATACAATTGCTGTTCATAATGGACAAGAACATTTACCTATTTATATAACAGACCGTATGGTTGGTCATAAATTAGGAGAATTTGCTCCTACACGAATTTTTAAGGGACATGCCAAGAATGATAGAAAATCTCGACGTTAATTGTAAGATAATTTTCAATGACAAATTTAAAAAAATCTAACCTAAAAATTGAAGCTTTTAATAAGCATATTCGTATGTCTCCTCATAAGGTACGTAGAGTTGTTGATCAAATTCGTGGTCGTTCCTATGAACAAGCGCTAATGATATTGGAATTTATGCCATATCGAGCTTGTAATACAATATTGAAACTACTTTCTTCCGCAGCAGCAAATGCAAACCATAATTTTGGATTAAACAAAAGTGATTTATTTGTAAATGAAATTCAGGTAGATAAAGGAAGTTTCTTAAAAAGATTACAACCAAGGGCTCAAGGACGAGGTTATCCAATACATAAGCCTACTTGTCATATAAAGATTGTAATGGGAATAATTTCTGAATGAGAAAATAAAACTTTATTAATAGGATCTGAAATAAAATATATGGGACAGAAAATAAACCCACTCGGTTTTAGACTCGGTATAACACAGAACCATCATTCGTATTGGTTCGCTAAACCGAAAAAATATTCTACACTATTTGGAAGCGATGTAGAAATACGGAATTGTATCGAATTTTACGTAAAAAAACATATAAGAAATTCTTCAAATTATGGCGGAATAGCACGTATTGAAATTCACCGGAAAACAGATTTAATTCAAGTTGAAATATATACAGGATTCCCTGCGTTATCAATCGAAAATCGTGGACGAGGAATTGAACAATTAAGAAATGATGTCCAAAACGTAGTAAATCTTAGAGACAAACGACTTAGATTAACTTTAATTGAAATAACGAAACCCTATGAAGAACCTAATATTCTTGCAGAATATATTGCTTTGCAATTGGAAAGTAGGGTAGCTTTTAGAAGAACTATGAGAAAAGCTATTGAGTTGGCGGGGAAGGGAAATATTGGAGGTATAAAAATACAAATAGCTGGACGTTTGAATGGCGCGGAAATAGCTCGTGTGGAATGGGCACGAGAAGGTAGAGTTCCCTTACAAACGATTAGAGCTCGAATAAATTATTGTCATTATGCGGCTCGAACAATATATGGAGTATTGGGAATCAAAGTTTGGATATTTCGAAACGAAAAATAATTATTTTATAAATATAATAAAAACTTGCTATGCTTAGTGTGTGACCCGTATATATTCTTTTCGATTCAATTTGTCAAAATTCTGAAAATATAGAATTTCTTACTGAAAGAGATTAGAAAAAATTTATGACTATAAATTGGATTGAACCAATAAACTAATTAACTAAAAAATATTTATTAGATTACTGTTTCCACGAAAATGAAAAACATTTTTCGTAAAGCGGAATAAAATGAGAAAGAATCGTATGGTTTATGGGATAATTAGAAATTCCGTAGCGGTATTACAAAGCAGAAAAAAAGAGTTCTTATTCAATCAAAACTGAGGAATTTGAATAATAATTTTTGGGCTCAATTGCGAAAAAAAAACCTAATCGAAAAATTTTGGAATCATGAAAACGAGGAAATTTGCGGAAGATTTATTCCTTAGGCTAGGATAGCAAAGGAAACCCATAAAATAACTTTTTTATTTTCAAGAGTTGATATTTGCTAATGATTTTTTAATTCATAAGGAGCCGGATGAGAAGAAACTTTCATGTCCGATTCTGAAGTAGCGAAAAGTTCGACTATAACCCCAAAAGAACAAAATTTCGTAAACAGCACAGAGGAAATTTAAAAGGAATAGCTACTCGAGGCAATTCTATTTGTTTTGGAAAGTTTGCTCTTCAAGCACTTGAACCTGCTTGGATTACATCTCGACAAATTGAAGCGGGTCGAAGAGCTATAACTCGTTATGCTCGACGTGGCGGCAAATTATGGATTCGTATATTTCCTGATAAACCAATTACTATGAGACCTGCAGAAACACGTATGGGTTCAGGTAAAGGCGCACCTGAATATTGGGTTGCTGTAGTTAAACCTGGAAAAATACTTTATGAAATAAGTGGAGTATCTGGAAATATAGCTAAAGCAGCCATGAAAATCGCTGCTTATAAAATGCCTATACGTACCCAGTTCATTATGACAAATGAAAAGTATGGAAAGATATAGAAAAAAATGATTCAACCTCAAACTTATTTAAATGTTGCAGATAATAGCGGAGCTCGAAAATTAATGTGTATTCGGGTTATAGGAACAAGTAATCGAAAATACGCCAATATTGGCGATATCATAATTGCCGTTGTTAAAGAAGCTGTTCCTAATATGCCAATAAAGAAATCGGAAATAATTAGAGCAGTTGTTGTACGTACTAAAAAAGAATTTAGACGCAATAACGGTTCAATAATAAAATTTGATGATAATGCAGCAGTTGTCATTAATCAAGAAGGAAACCCAAAGGGAACACGGGTTTTTGGTCCAATTGCTAGGGAGTTAAGAGAAGCCAATTTTACAAAAATAGTTTCATTAGCTCCTGAAGTTTTATAAAAAATTTTCTACATTTATATCGTATAATTTTGGCAAAAAACCATATTTTAGAGTAAAAATTTTGTGAATAAATAAAAAAGACTTTTTTATCTTTCTGAAGTTAATCAAAAAATATTATTTTTTTGTCTCGGATCAATGAGAAAAAATGTGGAAATAATATTTTTTCGATCAATTCAAGGAGTTTTTATGGGTAATGACACCATCGCTAATATGATAACTTCCATAAGAAATGCTAATTTGGCGAAAATCAAAACTGTTCAAGTACCTGCTACTAATACAACTCGAGATATAGCAAAAATTCTTTTACAAGAAGGTTTTATAGAAGATTTTGTTGATAATAAGAAAAATGTTTTAATTTTAAATTTGAAATATCGGGGAAAGAGAAAGAAAGCCTATATAACAACTTTGAGACGTATTAGTAAATCCGGTTTACGAATATATTCGAATCATAAAGAAATCCCAAAAGTTTTGGGAGGAATGGGTATTGTAATTCTTTCTACTTCTGGTGGTATTATGACCGATCGAGAAGCTCGAGAGAAGAAAATTGGGGGAGAACTCTTATGTTATGTATGGTAATTCAATATATAAACTCGTTATAGAAAGAAAGTTGGAACTGTTTTCATCAACATTAGTTAATTCAAAAGAACATTCTCCTATTAATGAAAAAACAAAATCTAATTGATATGGAAGGTGTAGTCACGGAATCGCTTCCGAATGCAATGTTTCGCGTTTGTTCAGATAATGGATGTCAAGTGTTGACTCATATTTCGGGTAGGATAAGACGAAATTATATAAGAATATTACCCGGGGATAGGGTAAAGGTGGAATTAAGTCCATATGATTTAACTAAGGGTCGTATAACATACAGACTCCGTACAAAATCTTCAAATAATTGAAAAATTTCACTATTAAGAGAAGGGTATAAATATGAAAATTCGAGCTTCTGTTCGTAAAATTTGTGAAAATTGTCGATTAATTCGCCGCCGGAGACGAATAATGGTAGTTTGTTCCAATCCAAAACATAAGCAGAGACAAGGTTAGAAATAAATCTTTAAGTTACATTACATCAAATTATATATACTAAGCTATGCCAAAATCTATAAGAAAAATTAATCTGCGTAAAGGTAAACGTAGATTACCCAAAGGAGTTATTCATATCCAAGCAAGTTTTAACAATACAATTGTAACTGTTACAGACATACGTGGACAAGTAGTTTCTTGGTCTTCAGCCGGTGCTTGCGGATTCAAAGGTGCGAAAAAAAGTACACCGTTTGCTGCTCAAACTGCAGCTGAAAACGCCACTCGAATCTTAATTGACCAAGGTTTGAAACAAGCTGAAGTTATGATTAATGGTCCAGGTCCAGGAAGGGATACGGCATTACGGGCCATTCGTAGAAGTGGTATTATACTCAGTTTTGTGCGTGATGTAACACCAATGCCACATAATGGTTGTCGACCCCCCAGAAAAAGACGTGTATGAAAAAACTATTAAAAATATTCATATGATTCAGAATGAAATTGACGTATCTACCCAAATATTACAATGGAGATGCATTGAATCCAGAATGGAGAGTAAACGTCTTCTTTATGGAAGATTTGCTATCTCACCTTTTCGAAAAGGACAAGCTAATACAGTTGGAATAGCTATGCGTAGAGCCTTGCTGAATGAGATTAAGGGAGCCTCAATAACATATGTTGCAATAGAGAAAGTTAAACATGAATACTCTACAATAATTGGTGTTCAAGAATCTATTCATGATATTTTGATCAATCTAAAAGAAATTGTGTTTAGAAGTGAGTCGTGCGAACCTCAAAAAGCGTATATTTCTATAGATGGACCGAAAAAAGTAACTGCCCAAGACATCAAAGTACCCCCATCGGTTAGGATAATTGATAGTACACAATATATAACAACGTTAACAGATGCTATTTCGCTAGATATTGAATCAAATATTGAAAAAGATCGTGGATATCGTATAGAAAATTTTAAAAAATACAAAGATAATATTTTTCCAATAGATGCAGTATTTATGCCAATAAGGAATGTTAATTATAGCGTTCATTCCTTTGAATTGAGAGAGAAAATAAAAGAAATACTTTTTCCTGAAATATGGACTGATGGTAGTTTGACCCCAAAAGAAGCCCTTTATGAAGCTTCTCGAAATTTGATTGATTTATTCATTCCCTTAATCAATTCAGAAAGAAAAGAAACGACTTCTCAAATGGGAGAAAGGAAAGAATCCAATATATCTTGTTTACCCTCTCAATCATTATCAGTTGATATGGAGGAAATGACAAAAGATACTCTTTTTAAACATATTTTTATCGATCAATTAGAATTACCAGCTAGAGCTTATAATTGTCTGAAGAGAGTTGATGTACATACCATACATGATTTGCTAAATTATAGTGAAAATGATTTGGTCAAAATCAAAAACTTTGGCAAAAAATCAGTAGAACAAGTTTTAGAAGCTTTGAAAAAACGTTTTTCAATTGATTTATCAAATAAATAACTGAAAATTTGAGGCAAGAAAACCCTAAACAGACGTTCGTTAACGAACGTCTGTTTAGGGTTTTCTTGCCTCAAATTTTCAGTTATTTATTTGATAAATCAATTGAAAAACGTTTTTTCAAAGCTTCTAAAACTTGTTCTACTGATTTTTTGCCAAAGTTTTTGATTTTGACCAAATCATTTTCACTATAATTTAGCAAATCATGTATGGTATGTACATCAACTCTCTTCAGACAATTATAAGCTCTAGCTGGTAATTCTAATTGATCGATAAAAATATGTTTAAAAAGAGTATCTTTTGTCATTTCCTCCATATCAACTGATAATGATTGAGAGGGTAAACAAGATATATTGGATTCTTTCCTTTCTCCCATTTGAGAAGTCGTTTCTTTTCTTTCTGAATTGATTAAGGGAATGAATAAATCAATCAAATTTCGAGAAGCTTCATAAAGGGCTTCTTTTGGGGTCAAACTACCATCAGTCCATATTTCAGGAAAAAGTATTTCTTTTATTTTCTCTCTCAATTCAAAGGAATGAACGCTATAATTAACATTCCTTATTGGCATAAATACTGCATCTATTGGAAAAATATTATCTTTGTATTTTTTAAAATTTTCTATACGATATCCACGATCTTTTTCAATATTTGATTCAATATCTAGCGAAATAGCATCTGTTAACGTTGTTATATATTGTGTACTATCAATTATCCTAACCGATGGGGGTACTTTGATGTCTTGGGCAGTTACTTTTTTCGGTCCATCTATAGAAATATACGCTTTTTGAGGTTCGCACGACTCACTTCTAAACACAATTTCTTTTAGATTGATCAAAATATCATGAATAGATTCTTGAACACCAATTATTGTAGAGTATTCATGTTTAACTTTCTCTATTGCAACATATGTTATTGAGGCTCCCTTAATCTCATTCAGCAAGGCTCTACGCATAGCTATTCCAACTGTATTAGCTTGTCCTTTTCGAAAAGGTGAGATAGCAAATCTTCCATAAAGAAGACGTTTACTCTCCATTCTGGATTCAATGCATCTCCATTGTAATATTTGGGTAGATACGTCAATTTCATTCTGAATCATATGAATATTTTTAATAGTTTTTTCATACACGTCTTTTTCTGGGGGGTCGACAACCATTATGTGGCATTGGTGTTACATCACGCACAAAACTGAGTATAATACCACTTCTACGAATGGCCCGTAATGCCGTATCCCTTCCTGGACCTGGACCATTAATCATAACTTCAGCTTGTTTCAAACCTTGGTCAATTAAGATTCGAGTGGCGTTTTCAGCTGCAGTTTGAGCAGCAAACGGTGTACTTTTTTTCGCACCTTTGAATCCGCAAGCACCGGCTGAAGACCAAGAAACTACTTGTCCACGTATGTCTGTAACAGTTACAATTGTATTGTTAAAACTTGCTTGGATATGAATAACTCCTTTGGGTAATCTACGTTTACCTTTACGCAGATTAATTTTTCTTATAGATTTTGGCATAGCTTAGTATATATAATTTGATGTAATGTAACTTAAAGATTTATTTCTAACCTTGTCTCTGCTTATGTTTTGGATTGGAACAAACTACCATTATTCGTCTCCGGCGGCGAATTAATCGACAATTTTCACAAATTTTACGAACAGAAGCTCGAATTTTCATATTTATACCCTTCTCTTAATAGTGAAATTTTTCAATTATTTGAAGATTTTGTACGGAGTCTGTATGTTATACGACCCTTAGTTAAATCATATGGACTTAATTCCACCTTTACCCTATCCCCGGGTAATATTCTTATATAATTTCGTCTTATCCTACCCGAAATATGAGTCAACACTTGACATCCATTATCTGAACAAACGCGAAACATTGCATTCGGAAGCGATTCCGTGACTACACCTTCCATATCAATTAGATTTTGTTTTTTCATTAATAGGAGAATGTTCTTTTGAATTAACTAATGTTGATGAAAACAGTTCCAACTTTCTTTCTATAACGAGTTTATATATTGAATTACCATACATAACATAAGAGTTCTCCCCCAATTTTCTTCTCTCGAGCTTCTCGATCGGTCATAATACCACCAGAAGTAGAAAGAATTACAATACCCATTCCTCCCAAAACTTTTGGGATTTCTTTATGATTCGAATATATTCGTAAACCGGATTTACTAATACGTCTCAAAGTTGTTATATAGGCTTTCTTTCTCTTTCCCCGATATTTCAAATTTAAAATTAAAACATTTTTCTTATTATCAACAAAATCTTCTATAAAACCTTCTTGTAAAAGAATTTTTGCTATATCTCGAGTTGTATTAGTAGCAGGTACTTGAACAGTTTTGATTTTCGCCAAATTAGCATTTCTTATGGAAGTTATCATATTAGCGATGGTGTCATTACCCATAAAAACTCCTTGAATTGATCGAAAAAATATTATTTCCACATTTTTTCTCATTGATCCGAGACAAAAAAATAATATTTTTTGATTAACTTCAGAAAGATAAAAAAGTCTTTTTTATTTATTCACAAAATTTTTACTCTAAAATATGGTTTTTTGCCAAAATTATACGATATAAATGTAGAAAATTTTTTATAAAACTTCAGGAGCTAATGAAACTATTTTTGTAAAATTGGCTTCTCTTAACTCCCTAGCAATTGGACCAAAAACCCGTGTTCCCTTTGGGTTTCCTTCTTGATTAATGACAACTGCTGCATTATCATCAAATTTTATTATTGAACCGTTATTGCGTCTAAATTCTTTTTTAGTACGTACAACAACTGCTCTAATTATTTCCGATTTCTTTATTGGCATATTAGGAACAGCTTCTTTAACAACGGCAATTATGATATCGCCAATATTGGCGTATTTTCGATTACTTGTTCCTATAACCCGAATACACATTAATTTTCGAGCTCCGCTATTATCTGCAACATTTAAATAAGTTTGAGGTTGAATCATTTTTTTCTATATCTTTCCATACTTTTCATTTGTCATAATGAACTGGGTACGTATAGGCATTTTATAAGCAGCGATTTTCATGGCTGCTTTAGCTATATTTCCAGATACTCCACTTATTTCATAAAGTATTTTTCCAGGTTTAACTACAGCAACCCAATATTCAGGTGCGCCTTTACCTGAACCCATACGTGTTTCTGCAGGTCTCATAGTAATTGGTTTATCAGGAAATATACGAATCCATAATTTGCCGCCACGTCGAGCATAACGAGTTATAGCTCTTCGACCCGCTTCAATTTGTCGAGATGTAATCCAAGCAGGTTCAAGTGCTTGAAGAGCAAACTTTCCAAAACAAATAGAATTGCCTCGAGTAGCTATTCCTTTTAAATTTCCTCTGTGCTGTTTACGAAATTTTGTTCTTTTGGGGTTATAGTCGAACTTTTCGCTACTTCAGAATCGGACATGAAAGTTTCTTCTCATCCGGCTCCTTATGAATTAAAAAATCATTAGCAAATATCAACTCTTGAAAATAAAAAAGTTATTTTATGGGTTTCCTTTGCTATCCTAGCCTAAGGAATAAATCTTCCGCAAATTTCCTCGTTTTCATGATTCCAAAATTTTTCGATTAGGTTTTTTTTTCGCAATTGAGCCCAAAAATTATTATTCAAATTCCTCAGTTTTGATTGAATAAGAACTCTTTTTTTCTGCTTTGTAATACCGCTACGGAATTTCTAATTATCCCATAAACCATACGATTCTTTCTCATTTTATTCCGCTTTACGAAAAATGTTTTTCATTTTCGTGGAAACAGTAATCTAATAAATATTTTTTAGTTAATTAGTTTATTGGTTCAATCCAATTTATAGTCATAAATTTTTTCTAATCTCTTTCAGTAAGAAATTCTATATTTTCAGAATTTTGACAAATTGAATCGAAAAGAATATATACGGGTCACACACTAAGCATAGCAAGTTTTTATTATATTTATAAAATAATTATTTTTCGTTTCGAAATATCCAAACTTTGATTCCCAATACTCCATATATTGTTCGAGCCGCATAATGACAATAATTTATTCGAGCTCTAATCGTTTGTAAGGGAACTCTACCTTCTCGTGCCCATTCCACACGAGCTATTTCCGCGCCATTCAAACGTCCAGCTATTTGTATTTTTATACCTCCAATATTTCCCTTCCCCGCCAACTCAATAGCTTTTCTCATAGTTCTTCTAAAAGCTACCCTACTTTCCAATTGCAAAGCAATATATTCTGCAAGAATATTAGGTTCTTCATAGGGTTTCGTTATTTCAATTAAAGTTAATCTAAGTCGTTTGTCTCTAAGATTTACTACGTTTTGGACATCATTTCTTAATTGTTCAATTCCTCGTCCACGATTTTCGATTGATAACGCAGGGAATCCTGTATATATTTCAACTTGAATTAAATCTGTTTTCCGGTGAATTTCAATACGTGCTATTCCGCCATAATTTGAAGAATTTCTTATATGTTTTTTTACGTAAAATTCGATACAATTCCGTATTTCTACATCGCTTCCAAATAGTGTAGAATATTTTTTCGGTTTAGCGAACCAATACGAATGATGGTTCTGTGTTATACCGAGTCTAAAACCGAGTGGGTTTATTTTCTGTCCCATATATTTTATTTCAGATCCTATTAATAAAGTTTTATTTTCTCATTCAGAAATTATTCCCATTACAATCTTTATATGACAAGTAGGCTTATGTATTGGATAACCTCGTCCTTGAGCCCTTGGTTGTAATCTTTTTAAGAAACTTCCTTTATCTACCTGAATTTCATTTACAAATAAATCACTTTTGTTTAATCCAAAATTATGGTTTGCATTTGCTGCTGCGGAAGAAAGTAGTTTCAATATTGTATTACAAGCTCGATATGGCATAAATTCCAATATCATTAGCGCTTGTTCATAGGAACGACCACGAATTTGATCAACAACTCTACGTACCTTATGAGGAGACATACGAATATGCTTATTAAAAGCTTCAATTTTTAGGTTAGATTTTTTTAAATTTGTCATTGAAAATTATCTTACAATTAACGTCGAGATTTTCTATCATTCTTGGCATGTCCCTTAAAAATTCGTGTAGGAGCAAATTCTCCTAATTTATGACCAACCATACGGTCTGTTATATAAATAGGTAAATGTTCTTGTCCATTATGAACAGCAATTGTATGACCAATCATTGTAGGTACAATAGTTGACGCACGGGACCATGTAATTACTATCTTTTTCTCCCTCTTAAGATTTAAATTCTCAATTTTTTTTAATAAATGATCAGCTACAAAGGGACCTTTCTCTATTGAACGTGTCATTGCCAACAATCCTTTATTTTTTCTTCTTATTTTTTAGTTTATCCTACGACGGAGGATGAGAGTATCGCTATATTTATGATTTTTTCGACTCCGCTTTCCAAGTGCAGCATGACCCCAAGGGGTTAATGGTTTTTTACGACCAATAGGAACTCGTCCCTCTCCACCACCATGAGGGTGATCGATTGGATTCATAACTACTCCTCGGACTTTTGGTCTTTTACCTAACCAACGTTTAGAGCCTGCTTTACCTATCCTTAGATTATTCGCATCAACATTTCCCATCTGTCCTATTGTTGCCAAACATTTTTGAGGTATTAGACGAATTTCCCCTGAAGGTAATCGTAATGTTACTAATTGACCCTCCTTTGCTATAATTTTCGCAACAGTACCAGCCGCCCGTACTAATTGTCCACCTTTGCCTGGTGTCAATTCAATATTGTGAGTAGCCGTGCCTAATGGTATATTGGTTGAAGTGGACTTTAATATTTCACGGAAATTTAGAGTCTCTTCCCAAACTGTACAAGCTTCTTTCAAAGCATACAGCTTTCTAAATGTTTCATTATGTTTTTCACATTCTTGGTTTTTTCCATCATCTGGCTTTTGTTTTACATTTAGCATCAGAAAGAATGACTTTATTTATTCACGTCTCACATTTCATATGTTTATAACTTGGGAAGCATAATAAAAATATTTGATTGTATTAATTATTTTTTTCCAATTTGTCTATGACCTACGAATTGAAATTAATTAATTGATTTTTTCAATTTGTTGATAAAACCATTACCTATTTCTGAATCATATATGTCTTGATTAATTCTGTCCATATTATAATATCTTCAAAGTTTTTGATCTTGGTAATAATCAAATTAAACTTTATCACTTGCTAGTTTGCCTTTTTAGTTTCCTTTAAGGTCTCTTAATTAAATTTTCAAATTAGTGAAAGATTTTAAGGTTTTACGTTAGTCGGTTATTTCCGCGTACGTGAATAAATAATTCAAACCGCACTCAAAGGTAGGGTGTTTCCGATTGAAATAGGCGATGTTGGACCAGAAATGATAGTATCTCCTATTTTGATTCCGCGAGGGTACAGAATATATTTCTTTTGACCATCCTCGTAGTTAGTCAGACAGATATAAGCATTACGATTAGGATCATATTCAATAGTTTTGATTTTTCCAGATATATTTTTCTTATTCCGTAGAAAATCAATTGTTCGATAAAGGCGTTTATGACCTCCTCCACGATGTCGACTGGTAATTACTCCCCTGTTATTTCGACCCTGTTTTGGGTGTTTACCAGATGTTAAATTTCTTTCCGGTTTAGATCTAATTATTTCGTCAAATTTAGGTACGGATCGATTGCGTGTTCCCGGTGTATAAGCTCGATATAAGCGTATGGCCATATATTTATAAGTAAAACTTAAATTGTTTTTATTTGCTGGAGAATAATGGAATAGAATAACCCGATTTTAGTGTTATTATCATCCGTTTATACTGAGTAGTATATCCCGACATTGCACCCATTTTCTTTCCTTTACTTGGCAGTCTATGACTATTGATACCGATAACTTTCACATTGAAAAATAATTCAATCCATTTTTTCATTTCCGTTTTATTCGATCTGACATCAACATCAAAACTATATTGATTTTTTTCTAATAAACGAATAGTTTTTTCTGTTAGTACTGGATGTTCTATTTTATCCATTATATTTTAATTTCTCCTTAAATAAATTCCCTATTTGTTTCTATAACCAGAGTCTAATAATTTTGTCTAAAATCGTATAGATCTTTTCATGACTCCGAAAAGTCCAAATTAAACAAATAAATTTTCAGTCTGCATCCAACAGGAATTGAACCTGTGAGTTCGCCAATTATGAGTTGGGTGCTTTAACCATTCAGCCATGGATGCTCCGACACTCGAATTGTATACATATATACATATATATGTATATATATACATACCCCCTACTGATTCGTTCAGTCAATTTTTCACTCTATTCGGAATTTTTTTGCAACAAGTAATTATATT
>Ga0194135_10001347_pt1 | contig 14590 bp, 11 predicted proteins | sample LitLau_LLRF_2013_FD_134024 | JGI IMG/M metagenome (GOLD analysis project Ga0194135, IMG submission 134024) | Freshwater sediment microbial communities in response to fracking from North America - Little Laurel Run_MetaG_LLRF_2013 (version 2) | ecosystem: Environmental > Aquatic > Freshwater >...
ATACACAAGACCGTTGACAAACTCCTCTTGATCAAGAACACAAGTCGTCAATGAGGTAAAAGTAGCATAGACGCGCCCCATTCTTGAGCCATCATCTAACAATGCGAAATATATATATATACATATATATGTATGTGTGTACTTGAGGGAAAGAGAGAGAAAGCTGATCGACGAAGTTCAATGAAAAGACCTGAGGTCGTAATGATGGAAGTTGGGCTGCTCAACTGCTACCTCTACAAATAACCACAAAGCTATACAGTTCCCTTATCAAAGAAGTTAGCTCAATGATCGTAAAGGGAAAAGCCCGACTAATGCACACCATTTACCAAAGTACAATGGGAATTATGGAGAATCAAGATGAGTATCAAGGTGAGCACTAAATTATTTTATGAGATCTTGGAAACTCGAATTTCTTAAGGAATCACAAAAAACATTTCCCACCAGTGTTGTTCATTCGAATCAGGTATCTTTGACAGTGTTCGCTGCTTAATATCACTTTCTCTCTGTCATCATCATCGGCGAGGCGGAAAGCAAATAAACAATCCCTTCCAAATTACACACTACCACCTCACTCTACCCACAGTCAATTCCACCTAACCTCCGTAATAATACCAATTTCTTCGAGTGAGATAGAACTAATTTGTGCATTATATTACGGACGAACGAGCATATAAAAAGAGAAATTCCTGGATGAAGTAACTTTGGAAGTGAGGACACACTCACCACACACAACTCTTATTTCCCCTTGGAAGCGTACCAGGTAGTCCCACCATCCATGAAGATAAAAAACACCATTAATTTTTCTCTCCCACGTAATTCACACTGAACCCTTGAGCGGTAGCTGAGGTTTAGACACTGGACAAGTTAAATGCATTCATTATTATAATATGTATCAGTCACTTTTTCCTGACTTTTATATTCATCGTTGTGTACTACTCGAGATTAAGTGGGCCTCAGTCAGTTTGTAGTTTCATGCGGCACGCAACTTGATGACTTGTACTGGAGGAGATATGAACACTTGGAGCAACCCCAACAGAGAGGAGCAAAGTGTGCGGATATAGTTCATCCGACAGACAGGGGATCGTTTTATGATAGTCCGAATGAATAGCTAATTTATACTGTGTAGATTAAGTGCGAGAAAGATCATGATACAGTTGGTCTAGGAGCAAGCGAGAGTATATCTAGTTCATGGGAGGTGAAGGCAAACCGTTCTGATTTGATTAATTTCGATTAACGTCTTTGGAGTCCAGTTTAAGAGGGGAATCGCCCTCGGACATTCTTCATTAATCTCGACAAGAGGAGAGGCTTATCGGGCAACTTTCTCTCTCGTGGCCTCCGCGGTGGACTTCGACCACTTGAGTCACACAATTGTAGGAGAAGGAAAAATGTCGATGAGTCGGATATGCCACAAGGAAAGGGCGGATCAACTCTCCATTGTATACTGGGAAGTCAGGGATACACACAAAAAGCATACATTGAGGCATTTATTTTTACACAACAACGCCCTTCTAAATCCTAACGACCAAATTATCAAGCCAAAGGCAAAGCCAGAAAAGCACTTTCACTCGTCTTCTCATTTTCTTTCTCTCTTGACACCAGATAAGAAAAATCCTGATGAATGAAGACAACGGTTGTTTTTCAAAAAGAATCCAACCACACCACAAAGGCCAGCAGCCGTTTCCTTTTTCTCACATTCACATGCAATGAACACAACTTCAACTGAGAAACACCAACACCTCTTGTCATCTCAGCCTCTCTCCTTCCTTCTTCTTATTCCCTATGTACTATATATATGGTCTGCTCCAGCAGTTATTCTCAATAGACTCACTCTCTCTCAACTAACCTTTGCTGTTGTAATCTCTTCTCGCCCGCTTTCTCCCATTCAACACTCCATCCTTGTGTATTGCTCTCTCACACCATTTACAACTTTAACTCAGCAGATGATAATACGCTATTTCTAACAACATAATTCACACAATCACCTGTGTCTATCCACCACAAGGCTTTATTAATTGCATTTAATTTAAGAAAGTGAGACGTGTGTGTCTTATTAACTCATTTGAGGCAACTTTCTCCACACAAACTTATACAAGGTTATAGTAGGGTGATACGGAGTTCGTATGAAATGTGTGTACCGTGGTGGTCAAAGACGACAAAGGTTCATTTAACGTTTCCTCATTAGATTACCGCTGACTAGGTCTCTCCTACAAATTTCATTATATTACGGGACGCATACACGATTCAGTTAGTTAGAAAGACGGAGACAATTCGATCAATGTGTACTAAGGTGTGTACTTGTGTATATATGTGTTATGTGAACTCTTTGGGCTTATCGTTAGTAGTATTAGTAGTAGTGGTGGTGGCGAGGAAATGAAGGGATGATTTCAGTGTCAGTAGAAAAGCGTCCTGCTGTTTCAACTACACTTTGCCACAACTACAACTACTTCTACAACACACAGCAGAAAGAGGTTTGGCTGGTTGTTCCGCGTACGAAGAGCTAATTAATTGGCTCACTTGGCACATACACCTTCTACTGACACTATTAGGGCTAATGATACACTTGGAAAAGAGGGTCTCCTGCACAAAAGAGGGAGAAAGCTCGCATACAGTGTATACAGAGATTAGTAGTAGGTAGAGCTTACACACACACTCACGTATATACATTGTCCTGGCGGTGGTGGTGGTGGTGGAGTGAAAGTAGTGGGGAAATTGGTGTGGTAGTGGTTTAAGCATATTGCTACTGTATCATTTTTCAACAAACAATGTGTAATGAAAATTATTCGCAATCACTCTAATTGGCTCCTTAAGCTTTGTACACGGCCGTTATGCTAACACAATTAGTGTTCCGTTATGAATCAAATTTTGGCCTAATGAAAACAAGCACAATTCAATCAACCGTAAGTTTCTCTCTTTATGCACATAGCAACATTATCGCCCATAACATTACTAGTCAGTGTAGTGTGTGTGTGTAGCATTTGTTAAGTTAAGATGCTTCGATTTTCCCCAAGACAGAGAGATCATTTGTCTTGACTTAAGCTACACAATAACCACCCGTAATTCCATGTTGCTATCCGTTTATTTAGTTAGTGTCAGATTAACCGTGACTCTCTCTCTCTCTCTGTTTGTGCATCCATTTAAACTCTTAACTTCACCTGAATTATACACTAATGGGTTTTCCTGGACATTCAAATTTGGTAGGGCTTAATGTGACCCCGTATATGCGTGTATTAAGTTCAGTGTGTATCTTGGGGAGTATTGTGTCTTGAGGGGGAAAGACCAGGAAAAGTCAAGTGGAGATGGATAAAGGAATCGAGACAGGCTGAATGAATGAAGGAATAAGAAGAAGGGAGCTCCTCGCTCTGTATGGCAAATGAATACCAACGTTTTCGGTTGTCCTGCTTCGTGTTCTGCATGGAATTTAGAGACCCATTGGGTGGGTAAACAATGCCTCACTTAATTGCTTTTACACTTCTTTGCCCTTCCATGAAAAATATGCAGGTTTCCGAGACTTTATATATACACTCTTGCAATCAAGTCTCACCCAGAGTAAGCAAATAATACTTCCATCCGACCTTTTCTTATTCTTCGTTCCATTTGACGCGAGTTTTATTTGTAATTCAAAAAACTTTTTATTCACTCTGGCTCTTCGCCCTCACTCTCTTCCATTTTTATCAGGTTGAGGAAGTTGCACAGCCCTTAATTTCAATGAAATATAATCGGAGACTGTTTGATCGCGGTGTACATACATATATATAAAAATGTAGGCGGTAGGTGGTGGGGAGAAAGGAGAGAAAAATACGAAATTGAATGTGGGACCCATGCTAATGTGAAAAATCAACCTCCATTCGACTCGCGATGACACCAGCATCATCATCCACACATATATAATACATATATGAAAGGTACGCACACACATACACGTATACAGTCGAAAGAGAAAGAGACTCTTGAATAGAGAAAGAAAAGAGAGTGAGAGTGGTGGTGTGTGTGTTGGTGTTGGCAAATGCAAGTGCTTGATTGAGCAGGTCTTTGTTCTGAATGCTAAACAGTGACAAAAAGGTATCTCGCCACCTAAATTCCGTGACAGGGAAGACAAGCCTTCTTGTTTAAACACCTCGGAAGATAATGATGAGAGACGGGAGAGAGTCATCCCTTAATAATAATAATTTTTTCTTGGGTGGGTGCATGACACGACGAGACGCTTTTACACATTGCGACAAACACTCGAGTGATTGACAAGGGAGAAGAAGTGTGCGAGATTTGTGGGCAGAAAGAAGAAGAAGAAGGTAGGAAGGAAGTTGAGATTGGAGAGTTTATATATAGAAATGATATACATTGAATAATAACACACATACACACACTCACAGGTCGGATATATGGAAGCAGTCTTTCTTTCTTCGCCTTACACATTCGCATGGGTGCTCACGCGAGAGACTGAAGAAGAACGAATCGGGCAGAATGAACGATGTTACCCGACTGTTTTAGTCCGTGAAAAATTAAATTTTTCATTTTAAGCAACGAGAAAATGTTCATCGGGAAGTCTGTCCATATATAGTCGAAAGCTAGTGCATGTATACGTACGTATAGAAGCGTAAAGCAAAGAAAGGGATAGCAAACCCAATTCACGAGATGATAATTTTTACGGAATAATAAATTCTTGTGGTAAACTTCTTCTTTTGCTCTGAGAAAGAGAGAGAGTAACTTTTCAGGAGAGAAAAAGAAAGACAAAAGTAGAAAACCTCGACAACTAGAAAATTATGCTACTCCTGTGAGTTTTGCATCTTTACCCTTGGCAGCCACCACAAAAATACCATCCCTAAATGAATCCAAGTGAAACCAACATCACGCTGGAAGGAATCAAGAAAAAGGCACATAGACGTGTATAACACAAAATGTGTCTGTGTGTGGGTCTGGATATAGAGCACACGGAAAGCAAAGGAGCAAGGGTGAGATGAGACATTGGGTCGGGCAAGTTGTTACGAGACGAGTCAGGTAGGGTTTTGGTGAAAGTTGCCTTCTCTCTTGGAAGTCTTCTTTTGCCCTCATTCGTCGTTCTTCCTATTCTGAGCTTTCCTACTTTTGCTTTGTTATTTCCTCTTTGACTTAAAGCGAGCAACACAAAGACACAACATCTCACTAAGTTTCCAAGAAAAGATGTTTGTACTGTACATTCCTAATAGCTGTATAATTCCAAATCTACATACATTCCCCGTAATTATATAAGTGTATCTGTGCATTGCCTTTGGTTAGATAGATTTGTGTAGCTTCATCGTATCATAGTGGTAAGCTTAAGCCGTGAGAAGAAGTTGAGAAAAAAGCAAGATGGCATATTAAAAAAGTAGGAGCTATGAAATGGGGAGAAAGTTGTAAGTCTTGCCGTTTCGCATATTAATTTCCTATAATTATTGTGAGTGAAAGTTAGGTGCGATGGATGCATTTTTATCGGACTCGGTTTAATTATGCTGTGTTCTTTGCTTCCGTTTCAAAAGTGGTGCGATAGGAAAGAGAGAGTATGTATATATGTACCACACCAAACCGACTGAAAGGAAATAAGTAAGAAGGGAGGAAGACGAGGAGTTTTGTTGACTCCGTCATTTTCCTTGAAACTTCTTTTGCTTAATGACGGTAATATTTCCCATCACGACCCACGACAGGTCATTAGAACAAGTAAAAGCTCAAGTCCGTTATCGAAAATGATGTGGGAGCAAAAAAATTATTCATCAATTCATGCAATCCCTTCCCGTGTCGTGTAAAGAAGAAGAACCACCACCACCACCAATAGCTTTGTGAAAGCAACCACCGTTACAAAGTTACTGAGAAGAATAGTTCCATCATTGCTATTGTTTAATTTTCTCACTCCCTTCTTTTAACTTCCTCCTCTACATACAGATTAGAGAGCTCCCTTCTCGCCTTTTTCTTTAATTATGAAATCCTCAATACGTTAAGTGCAACCTTGATCATGTCGTCCATCCTTTATTCAACTCAAAGTTGAAAATAATTAAATACACAAATCACCTTCCACTAATTCCCAGTTGACACTATGCCTTGTGCATTGAGTTTCAATACGAAAGCCATAGACAACACTGCTTATGAGTGTGAAACTAACGCAACTAGCTTACACTCAGAAATGTGCAGAAGTATTGGTCACTCTCACTACAAAATTCAGTGATGATAGTGGTGGGGCAATAGAGGAGAGGAGGATTCATAAAGAGAAGTGCGATGATGATGGTCTCTTAAGACAAGTGAAAAAATTGACGTCGGAGTAGATAAGTTGTTGAGAATGTTTACTCATGAAGAGATGGAGCGTCCCTTTTTCTCAGCACTTTCTCCCCTGCTATGTATGTCCACATCCCGACTGAGCGCAATTACGCCTCTGTTTATTCTGCAGATGGATGCCTGAGTAATCTAAACAACTGGGGAAGTCGCCTTTCATTGTATATGTCTGTAGAGAGCAATATCCTGTAGCGTATATTGATCATTTCCCCTTTAACAAACAGCTGGCTTGACAACACTCATGGTTAACTACTATCCTTATGCCTATCAGAGACGAGAGAGATACACAAACACAACAAACTTCCATCCACCAATATTCAATATGCATGTCAAACCAATCCGGATTAAACAAAAAGCACAAATAATCAGAGGACGGTTACGAAATATCATTTTCATAATACACCTTTCCACCAACCTACTACCTTAGACCCTGCCTTTTATCACCATTTCAATGCATCCTCCTCATCATCATCATCATCATCGATACTTTCTCACTCACGTGCTTATATAAGTTTTATCATTACGACATTCAAGTAGTAAATAAGCTATTTATCAAATGAGTGTAAGGTAGACGGAATACGGATGTATTGTCTACTCAACTAAAAGGAATAAATAACCATTAACATTTTCTTCGAAAAGTGTTTCATTACGAGAACAAGTTTCAACGAATCTATCTAACGAGAAGGTTTCTTCGTAGCTTTGAGTGACATTATTATCAAGCAGGCGATGTTCCTAAACAATGGTGATGCGTCTATGGAGAGCGGATCTAAAAGGTGACTCGCGAGAAGAATAAGATGAAGACGCGAGCGAGTGTTATTATTATTGAAAAAAAAGACTCGAAGTGGATTAATGTGTAGGTGTAGCTTGACTGAGTGTAGGTTAAAGGGGCGATATATATTGTTGTTGGGAGTGTGTGGAGTAAATATGGTTATGACGAAAGATGAATCATCCGGTTGCCATGTTAGTGTCAAGGAGTGCTTAGGTAAGCACAGAGATATGCACGGGAGATAAGGTTGATGTAGTCATATATTTGTGGAAGTCATAATGGGGTTGTTCGGAAAGACATTGTATATATTGCACCACCGTTTGTTTACTCGCACCAAACAAGAGAGAGAGAGAGAGAGGTCTGAAAGAGAAGAAGATTGGAGAAAGCCTTGCATCCATCCATCCACCGTATATGTCTTTATACATACACACACTCTAGCTCACACTGCTATTTCAAGCAGAATAAACACATGACTGTTTTCTTTGTTGGGCTAAACTAAACAGGCAAGCAGGAATCTAAACAAGCCCTGGTTCCAAATTCAATTGAAACAGCCACACGAAACTATCGGACGACATCATCCAGAGTTCTATTCCCTACATACCGTTGCATAAACAAAGTAAATTGGATACAAATTTCAAATGTTTTCTAGTTCCCATGCTATCAATTATCGATATGCGGACTTAATTCACACACCACATACCAGCAGACACGGTCTTTATCTTTTATATATACATGTGTGTGTACACACAAGAGCAAATTCATGAGGAGTAAGTACTTACAACCAGAGCAAACTGCTAAATTAGAGGAATAAAAAATTGTATACCTATACTTTACGTAATTATTTGATTTGCAACACGCAATCAACGTCACTCTGTTTATTACAAGCAGAAGAACATACAAATATATTAAACACATGTAAACATGTATAAACTTGGGATTTATCTTTAACTGTATATAATGTGTATTATTCGCACACGTGAAAAATATATTTTTGTTGAAGAATGTAAACAAGCAAACTACAATAATGGGTTCTTCTCAAGTGTGAAGGCCAGCAGAGCACATACAGTAGTGTGAGCATATAGAGAGATGTATATATATATATGTATATTATGTGTATTCCTAACAATTGATTTCTACGCTACCTTTTGGGGTAAACACATTTGAGAATTTCAAAGATTATTCCAGTTTTTGTATGTTCTGCATGGATGATATTATGATTCTTCCAAGTTACGTATAAACTATTGTGATGTGTGTATGATCAATTGCATTGTGCAATACTTTCCCCTGTGGGTATAAGGCAGATCTACTGCTTCACAAGAAGTTTTCCCATAAACCTGTAAAGTCTTTCGTTTCTTCGGGAAAAAACCATTTTTCATGCACCATTACATGCAAGTCAATTTTTATACAAATATAGAAAAAACATCCAAATATATATCATTGAATTTCATATTCCTAACATTACAATGAATAATTCATACCGATATCTTTTCACTTATGCGTCAATTGAATCTTTTCATTTCGAATTTCGACAGCTATACACATTTCATTTTTCATCTGCCTTAATCATAACGAAAACTGCGTATGATGATAACCTAATACAACACTTCAAAAAATGATTGTTTATTGTATTGAATTCCTCCCTAGAAATCATTATTGTCTACTATTGTATAGTATAAATTTATTTTATATTGTTCAAGAGGAAAATTTCAAGTAAATGTCAACCATGTGTATAATATGTAAATAATTTGTAGTTAAGTATTTTCATACAGGAGATATGCATCCTGAGAAATAATATAAGAGAAATAATTCCGCGTGAGTGCGTGGAAGAAAGAATAAGGAGCTAGGTATGCATGATCTTTTATTCTATCAAAATTGTTAGTAAAAGTACCTAAGCATTGTCTACGTGTATGCGTAGTCTACAGAGAAGGGTCTTCAAGAACATAGAAGTCCGCCCTAAAAGAATAAATTGGAAGAGATTGATATGGAAATTTTTGAGGAGTAGTGAAATGTGCTTTTGTTTTCATTTCTTTAAGGCAATCAATATGCAAAATATTAAAATTTAGACAAGTTAAAGAATTAAAAGTAACTGATGATGCGCTGACTAAGGAAAAGCAACGGTGCATGTGAAAGAGAATGAATGCTCAGAGATATAAGATTCCCTGTGTACAAGAGAGCAAAGACAATGAAGGCTTAGACGAGGAATATTCTTAATGAGATATATTGATACGAAGCATATTTTGTATAAAGTCGCGGCGCCTGGATAAGAGGTTATTGCATTTATGTGTGTACCAAATAATAACATAGCTAAAGAAATCCGAAAGAGAAATGTCGTACATACATATTATATAGATTTGAGGAGAAGAGGAACTCTTGAGAACAAAAGTGACAAATCCATCCAGTGGGAATTTGGTATTATTGGTGGGGGTCGTTTGACGGGAGAGACAGAGAAAGGGCGAAAAAGGAACAAGTGCACACACCGAGAAAATAAGTTGTGAGCAAAGTATTATAATCCACCTGGCATTTGTCTTAGTATTAATTAAAATAGAAGAGAAGGATCTTTTGAAAAACAAAAGATGAAAAATTAGCTTCATTTCTAATTATAACTTTTGGTAAATATAAAATACTTCTGTTCCCTGAAATATATGTATCATTAAATGAGTAAGAGAGTCTAAAACTTCGTGACATGGCAATCAACCATTCTCAAGAGACTGACTCAAGATGAGTGGCATTTAAGGCATATAATCACCTCTGTCTCTATTCTCTCTCTCTGTATGTCTTCCCTCTCTCTCTCTCTCTCTACTAATACTAACATAACTTCTCTCTACCCTCCTGGATGACTTTCTCCACCGAATTGTTCACAAAATATCCAACTGACATCAGTTTTTCCGCCACTCATTTCTTACAATTACTTCGATTATCACTCCAGAGGCGTTTTGAAATGAACTTTACAAAAGGAGAGAGACAGAGAGATAACCTCTTGTCGCGCGTGTATACATACATTTACATATACATTCATACACACACCTTGTAAACACAAGGGATTGAATTCCTTTTCTTTCTCTTGCCTTAATTACAAAACGCTCAAAACTCAAGACTACTTTAATGATGACTTGAGACATATATATTATACTAACCTGGCCGCTGTCCTCGTATTCTATGCTCCCATTTGGCGTGTTTGCTGCAGAGGGACGTTGGGAAGTTGAGAGATTAATGGCCCCGTCACCGTCTGTGTCTCCGTCCATTATTGTGCCATCCTAGAAGACAAAGTATTAAAAGATTTGTCGTCATTCTCCTGTGCTAGTGTCCGTCTTTTATTATAAAATCACTTGCAGCAATCATGCATATACAAATATCTCATATCTCAAACTAGATTACACATTTTAAACCACACTTCAGTATTCTATATTGCTGTACGCTATACGCACTCCTGTACTATTTTATACTTGATCAGGGTTGATAGTTAACCAACCATCCCACCTTTAACACACTCATTATAATAAATCATGAATAAATTTTAAATGCAAGAACTACACGAGACTCATCTAGAAGAGCACTCACTCTTGATTTCCCAATTTTGTTCCCGTAAATTTCCTCCTTTGGAAATGTCTCAGTTAAGATCATTCTATTGCCTCCGCACAACATGTAGATTTTAAAGGGCGATATATGCACACTATTTGGCCGTACGCATAATTCACCATCGAGGTGTGTATTTTTTTATATTTGAACTGCATAAGAAACAAATCTCTAGAAGATTAAACGCCGCTCTATTCCCTTATGATAAATCTGCAGTTGACCTTGTACTTGACGAATATAATGTCGCAAATAGGAGATTTGAGTAAAAATTGTCACTCGCAATAAACCAATCTCACTTTCAGAATTAACACTGGTCTGTGACAAAAATCCGCTTATCATTATCGTTCACAATAAAGAAGACTAATGCTCACATTTGGTTCTTGCTGTAATAGTTCCTAATCTAGAAAAACAGTGTGTAAATTTTGCTGAGCGATAGAACAAACAACCGAATAATATATGAGGGCAACCTGCAACTCTCTCATGAGTTGAGTAGCATGAGGATACACGGAACTGTACAACTCCGTGTCTTTCAGTGTACACGTACTACTAACACGAGATACGCAGGTATGTATGTATGTTGCTCATGAGATCGAGTATTTGAGATTTGGGAATTGCAACTTTTATCAGGAGCACAAGAGTTTACACGGTCGTCAGACCCTATTAAACTATCGACAATGATTAAGTAGTAAAACGGTGGTATAGGAATATTTGCACCATGAAAATAAGTTAATGACGATAGATATAATATTATTATGGGAGTTTGTGAGAGGGTTAGGGAAGGAAGTCCAGTAGCAACTGAATCTTCTTGAGGTAGAGAAGTGTATGAAGAAGAGAGATTCCAGTTTGCAGCGTGTGGAATGATATTTAGCAGTGTGATATTGTTGTTATTGTACTCTACATTTAAACAACGATATACACTTTAGTATGTAGGAGAGAAGTGCATACACTGTGGTAGATTCTGATCTTTCAGAAAATAGTTGTTTTTCATCCATTCCTCCATTATCTGTGTTTAGTTTTTCCAATGTAGTAAGGATAAACAACAGGCAAAATCCCAAGGCCTTGTTGTTATTGTATTGTCTTGGTTGTTGTTTCTTCAACTGGACTCCCATCCCAACAACAACAAGGCAATGTAAAGTAAACAAATACATTTTCCATCCATCCACCAAACCTCAACCAAGTAAATATCGTTCTCTCTTTTTTGCTCATACTCAATAACCACCACTGCAACTGACAGCCAGCAGCTCTCACATATACAAAATATATTATACTTTGTTACTTGCTAAAATGTTGTATACCACAAAACACATTTTCTTATATGGGCTTTTACCCGTTCAAATAAGAAGGTTGTTTCCAACATATAAGCGACACTCACACACACACACACACAACTTGCGTAGTGCTATTTACAGCCTTCTATGAGCTAATAAATGTGTAATGACACAGTATTATGAATTACACCAACTATTATGTAGTACATTTGTGCAAGATGAAGCTATTTTTCTCTCGTCTTAATGCTGCATTTTTTGCATGAGGCAGGTTGAGATGAAGCTGCTGCTATAATACTTATACGCGCATTGTAATAAGAAGTTAGAAGTTAGAATTAACTTTAAGAATGGGAATATTATGGGCTGATTAATTGACTGATTCCTTCTGATAGTGAGTCTTAATCTAGACTGCAGTAGGAAAGGAAATAAATATAAAAACACACGAGCTATATATGGATGGAAATTTATATAAGCTTAAGCTTATTATTTGTTATTTGCTCTCTCTGACGAAGTGGAGTTTCGCCTTGCATGTCTCATTCAAACTGCAAGTAATATACCTAACCTAATAAGAGTTGCTCAATAGAGGTTGACTATTTTTTAGAATGTGACTGCTTGTGTGTGTTTGTAGTAGATCGCAAAGCACAAAAAAGAGAAGTGGCTCTTATACAAGGTCGAGAAAATTATTGTTTAACTACCATATGCTTTGTTAGTCTATTGTAGTCCGGTTTTTCATAGTTTAATATTAGCATTGCAAAGTACTTAAAAGCTTATTATGTGATTTGTGCAATGCTCAATGAGTTACGAGGTGTGAGCCACACATTATTATCTCCAAGATTTTCTGTTGCAAAGAAAATTGTATGAAAATTACAGAAGAGTCTTCAAAAGAATATTACTATTAGCAGTCTTCATGCAATCCAAATGAAGTTGAAGGAAACGATATAATATAGATTTAAGTGTACTACAGTTATCGCGAGCGCATTATGTATACAATGCTACTATATCTGTATAAGAAGAAGGAAGATGTACTTATATATGCATTTCTACTTCGTTCATGGATCATATTTACGGATGTTGTTTACAAATTGAGTTACATTTCAGTTGCTTTGATCATGTTGTGTTCTTAATTAATCAAAGTGACTCTGATCTTGTGAATGACTAGTAGATTCATTTTAATATTGGTAAGAAGGATTTCAGGAAACAACCTGCGAACTCTGCTATGATGATGAGAACTAGAGATTCAAATCTCTAGATTTTAAATTACAGTGTACAGCGTTGTTGAGGAACAACCACTCATACAAAAGTACCTATGCACAATTACCACGTATAGAAGAATGTCCTGGAAGGTGTGTTTCTTTCTTTGCAATCACATTATTCTGAAGTTGATGCTGACTGGGCTAAATAATATAATTTTTTTAAAGATTTCAGCTGTGCAAATACGTATTACTATTACGTAGGCTTTATTGTAGAAAAAGCGAACCTGAGCTTTAATGATGGCGAAGGTATTTAACGTATTCGTTTGCATATAAAACAGAAGGCATAGTTTAAGCCATTTTTGGGATTGGATTTCTCAATCAATAATGCTACTTTGAATGCACGAGAGAACTAAAACTGCTGACAACATAAACAAACAATAAAACAAACAGTAGACCAAAATCAATAGTCTAAGCTTTATGTATGTGTGTGTGTGTACAAGAGAGGCATCATAGAACCAAAAACAACATTGCTACTAACTTGCTTTACTGACAACCCATTTCCTATAATTCCATATTATGCTCAACTAGAAAACACAACAACACACTGAATTATTGCTCTGAGCTTGCTCGTCCATTTGCTCTCTGAATGCCATGCCACTTCTTTTCGTACATAATTTTCACTATACATGTTCCGAGAACAATGACGAATATACTTGCTAGTAGTGCAGCGTGGAGTCGAGCTTTCATAAATATATGTTCACCGTTCATTTCATACATAATCCACGCGTTGTTGTTACTTGTTTAGCTTACTCCGAGAACTGTTCTTTCATTTCTCTCTCTAATCTACGTGCTTAATTGCTCAAGTTGCTCTCCTTGTGTTCGAACGCGTATATATACATGATATAACAAGAATACAATAGTTGAACATATAGAGCTAGAATGAAAAAGTACTTTGGGCATATTAAGCTTTAACTTTTCTTTTAATGGTTTTCCCGTTTTATAGATTGGCGTTTCATTCACAATGTTGACATCACAAATTGATATGCTCTGACTTTCTCATTAAATCATTCCCTCAAAAATATACAAGACGTCATACATTATATAAATACTCCTGTATAAATGAATTGACAAAATATATATACTCATCTCTGCTCAAGTCACGATTTTACAAATATTAAAATGTATACGGCATGTGTCTAAAAAAGAGTATATCTATGTAAAAATTGTCATATTATATTTCAATATCCGTTTATTTTATGATGCGAGTATGGATGATTGACGGGTTTATTAGGAAAAAGCTGTATTATTTTACAACACAGGATATCCTTCGTGGCCCCGGGTAAAAAGCAGTATTGATTTACATACACTTCTTCCTTACACACAACATACGATAGTACATATATATAGACAGGTTGGCGTTATTAGTTATAAGTTTATATTGTTAGAGATTGTTGTGTGTACTTTGTGCTTATGGTATTGTTAGGATCATCCTCTCATATCGCGTATTCTTTCTTTTTAAA
>Ga0194135_10001348_pt1 | contig 14582 bp, 11 predicted proteins | sample LitLau_LLRF_2013_FD_134024 | JGI IMG/M metagenome (GOLD analysis project Ga0194135, IMG submission 134024) | Freshwater sediment microbial communities in response to fracking from North America - Little Laurel Run_MetaG_LLRF_2013 (version 2) | ecosystem: Environmental > Aquatic > Freshwater >...
GAAGAATTCAGCAAGACTTCCATCTGCACCTTCGGTTCCGGTTGGGGCTGGCTGGTGAAGAAAGCTGACGGTTCCCTGGCCCTGGCCAGCACCATCGGCGCCGGCAACCCGCTGACCAGTGGCGACACCCCGCTGCTGACCTGCGACGTCTGGGAACACGCCTACTACATCGACTACCGCAACGTTCGTCCGAAGTACGTCGAAGCGTTCTGGAACCTGGTCAACTGGAAATTCGTGGCTGAGCAGTTCGAAGGCAAGAACTTCGTCGCTTAAGTCCGTTTGCAGTGCAAAAAACCCGGCCTGGCCGGGTTTTTTTTGCCTCTGACAAAGCTGGCATCTTGTCCCGCGCAGCCGAGACGCTAAGATTCATCTGATGTAAAAAACAACGCCGCCCCTCAAGTTGCAAGGCGTCGCTACCGACACACTATCCACAGCTATAGCAATCCTGAATCTGATCACCCGGGCCTGGCCCGCAGACGTCCCGTTTTCGGCGCTGATGTCACTTTGACGGCTATCACGGGATTGCCAATACTCATGGCAACTTGACGCTACACGCACGGAACAAGGAATAGCCCTTTGAAGCTGGAACTCAAAAACAGCTTGTCGGTGAAGTTGCTCCGGGTTGTGCTGCTGTCGGCACTCATCGTCGGCGTGGTTCTGAGCTGCGCCCAGATCGTCTTCGACGCCTACAAGACGCGGCAGGCGGTCGCTAACGATGCCCAGCGCATTCTCGACATGTTTCGCGACCCATCGACACAGGCGGTCTACAGCCTGGATCGGGAAATGGGCATGCAAGTCATCGAAGGCCTGTTCCAGGATGATGCGGTGCGCATGGCCTCCATTGGCCACCCCAACGAAACCATGCTGGCGGAGAAATCCCGCGAGCTGCAGCATTCCCCCAGTCGCTGGCTCACGGATCTGATCCTTGGCCAGGAACGCACCTTCACCACCCAACTGGTTGGCCGTGGCCCCTACAGCGAGTATTACGGCGACCTGAGCATTACCCTCGACACCGCCACCTACGGCCAGGATTTCATCATCAGTTCGGTGATCATCTTTATCTCCGGAGTCCTGCGCGCCCTGGCCATGGGCCTGGTGCTGTACCTGGTCTATCACTGGCTGCTGACCAAGCCGCTGTCACGGATCATCGAGCACCTGACCACCATCAACCCCGACCGGCCCAGCGAACACCAGCTGCCCCTGCTCAAGGGCCACGAAAAGAACGAGCTGGGCATCTGGATCAATACCGCCAACCAGCTGCTGGCCTCCATCGAGCGCAACACCCACTTGCGCCATGAGGCGGAAAACAGCCTGCTGCGCATGGCCCAATACGACTTCCTCACCGGCCTGCCCAATCGCCAGCAACTGCAACAGCAACTGGACAAGATCCTGGTGGACGCCGGCCGCCTGCAACGCCGGGTCGCCGTGCTTTGTGTGGGCCTGGACGACTTCAAGGGCATCAACGAACAGTTCAGTTACCAGACCGGTGACCAGTTGCTGCTGGCCCTGGCCGACCGCTTGCGTGGTCACAGCGGCCGTCTCGGCGCCCTGGCGCGTTTGGGCGGCGACCAGTTCGCCCTGGTCCAGGCCGATATCGAACAGCCCTATGAAGCGGCGGAACTGGCGCAAAGCATCCTCGACGACCTGGAAGCCACCTTTGCTCTGGATCATCAGGAAATCCGCCTGCGCGCCACCATCGGCATCACCCTGTTCCCGGAAGACGGCGACAGCACGGAAAAACTCCTGCAGAAAGCCGAACAGACCATGACCCTGGCCAAGAGCCGCTCACGCAACCGTTATCAGTTCTACATCGCCAGCGTCGACAGCGAGATGCGCCGGCGCCGGGAACTGGAAAAGGACCTGCGCGAGGCCCTGATCCGGGAACAGTTCTTCCTGGTCTATCAACCGCAGATCAGCTATCGCGACCATCGGGTAGTGGGGGTCGAGGCCCTGATCCGCTGGCAGCACCCCGAACACGGCCTGGTGCCGCCGGACCTGTTCATTCCCCTGGCAGAGCAGAACGGCACCATCATCGCCATCGGCGAATGGGTACTGGACCAGGCCTGTCGGCAACTGCGGGAATGGCACGACATGGGCTTCACCGACCTGCGCATGGCGGTCAACCTGTCGACGGTGCAACTGCACCACGCCGAGCTGCCGCGGGTGGTCAACAACCTGCTGCAGATCTATCGCCTGCCGCCGCGCAGCCTGGAACTGGAAGTCACCGAAACCGGCCTGATGGAAGACATCAGCACCGCCGCCCAGCACCTGCTGAGCCTGCGCCGCTCCGGGGCGCTGATCGCCATCGACGACTTCGGCACCGGCTATTCGTCCCTGAGCTACCTCAAAAGCCTGCCGCTGGACAAGATCAAGATCGACAAGAGCTTCGTCCAGGACCTGCTGGATGACGACGACGATGCCACCATCGTGCGCGCCATCATCCAACTGGGCAAAAGCCTGGGCATGCAAGTGATTGCCGAAGGCGTGGAAACCGCCGAACAGGAGGCCTACATCATCTCCGAAGGCTGTCATGAAGGTCAGGGCTACCACTACAGCAAACCCTTGCCGGCCCGGGAGTTGAGCGCCTACCTGAAACAGGCGCAGCGCAGTAACGCGGCCATCCTCTGAACAGGCATTGCGCCGGCCCCTCGGTTGACGCAATCCCCCGCTGAATAAGAAATATTTACAGGCACGACCCTTTACACATAATGCAAATCTTTCGCATTATGTCGCAGTTTTGCGCGCCCCCACGCGCCGTCCATTCCCCCTCTCGAAGCAGGATGTTCGCCATGATTCGTATGCCTCTGGCTACCGCCAGTCTGTTGGCCATCGCTATTTCCCTCGCCGGCTGTGGCGAAGGCAAAGACGACAAGGCTGCCGCTCAAGCGCCGACCCCGGCTGCCAGCACTGCCACCCCGGCCAACGACGCCGCGGGCAAGGTCGACGAAGCCGCGGCCAAGGCTGTGGTCGCGCATTACGCCGACATGGTATTTGCCGTTTACAGCGACGCCGAATCCACCGCGAAAACCCTGCAAACCGCCATCGATGCCTTCCTCGCCAAGCCCAACGACGAAACCCTGAAGGCCGCCAAGGCTGCCTGGGTGGCCGCGCGCGTGCCTTACCTGCAGAGCGAAGTGTTCCGCTTCGGCAACACCATCATCGATGACTGGGAGGGTCAGGTGAACGCCTGGCCGCTGGACGAAGGCCTGATCGACTACGTCGACAAGAGCTATGAACACGCCCTGGGCAACCCCGGCGCCACCGCCAATATCATCGCCAACACCGAGATCCAGGTCGGCGAAGACAAGATCGACGTGAAGGACATCACCCCGGAAACCCTGGCCAGCCTGAACGAGCTGGGCGGTGCCGAGGCCAACGTCGCCACCGGCTACCACGCCATCGAATTCCTGCTCTGGGGCCAGGACCTCAACGGCACCGGTCCCGGCGCCGGCGCGCGTCCGGCGTCCGACTATCTGGAGGGCGCAGGTGCTACCGGCGGCCACAACGATCGTCGTCGCGCCTATCTGAAAGCCGTGACCCAACTGCTGGTCAACGACCTGGAAGAAATGGTCGGCAACTGGAAACCGGACGTGGCCGACAACTACCGCGCCACCCTGGAAGCGGAACCGGCCGAAACCGGCCTGCGCAAAATGCTCTTCGGCATGGGCAGCCTGTCTCTGGGCGAATTGGCCGGCGAGCGGATGAAAGTGTCCCTGGAAGCCAACTCGCCTGAAGACGAGCAGGACTGCTTCAGCGACAACACCCACAACTCGCACTTCTACGACGCCAAGGGCATCCGCAACGTCTACCTGGGCGAATACACCCGTGTCGACGGCACCAAGATGACCGGCGCCAGCCTGTCGTCCCTGGTGGCCAAGGCCGACCCCGCCGCCGACGCCGCCCTGAAAGCCGATCTGGCCGCGACCGAAGCCAAGATCCAGATCATGGTCGACCACGCCAACAAGGGTGAGCACTACGACCAACTGATCGCCGCCGGCAACGAATCCGGCAACCAGATCGTGCGCGACGCCATCGCCGCCCTGGTCAAGCAGACCGGTTCGATCGAGCAGGCCGCCGGCAAACTGGGCATCAGCGACCTGAACCCGGACAACGCCGATCACGAGTTCTGATCAGCGCCGCGTGAGCAAAAAAGGCGACCTTCGGGTCGCCTTTTTTTGTCGCAGCGAGACTGCAGCGCCTGGGGTGAGCCGTCCCTCGGCAAGCTTGTCCTGCGTCAAACCAAACGATAATTCCTCTTATTCAAACTTCAGCAGCCTGTTAGACTTTGCGCCCTTGTTTTGCTCGTCTTGCAGGATGTCCGATGCCTTCGTCGCAGCTTCGCTGGTTCGCTCTGATCATGGCCCTGGGCCTGAGTGCCTGCGATGACGCTCCACGCTTTACCCGGGCCGAACCCGGTGAAGCCCGCGCCGGCGGCGCCACCACGGTCAACAAGGCGGATCGCAACGCGTTTTCCCTGCCCTCGGCCAATCTGCCTGCGACCCGGCGCCTGGACTTCAGCGTGGGCAACAGTTTCTTTCGCAACCCCTGGGTCATCGCCCCCTCCACCACCACCGCCCGCGACGGCCTGGGCCCGCTGTTCAACACCAATGCCTGCCAGAACTGCCACATCAAGGACGGCCGCGGCCATCCGCCCGCACCGGAGGCCCTGAACGCAGTGTCCATGCTGGTGCGCCTGTCGATCCCGGATGCCCCGGCCTACGCCAAGGTCATCGAACAGCTCGGCGTGGTGCCGGAACCGGTGTACGGCGGTCAGTTGCAGGACATGGCGATTCCCGGCGTCGCTCCCGAAGGCCGAGTCCGAGTCGATTACGACAGCGTGCCGGTAAGGTTCAAGGACGGCACCCAGGTGGAGCTGCGCAAGCCCAGACTGCAGATCACCGACCTGGGTTACGGCCCGATGCATCCGGACACCGCTTTTTCAGCCCGGGTCGCGCCGCCGATGATCGGCCTGGGGCTGCTGGAAGCCATTCCCGAAGCGGCGATCCTCGCCAACGCCCAACCAGCTGCCGGCAACCGGGCCATCGCCGGGCGCCCCAACTGGGTCTGGGATGACGCCCAGCAAAAGACCGTGCTCGGACGCTTTGGCTGGAAAGCCGGACAACCCAATCTCAATCAACAGAATGTTCACGCGTTTTCCGGCGACATGGGCCTGACCACCAGCCTGCGCCCCTTCGACGACTGCACCGAGGCGCAAACCGCGTGCAAGCAGGCGCCCAACGGCAATGGCCCGGACGGCGAGCCGGAGGTCAGTGACAACATCCTGCGCCTGGTGCTGTTCTATACCCGCAACCTGGCGGTACCGGCGCGCCGCGACGTCGACTCGCCCCAGGTCCTGGCCGGCAAGAACCTGTTCTTCCAGGCCGGTTGCCAGTCCTGCCACACCCCGAGTTTCACCACGGCAGCCGATGCCGCCGAACCCGAATTGGCCAACCAGGTCATCCGCCCCTATAGCGACCTGCTGCTGCATGACATGGGTGAAGGCCTGGCCGACCACCGCACCGAGTTCAAGGCCAGTGGCCGCGACTGGCGCACCGCGCCGCTGTGGGGCATCGGCCTGACGGAAACCGTCAGTGGCCACACCCAGTTCCTGCATGACGGCCGCGCCCGCAACCTGATGGAAGCGGTGCTCTGGCATGGCGGCGAGGCCGAGGGCGCGAAGCAACAGGTGCTCGCGTTCAACGCCGAGCAGCGCGCCGCGTTGCTGGCCTTCCTGAATTCTCTATAACGCTCGACTCAACCGTTTTCTCCACCATAAAGGGAGCCCGAACATGTTCCGCCCCAAACTGCTGTTCACCAGCCTGGCCGCACTCGCTCTGGGCGCCTGTGCGCCCCAGGACCCACAAGCCGTGACCTCGGCGGCCATTGCCAAGCAGGTCATCCTGCCGACCTACAGCCGCTGGGTCGATGCCGACCGCCAGCTGGCCATCAGCGCCCTGGCCTTCTGTGAAGGCAAGCAAAGCCTGGACACCGCCCGTGCCGACTTCCTCCACGCGCAAAAGGCCTGGGCCGAGCTGCAGCCGCTGCTGATCGGTCCGCTGGCCGAGGGCAACCGCTCCTGGCAGGTGCAGTTCTGGCCGGACAAGAAGAACCTGGTGGGCCGTCAGGTCGAGCAACTGGTCAGCGCCACCCCGCAGATCGACGTCGCGACCCTGGCCAAGTCCAGCGTGGTGGTACAAGGCCTGTCGGCCTACGAATACATCCTCTTCGACAGCAAGATCGACATGGCCGACAGCGCGCAGAAAGCCCGCTACTGCCCGCTGCTGACCGCCATCGGTGAACGCCAGAAGCAACTGGCCGAAGAGATCCTGTCGAGCTGGAACACCAATGACGGCATGCTCGCGCAGATGAGCAAGTTCCCCAACCAGCGCTACGCCGACTCCCACGAAGCCATCGCCGACCTGCTGCGGGTCCAGGTCACCGCCCTGGATACCCTGAAGAAGAAACTCGGCACGCCGATGGGCCGCCAGACCAAGGGCATCCCCCAGCCGTTCCAGGCCGACGCCTGGCGCAGCCAGTCGTCCCTGCAAGGCCTGGAAGCCAGCCTCAGCGCCGCCCAGACGGTCTGGGCCGGGGTCGACAACAAGGGCCTGCGTGGCCTGCTGCCCGCCGAGCAGAAGCCGTTGGCCGACAAGATCGACGCCGCCTACGCCGCCTCGCTGAAACTCTTTGCCAGCACCCAGCGCTCACTCACTGAAATGCTCAATGACGACGCCGGGCGCCAGCAACTCAACGACCTGTACGACAGCCTCAACGTGGTCCACCGCCTGCACGAAGGCGAACTGGCCAAGGCGCTGGGGATCCAACTGGGCTTCAACGCCAACGACGGTGACTGATGATGCTGCGACGTCAGGCTTTGGCACTGGGCAGCCTGCTGCTCAGTGCGGTGACCTTGGGCGGCTGGACGCTGTTCAAGCAAAAGGGCAAGCAGCCCTTGCTGCTGTCGGCCAGGGACGATGGGGACGGCAAGCATTACGCCGTCGGTTATCAGCTGGACGGTAAACAGCTGTTTGCCACCCAGGTCGGCCAGCGTTGCCATGACATCATCAATCACCCGCAACTGCCGATCGCGCTGTTCGTGGCCCGACGCCCGGGCACCGAGAGCTACCTGATCGACCTGCGGGACGGCACCCTGCTGCAAACCCTGAGCTCGCAGCCTGACCGGCATTTCTATGGCCACGCGGTGATCCACAAGGACGGCCAATGGCTGTACGCCACCGAGAACGACACCCGTGATCCGGGGCGCGGCCTGCTGGGGGTCTACCGTTTTCAAGGCGAACGCCTGGTGCACAGCGGCGAGCTGTCCACCCACGGCATCGGCCCGCACCAGGTGTCGTGGATGCCCGACGGCGAAACCCTGGTGGTGGCCAACGGCGGTATCCGCACCGAAGCCGAAAGCCGGGTGGAGATGAACCTCGACGCCATGGAGCCGAGCCTGGTGCTGATGCAGCGCGACGGCACTCTGTTGAGCAAGGAAACCCTGGCCCAGCAGATGAACAGCGTGCGCCACATGGGCATCGCCAGCGACGGCACCATCGTCACCGGTCAGCAGTTCATGGGCGCCGCCCACGAGTCCTCGGAGCTATTGGCGATCAAGCGTCCGGGCCAGCCCTTCACGGCTTTCCCGGTCCCCGAACAGCAGTTGCAGGCCATGGGGCACTACACCGCCAGCGTCGCCGTGCACAGCGACCTGCGCCTGGTGGCCCTGACCGCCCCACGGGGCAACCGCTTCTTCATCTGGGATCTGGACAGCGGTGCGGTGCGGGTCGATGCCCCGCTGCCGGACTGCGCCGGGGTCGGCGCCGTGGCCGATGGCTTCGTGGTGACCTCGGGCCAAGGCCGTTGCCGCTTCTATGACTGTCGCCAGCAGCAGATTGTGGCAAAACCCCTGGAACTGCCTGCCGGGCTCTGGGACAACCATTTGCATCTGGTCTGACCAGCCCGCGGCCGGCGCCGATGCCCAAGCGTCAGAAAAGCCAAAGGCCTCGCATGGCGAGGCCTTTGGCTGGGCGGGAGAATAGGTTCAGCTCTGGGGTTTCAAACCCTGGCTCATGCCGAACATGAACAACAGCAAGTCATGATCGGGCCGGGCGGCGGCTGTCGATTTGGCGACCCGTGGCAAAGGGCAATGTTCCCCTTGAGCGGCACTGAGCACCTGCGTTCGCGGCTGCTCCCAGACAACCAGGGCCAAGGAAGCAACTGCCAAGGCTCCTGCCAGGAAAACACCTCGTGCAATTTCTAGCTTCATAGCTATAAACCTTTGATGGGGCTGCCAAACGCCGTTTTGTAAAAGTAGTAGAGCTTTTGCCAATCCGTGTCGTTCCACGACGAATGGCGGCGCAGTTGCTTGAGGTCGTGGGCGGCTGCTCGTTGGCTGCTCAAGCGCTGCCGGCACTTCTCGAAATCCAGCAAGGCGATCTGTGGCCGGGCCTGCTCGCCCTCGCCCACCACCCGCACGAAAATATGCTTGGCGTACAGGCAGCCATGCTGCCAGCGCCCCTTGTGCATGCGCGCCAGGGTCCCCGCCAGTGCCTCCAGCAACCGCTCATGGAACGCTTCACCATGGCGCTCACGCTCACCGGCGGCGTACCAGTTGTCGATTTCCACAAAGCCATCGAGCGCCGCCGTGACCAGCAAGGCTTGCCAGCGATTCTGCGGATCGCGCCGGGCACCGCAGAACACCAGTTCCGGAACCCCCACATCGAGCAACCGCAGGCCTTGCAACGCGGCGAGTTCGCGCAAGACGGTCGGTCGCCCGAAAGGATGCAGCACGCTGCGATAGGTGTGTCCGATCTGTCGCTTGGCATAGAGCAGACGGCCGCTGCTGCTCACAATGCGCTGTACCCCGCTTTCACCGCCTCGACGCTGATTGGGTTCCTCGACCCATTCACCTTGCCTGTTCCAGAAATCATCGAAGCGATCCGAGGGTGCAACATCCATTTGCGAAGCAGATTCAACAGCCATCCGTTACCTCTTGCGTAATACGTACACTCGCCACATGGCGTAGAGCGGAACAAAATCCAGGTGCTCCTGGACACGAAAACCGGCTTGCCTGAACTCTTTTTCGACGGTGGCGGCCGGTAACACGAAGCGATTCTGGTAAGCCTCTGGCCCCGATTCGGACAAACGCTTGCGCTCCAGGCGCTTGCGTTTCCAGGCCTTGAAATTGCCATCAACCCACAGCGAGATAATCACGCTGTCGCGGGTCACTCGCTGAAACTCCCGTAACAGCGCCATCCGATGCTCGGCCTGGCCCACATGGTGCAACAGCCGCATGGAAAAAATGCAGTCCACGGCGTTGTCCGGCAAATCGATGGCAAAGGCAGACGTTTGCAAAGGCCGTACCCGACTCACCACGTCGGCGGGCTGGGCCGCCATGGCGGTGCTCAGCATAGCCGAAGAATTGTCCGCGCCAATAATGACCCGGTTGGCCTTCTGCGCCAGCAACGGCCAGAAGCGACCCGCACCACAGGGCAGGTCCAGCACCAGACCGGGCTCACCGGCAGCGGCCAGGGCCGCGCGGGCCAGGTGTTCGTCACGCCAGTGGGACAACCGACGCGCCAGGCCATCCTGATGCTTCAGCAGGTATTCCTGGGCATGTTGGGCATCGTATTTGTCGGAAAATTCCAGCTTGATCGGCTTGGCCATCATCAAGGTCTCCTGTAGCTGATGGCCCCACCTTAAGCAGCGGCATGTCAGCGACAGGTCATCCCTTTGTGAAAACTTCGTACCGTCCAAGGGGAAAATATTTCAGACTTTTACAGCCTGCGGGCAATGGCCTAGGGCCACAGCAGGCCAAAAAACGACAAGTGACAGGCCCTGCAGAGCAGGGCCGGATCAAGGTACTCAGCTCTTGGCTGGTTGCAGCAAAACGTGAAAACGACAGCCATTGGGGATCATGGTACTGAGACTGACGCTCCAGCCCTGGTTTTCACAGATGCGCTGAACCAGGGACAACCCCAACCCCAGGCCTTCACCGCGCTTTTCGTCGCCGCGCACGAAGGGCTGGAACATCGCCTCGCGTTTCTCCTCGGGAATGCCCACGCCGCTGTCTTCCACCACAAACCCGCCCGGCTCGAGGCTCAGGCGGATAAAGCCCCGCTCGGTGTAGTGCAAGGCGTTGCGCAGAAGATTGCCCATCACCGCATGCAGGAAGGTGGCGTTGTAGCGCTCGTCGCCGGGCTGGCCGGGCTCGAAGATCAACTCGATGCCTTTGTCCTCGATGGACTCGCGCCACAGGCCGATCAAATCAGTGGCGGCTTGCGTCAGGGTCAGTTGCGGCGACATGCCGGCGTCTTCCCGCTGGGCACGCGCGAGCATCAGGAAGGTCTGCACCAACTCGCGCATCTCCTCGCAGGCCCGGGCAATGCGTTCAACCTGGGCCCGTCCGCGCGGGTCCAGCCCGGGGTTTTCCAGAAGCAGCTCACAGGAGGTGGCCAACACCATCAACGGCGTGCGCAGTTCATGGCTGACATCACTGGTGAACAGCCGCTCGCGGCTCAAGGCCTGGCGCAAGCGCCCCAGGGTGGCGTCGAAGGCGATGGCCAATTCGCCCACCTCATCGGCGGCATAATCCGGCGCCAACGGCGGCGCCAGCCCCAGCAACTGATCGCGATGCCGTACCTGACGGGCCAGACGCACCACCGGCGCCATCACCCGACGCGCCAGGATCCAGCCCAGGAACACCGCCAGCGCCAGGCTCAGGACGAACCCCACCAGCACCACGGCAAACAGCACCCGCTCACGCTCTTCGAAATCGCTCTGATCCTGCAGCAGCACGTAACGCCGACCATCCACCACTTCGACCATGGCGTGGTAGGACAGCTGCTCGCGAAACACTTCATGGAAGCCCGGGTCCAGGTGGCGCAGGTCCTTGGGCAACTCGAAATCGCCACGACCGCCGCTGTAGTAGAACAGTTGGTCGGGCTCGGGACGGTGGCTCCAGTCGGCCACGTTGTCCATCAGCAACAAGCGTTGCAGGTCGCCCCCAAGGCCAGCGGAGATGAGTTTTTCCTCCACCAGGTGCACGGTCGCCACGATGCCCATGGCGAATGCCCCCGCCACCAATGCGCTCATCAAGGCAAAGGCGATGATGATGCGCTGGGCAAGGCTTTGCTTAAACTCCATCACGGCCCTCGGCCAGCCGGTAGCCGACACCGTGCACGGTGTGCAGCAGCGGCTTGGCGAATGGCTTGTCGATCACCTGGCGCAGTTGGTGAACATGGCTGCGCAGGCTGTCACTGTCCGGGCAATCATCGCCCCACAGGGCCTCTTCGAGAATTTCCCGGCGCAGGACATGGGGGCTCTTCTGCATCAACACCGCCAACAGCTTGAGGCCCACCGGGTTGAGCTTGAGCAGGCGCCCTTCGCGGGTGACTTCGAGGGTGTCGAGGTCATAGCTCAGATCGCCCACCTGCAACGCACGCCGACCACCGCCCTGGGTACGGCGCATCACCGCCTCGATTCGCGCCGCCAGTTCCGAGAGGGCAAACGGCTTGAGCAGGTAGTCGTCGGCACCGGACTTGAAGCCCTGCAGCCGGTCATCCAGCTGGTCACGAGCCGTGAGCATGATCACCGGGGTGTCGCGCCGGGCATCTTCGCGCAGACGCTTGCACAGGGTGTAGCCATCGATTCCCGGCAGCATGATGTCGAGCACGATCAGGTCATAATGCTCGGTGGCCGCCAGGTGTAGCCCGGACAGACCATCCTGGGCGCAGTCCACGGTGTAGCCCTTGAGCCCCAGGTAGTCAGCCAGGTTGGCGAGAATATCGCGGTTGTCTTCAACCAGTAGAATTCGCATCGGAACTCTCTCCCTACACAGTTACGGCCGTCTTGGCTCGCGCAGCTTAAGGCCAAGTCCGACTCGCCGCCAGCCTTGTCTGACCGCTGCCGCAGCCCTGTTGCCCGATCAATGTCTTAACGAGTTTTTCACTGAGGGCTCACAACCTGACTACAGCGACAACCTCAAACTACGAAGCATTTGCCCACAAGGAACACCCCCTCGATGGACCTTCTCAAGACCGCGCCCGCGCGCCTGGTGCTGCTACTGACCGGCACCTGGCTGGCGATTTTCCTGCTGACCCGCAGCATCCTCCTGCTGACCCACCTCAACGAAGCCGGTAACGGCTGGCTGCCCGTGTTCGGCGTCGGCCTGCTCTATGACCTGGGATTCCTGGCCTACGCCGCCCTGCCCCTGGGGCTGGGCCTGTTGCTGTGCCCGGCAAGCCTTTGGCGCCGACGCGGCTTGCGCTGGCTGGTGCAGGGCCTGTTCAGCATCAGCCTGTTCGCCATGCTCTTCACCGCTGTGGCGGAATGGCTGTTCTGGGACGAGTTCGGCGTGCGTTTCAACTTCATCGCCGTCGATTACCTGGTGTACTCCGACGAAGTCCTCAACAACATTCTCGAGTCCTATCCGATCGGATGGTTCATGGGCCTGCTGGCCCTGGCAGCAATCGTCCTGAGCCTGGCACTGCGCAAGCCGCTTGAGGCCGCCCTGGATGCGCCCTTGCCGCCCCTGCGCGGCCGCCTGCTCAGCGCTCTGGGACTGTTGCTGGTGGCCGCGGCCAGCCTGCAACTGCTCAGTCAGGACAGCCCGCGCGCCCAGGGCGGCAACGCCTATCAGAATGAGCTGGCAAGCAATGGCCCCTATCAATTCTTTGCCGCCTTTCGCAACAACGAGCTGGACTACTCGCAGTTCTATCGCAGCCTGCCCGCCGAGGTCGTGGCGCGACAGATGCGCGCCGAGTTGAACGAGCCCAATGCCCGCTTCATTGGCCAGGACCCGCTGGATATCCGCCGCGCCATCGATAACCCGGGCACCCCACGCACGCCCAATATCGTCCTGGTGACCCTGGAAAGCTTCAGCGCCAAGTACATGGGTAGCAACGGCGACGACCGCAACCTGACCCCGAACCTGGATGCGTTGCGCACACAGAGCCTGTACTTCAACAACTTCTACGCCACCGGCACCCGCACCGACCGTGGCCTGGAAGCCATCACCCTGGCGATCCCGCCCACTCCGGGGCGCTCGATCGTCAAACGCATCGGCCGTGAAAGCGGCTTCGCCAGCCTGGGCCAGCAACTGCGCGCCGTGGGCTACGACAGCGTGTTCGTCTACGGCGGGCGCGGTTACTTCGACAACATGAACGCCTTTTTCAGCGGCAACGGCTACCGGGTGGTGGACCAGAGCAGCGTCGAGGAATCCGAGATCCACTTCAAGAACGCCTGGGGCATGGCCGACGAAGACCTCTATAGCCAGACCCTGAAGCTGGCCGATGCCGACTACGCCCAGCAGCGGCCCTTTTTGCTGCAACTGATGACCACCTCCAACCATCGGCCGTACACCTACCCCGATGGCCGGATCGACATCAAGTCCGGCAACGGCCGTGACGGCGCGGTGAAATACACCGACTACGCCATCGGCGAGTTCCTCAACGCCGCGCGGCAAAAGCCCTGGTTCGACAACACGATCTTCGTGTTCGTCGCCGACCACACGGCGGGCAGCGCGGGCAAGGAAGACCTGCCCATCAGCAACTATCAGATTCCGTTGTTCATCTATTCACCCAAGCTGATTCCAGCGCGGGAAAGTGCACAGCTGGCCAGTCAGATCGACCTGGCGCCGACCCTGCTGGGGCTGTTGAACCTGGACTACGAGTCGACCTTCTTCGGTCGCAACCTGCTGCAGGACAACCCACTGCCGCCTCGGGTCCTGGTGGGCAACTATCAGCACCTGGGGCTGTTCGACGGACAGGACCTGGCGATTCTCAGCCCGCGCCAGGGGCTGCGTCGCCATGACCAGGCCCTGGGCGCCAGCCGGGAATCCCGAGTGCCGGACAGCGACCCGTTGATCCAGCGCGGCATCAGCTACTACCAGAGCGCCAGTTATGGCTTCAAGCAGCAGTTGCTGGGCTGGAAGGCGCCCAAGGCCTCGGCGGCCGAGCTGAGCCAGCGCTGAAGTCGTTCGCGGGCCAGCCCGCTCCTACACAGGTGCATCGTTGTAGGAGCGGGCTTGCCCGCGAAGATCCAGGCGCCTCCCATATCCCAGGCATAAAAAAGCCCCGCCGGCTTTCACCGGCGGGGCTTTTTCAGTACAGGGGTAAGGCTGGCTTACATCATGCCGCCCATGCCACCCATGCCGCCCATGTCTGGCATGCCGCCAGCTGCAGGCTTGTCTTCCACGATTTCAGCAACAGCGGCTTCGGTGGTCAGGATCAGACCGCCGATGGACGATGCAGCTTGCAGCGCGGAACGGGTCACCTTGGTTGGGTCCAGGATGCCCATTTCGATCATGTCGCCGTATTCGCTGGTGGCAGCGTTGTAGCCGAAGTTGCCGGCACCTTGCTTGACCTTGTCCACCACCACGCTTGGCTCGTCACCGGAGTTGGCAACGATCTGGCGCAGTGGAGCTTCGATCGCGCGACGCAGAACAGCGATACCCACGTCCTGATCGGCGTTGTCGCCCTTCAGGTCCTTGATGCCTTGCAGAGCACGGATCAGGGCTACGCCACCGCCAGGTACCACGCCTTCTTCAACGGCTGCACGGGTAGCGTGCAGCCGTTGAAGAA